>Ga0189290_100141_pt1 | contig 51652 bp, 50 predicted proteins | sample UW140minimetaG_FD_130318 | JGI IMG/M metagenome (GOLD analysis project Ga0189290, IMG submission 130318) | Marine microbial communities from the Costa Rica Dome - UW140 mini metaG | ecosystem: Environmental > Aquatic > Marine > Oceanic > Photic zone | place: Costa Rica: the Eastern Pacific...
GTTCGTTCAGTCCAGTAATGATTTTATCATTTGTAAACCCCTCCCTTTCCTCTCGAGTTGGCGGTGGAATAATTTCCTTAATTAATTTTTCAATATCTCTCATTTTGCGAAATTGGGTACAACTATTGTATAAACGCAACTTATTGCGTTTATTTTCTTTATGTATAAATGATTTAAAACTAAATCATTTTTTTGTTAAATGTAATGAAAACAATTGTTTTCATTGGTTTTGTCTAGAGTTAATTAAGCGTTTTTAATTGCTTACAAACGACTAATACCGTATTTTATTTTATAAAAACAAACCTAAATAACCTTTGTTATAGTTCTCTACGGAAATCCGTAAATACATTAAAAAATTATTAACGGTATGGTGGTCCAGCAACCCAACCTACTATAGATTGTCGCGTGCCTTTGGTTATAGGTGTTACACGATGCAAAATAAAGGATGGAAAAATAATAACGGTTCCTTTTTTTCGTGGGGCGGTTACTATGTTTTGGTTAATCATAAATTGTAAATCGCCGCCTTCGTACTCGTCTGGGTCCGATAATTGTACGGTAACGCTTAGTTTACGTACCGAGATACTCCCTGGTCCAAAATCGAGATGCCAGTCGAAAAAATCGCCTTCAGAATACCGTGTTAATTGTAACTCTTGCTGGAAGCCTAAAATATCGTAATTATAGCGTTGGTTATTTGTGGCTACAGATAACTCTGCTAGCTTACGGTATATCCAATCGTTTGTCTTGGTTTTTTCTATAAACATGACAGAGCTTTTACGTAAATCGTCTTTATATTTTTCGCTGCCTGTAACGGTTGCTTTTTCTATTTTATCTTCTTCCCAAAAGTCTAAAACTCTATTAATTTCATGCGGTAATAAAAGGCCTTCGTAATAAACGAATTCGGCAAAATTGTTATTGTTTGGTAGTCCAAATGGATAATATACAGACATAAAAAATGTATGGATTTAGTGGGTTTGGGCAAAAATTTAATGTAACCAAAGTTAGTAAAGTTACGGGCTAAAAAAAACAAGTAGTTTTACGTGTTTTTTAGCTTTAGAAACTAAAGTTTAAGGCGTGAAAAGGCCTTTGCCCCTAATTTTAATTATAGTATCCCAATTATAAAACGATATTAAATTAGTATTCTTTTTTTTCAACATTTTAATATATAGTTGTTTATATGTTTTGCATGAAGCGCTTTTTTATTAAAACATAAAAAACATCAATCACTGATTAAACATTAACATTTATGAAGAAAATTACTTTACTAACTTTTACATTACTTTTATTTGGGCTGCTGTTTGCGCAAACTCCCGTTTTCGATTCTAGTATGACAGTAACTCCCTATTTGGTAGTAAACACCCAAAGTGATGAAACTATAGATTTGGCTATAGACGGCAATATTAATACTAAGTTTTTAGACTTTGATGAAGAAGACGGTTCTGGTTTTATTGTAGACTTAGGTGGTGTTGCAAAACTATCGCAATCTATAGAGGTAACAACGGCCAATGATGCCGAATTAAGAGATCCTACCATTGTAGAAATTGCTGGGTCTAATAACGGTACAGATTATACTACTATTGCTAGTATAAATATACCTTGTATTTCTGACCGTTTTACAACACGTAGTTTCGATTTTACTAATAGCAATACCTATTCGTATTACAGAATAAACTTTATACAAGAGTGTAACGATGTAGAAGGTATTATACAAGTTGCAGGAGTACAACTTTACGAAGAAACGTTAAGTGTAGATACTTTTGCGTTGGAGCAAGACTTAACATTGGTACCTAATCCGTCTCATGGATTTTTTAATATAAATGCTAAAAAGAATACTACAATTAAAAACATAGTTATTTACGATATTTTAGGCAAAGCAGCGCTTACTATTACAGATGTTACAGAGCAAATTAATACCAGTACTTTACCTAAGAGCTTATATATGGTAAATATTGAAACAATTGTTGGGCGTATTACTAAAAAACTTATTGTGGATTAATTAGTCCATTTTTAATTAGATTGTGCAAAAGCCTTAATACCTAATTTTATAAAGGCTTTTTTTATGATTCTTTATTCTTTATTCTTTATTTTTTCGTTTTTAATAGGTGAATAGTCTGTTTTTAATTCGCCATTTACCATAATGTTTTCAAAATAACATTTAGCACCTGTAGCAATGGTCATGTTTTCTACATTTTGAATATGAAAATGTAAATGCGGTTCGCTAGAGTTGCCAGAGTTACCACAAAGTCCTAGCAGGTCTCCTTGCTTTACTTTTTGACCTTGTTTTACTTGTATAGAGTGTTGCTTAAAGTGAGCAAAAAACAAATACTCGTTGTTTACTGTTTTTATTATTACGGTATTTCCTGGTACATACACAGGGTTCATTTCTCCTGGAGTATTATCTTTTATACCATCTACAACTAAAACCACTTCTCCGTTGCATGGCGCTATAAGTGCTTTGCCAAAAGCATAATAATCTTCATTAGTTCTCCCGTTTGTTTTATACGATTTACCTTCGCTGTCTGTTATTAAAAAATCGAAAGCACTTTTCTGTGCCTCTTCGGTAACATGGTAATTTAACTCTTGCGTATCGCCTCCCCAAAAAACAGTCCATTCGTCTTTAAATGGTAGAATAAATTTGGTTCGGTTACGCTCTAATTTTGGAAGGGTTCTAGGATCTTTAAAAGGTTTTACTAAAAGTCCATTAATTTTAGAGTTAGCGTCTAAAGATATATTTATGCCATAAACAGTGTGTTCAAAGGTTGTTTTATATAATGCGACCGTTGTTTGTTCGTACATTATAAATTCTAGATTGGTAATACTACCAGCTTGTAATTTTAAATTGGTTAAAAAGGGTGTTAGCTTATCTAAAGGAACTTGTTTTTTCATGTCGTTAGAGAGCATTGAAAAAATAGTATCAATTGTACTGGTGTTAAAGTTTGATTTAAAGGTTTCTATAGTTGTTTTATAGCTGGCTTTTTCTGCTTGCGCGTAACTTGCACTTGTGGTTATGGCAAGTAGTATAATTAATATAATACGTTTCATAAGTTTTAGTTTAATTATAATCTTGGTTATTATTTTGCTTGGTTTTCTTGGTCTAATTGCTGTTGTAAGGTTTCAATATCTTTAAGTATTGGTTTGCATGTTTTATTAATAGTTCGCTTATTAATCCATAGCACAAAAGCATTAAAAACTATTGCACCAGAGATGTAAGCAATTTTAGACTTTAAAGAGATTGGTAATAGGTGTAATAGGTTTTCGTTGGTAAACTTTTCTATTATCCACGGTGCCCAATTGTATTGTGCTGGGTTTTTAAAACCTATAATAAACAGTGCGTTTGCAAACAACGGCGGTAATACATACCAATATAAAACGGTGTCTAATAGTTTAACCTCTTTATGCATGTTTGCTTTTTGCATATTTAATTGCTCACGCAGTGGCAAGGTTATATCTATAGATTGTTTTTTACGCTTATTGTCTTTTAGTTTATAGATAAGGTAAGCAAACCAAAGAATGTTTAAACCGCAAGCTATTTTGGTAAGTATAAAAGGAATTTCGTACGTGAGATAGCTAAATGCTATAATTCCAAATACAGAGGCAGCTGTTTCTGTAAGATCTCTTTTTTTAATACCTTTTTCTATGTGTTTCATTTTCGCATCTAAATCGATGAGTAAACGAGAGGTTTTAAATTTAATTTGTTCTATTGGAGAAGCGTTTTTCCAAATCGCTTTTAATTCTTGTTCTAACATTTTAATTTAATTTAGGTGTGATACAGTTAAATAATCGTTGTCTTATGCGTTTCATTTTTACCGCAATATGATTTTCTGTTAACCCAGTTACAGCGGCTATTTCTTTATAGGATAACTCTTCTAAATAGAGTACTATAATAGACTTGTCGCTTTCGTTTAAAGTCGCAATACAGTCTCGCAGAAACTTGTATTTTTCTTGTTCGCTTTGGTCTGGGTTGTGTTTTGGTGGTAAAAACTGAATGGATTCTAACCGTACCATTTTGTTATTATTTTTTTCGAGTTTCATTTTAGAACGAAGACAGACATTTAATGCAATTTTATATATCCAAGTACTAATATTAGAGTGTCCTTTAAATGAAGCGTAGGATTTCCAAATTTGAAATACAACTTCTTGAAAAAGGTCTTGTGGTTCTATTGGTGATACGGCGTATATACGGCATACCCTGTAGATTCTGGCTTTGTTGTCTTCCAGAAGTTGTGAGAAATTTGGTTTTTCTTGATTTTGCATTTTATAGTTTTTCTGTCCTTTACTTATATTAGTGACAGGAGTTATAAAAATATGACAAGAAAATAAGATTTATTTTTTTGAAGCGCTTTTTGGAAAGGTTATTATGTTGTTTATATCAGTGTTTTATATATGTGCTGGGTGAGTTGTTTTTATATTTAGCGCTGTTAAAAACTCTTTAGTTTATTTTTTTAGCTTCTATAGCCCAAAATTTTTCTTTGTATTTATTTAGCAACTCGGGATTATATATTAGCCATTTAAATGGAGCTTCGTTTGTATTTGAAATAGTGATGCTATATGTTTTTTCGCTTTCAAAAAATGAATCCCCATAAAATTCTGGACATTGAAAAATAATTGTAATTGAATCTTTGGTGTATGTTTTATCTGAGTATTTAATTATTTTAAATTCTAGTACAGTGCCCCAAGCAAATATTCCGCAATGAGGTGATAGTTTTGGTTTACTTATTAATTTGCCCTCCAGCTTAAATTTATTGCCTTGAATAGGTGTAGATTGTGCTATTATAAAAGATACTGAAAACAGGAAAAGTATAAGAGAAATAATCTTAGCCATACCTTATAAAATGTCTAAAGCAGCTTCAATAACAGTATATATTTTATCTAATTGTTGTTTAGTAATTACATAGGGCGCTTGTATATAAATAGTGCTGCCTAATGGGCGTAAAAAGAGACCGTTATCCATAAAATAGCTAAACAATTTATCGCGCAAATTGCCATAACGCTCCATTTCTATATTTAAATCTAAAGCAAAAATAACACCTGTTTGCCTTGTCGATTTTACTTTAGGATGGATTTTAATACGCTCGTTAAAGGTTTTATGAGCTGCTATAACTAGTTGTATGTTGTCTTGTATGGTTTTAGATTGTAATAGTTCTATTCCTGCCAAGGCAGCTGTACAGGCTAATGGATTGGCAGAGTAGGTGTGCCCATGGAATAAGCCTTTACTAATATCGTTGCTATAAAAAGTATCGTAAATATGTTGCGCGCAAGAAGTTATTGCCATAGGTAACAATCCTGCGGTTAAGGCTTTACTTAAACACATAACATCGGGTTGTTCTTGTATGTGTAACGATGCAAAATGTTTTCCTGTTTTACCAAACCCCGTCATGACTTCGTCGGCAACGGTAATAATGTTATTGGCTTTACAGAATTGTAATATTTGGTTTAAGCCTTGGGCATTATGCATTTTCATGGCTGCTGCGCCTTGTACTAAAGGTTCGTATACAAAGCCTGCAACACTATTGTTGTTTACAATGGTTTGTAATTGTTCTAAAATAACTTCGTGATTGTTTCCGTTTGGTACAGGAATTCGTTTTACATCTAAAAAGAAGTCTTCGAAAGGGCCATTGTATACCGATAGGCTAGATACACTCATAGCACCAAAGGTATCACCATGAAAACCGTTTTCGAAAGCTATTAAAGTGTTACGTTTTTCTCCTTTATTAAAATGGTATTGTAATGCCATTTTAATTCCTATTTCTACAGAGGAAGAGCCATTATCGCTAAAGAATATTTTGTTTTGGTTATCTGGTAAAATGTCTATTAAGGCTTCCGATAGTTTTACGGCTGGTTCGTGGGTGAATCCGCTAAAGACTACTTGGTCTAACGTTTGCATTTGTGCCGTGACACGGCTGGTTACATAATCGTTACAGTGGCCATACATGCAGGTATACCAAGAGGCAATGGCATCTATATATTCATTACCATCTTCGTCGTATAATAAACAGCCTTTTGCTTTAGTAACGGCTATGGCTTCTGGATGCAGTTTATGCTGCGTTAGTGGATGCCATATGTGTTTTTTATCTCTTTCTTGTATGCTCATAATTGTTATTCCTGCAAAAACGGAATCTATTTTAATGCTGTTCTAAAAACGATTTTAGAATGCTATTTATAATTTGTACTTATAATATTCTGTACTTTTATTTTTTGTTAGATATTTTTAGGTTTTAAAATCCAAAAAATGCTTGAGCTTCTTTATTATTTAGAAGTTGATCTGCATAATCTTTAACAACATTTTTATCAAAATAAGGTTCTTCTTCTATACGCCCTAAAATAGGTGCACTAGTTTTTGTTTTAATAATTGCTTCGGTTGTTTTATGCTCGTCTCCACTAAATAGTATAGCAACGTTAAAGCCTTTGTCTTGTAACAAATTTACAGTTAAAAGGGTATGGTTTATACTTCCTAAATAATGCCTTGAGACAACAATTACTTTATAATTAGGTTGTATTATGTCTAGTATAGTTTCAGTATTATTTAGCGGTACTAATACGCCGCCAGCGCCTTCTACAACTAATGTGTTTTTAGTTTTGGGCGCTTTTATTGTTTTGGTTTTAATACTTACTCCATCTATATCTGCTGCTGCATGTGGACTCATTGGTGTTTTTAATGCATATGCATTATCGTGAAATTGCGATTTTGAATTAGATATAAGCTGTTCCACTTTTTTAGTGTCGCAATAATCTAATTCTCCTGCTTGTACGGGTTTCCAATAATCGGCTTGTAAGGCTTCTGTAATAATAGCCGAAGCTACTGTTTTACCAACTTCGGTAGAGATGCCTGTTATAAAATAGGTATTCATTTAAAAACGGTGTTACATACATTACAACGGTATTTCGTTTTTTCGAAAAACGGAAATAACATGTAAAAAATATTTTTTCTTGAGGGTTCGGCTATTAATATTTTGGTAGACTCGCAGTTTTCGCAAACAATATCATTACCGTCCTTATCTTTTTCGTAAGCTCTAATTCTATTATAAATTATTATGGCTTTGTTTAAATCGTCATTATGTACTAATAGTTTAACGCCACCAATAGCCTGACTTATTAAAGGGTCTGAATCTACAGTTTTTTCATCGGCCAACATGACACGTATGTATTCTTCTTCTAGCTTAGATTTAGTAATATGAGCTTCTGTAGAGTACGGAAATGTTGCTAAAACTGTATAGTGATCTACCATAAATAAGAATGATTTTTAAACAAAGGTACTAAGTAAGCTTAAAACCTCTGAGATTTCTTTTTTAGAATTATACGCGTGTAAGCAAAAACGAAGTCTTTCTTGTCCTTTTGGTACTGTTGGCGATAGTATAGGTTTAACGCTAAATCTATTTTCTTGAATTGTTTTTGCTATTGCTTTTACTGTATTATTTCCAGTAATAATACAACATTGTATTGCCGAATTGCTATCTATAAATAAGCGCTGTAATTGATTTTTTTCTATTTCACTTTTAAAAAAAGCAATGTTTTGTTTTAGTTGTGTTATAGCTTTTGTTTGTAAAAGCTCGTTATATGCTGTTTTAATAGTGGCTACAGAATGTGGTGGCAAGCCTGTAGTATATATAAAAGTACGCGAAAAATTAACTAAATAATTTTTTAAAGTTGTGCTTCCTAAAATTGCAGCACCGTGGCAACCCATAGCTTTTCCAAAGGTTACTATTCTGGCAAATACTAATTGCTCTATTTCTAATGCTTGAACAAGTCCTACACCATTAGTTCCAAATACACCAAGGGCATGTGCTTCGTCTATAATTAAGTGATAATTGTGTTCTGCACAAAGTATGGCAAGAGCCTTTAAGTTAGGTGAGTCTCCATCCATAGAAAACACAGACTCTGTAACAACATAGATGTTTATATCTTCATTATTTTTATCTTGCTCTCTACACTTTTGTGCTAGTGTTTCTATATCATTGTGCTTGAATTTATAAGCTTTTGCATGGCTCATAGTTATACCATCTCTAATAGAGGCATGAATATATTCGTCGTAAAATATAATATCGCCACGCTGTGGTACACTAGAAAAGAAACCTAGGTTAGCATCGTAACCCGAATTAAATAAGAGTGCATTTTCACTATTATGACATTGAGATAATTGAGTCTCTACTATTTTATATAATGAGTGATTTCCTGTTAATAAACGCGAGCCTGTGGCTCCGTTTTTATTAAGGTTATTTTCTGTTAAATATTGATGTGTGTTTTTAAATAGGGTTTCGTTTATAGAAAAACCCAAATAATCGTTAGACGAAAAATCTACCAAATTATTTTGCGTAACCAATTGGCGTAATGCATTATCTGCTATACGATTGTCTAGTTTTTGCTGTAGCTTTTTTGGAAAATTTTTCATATTACAAAGATACAATTACTATGTGTTTTTTTTGCTTCTAACACTTTCAATAACTACTGTTGCTAAAATTAATAAACCGCCTAAAAAAGTATTCCAAGTTGGGATTTCTTTTAAAAATAAATAGGCTAAAATTATAGCATATATAGGTTGCATACTACTAATAATACTTGCGGTACTTACAGAGAAATATTTTAAGCTTTTTATAAATAAAGTGTGTCCAATTGCAGTAGTTAATAAGGCCAGCAATATAACATAAGGAAATTGTGTTTCTATATTAGAGCTACCATAGTAAAACAGAATTGGTAGTAGTGCAATACTAACAATTAATAACTGATAAAACATAAGCATAGTACCGTTGTAATTTGGGACATGACTTTTTAATATTAAGGTTCTTAAGGCATAAAGTAATGCCGATAGTATGCCAAAAAGAATACCCTTTACATAGGTGTTTTGGTAGTTTAACTCTGGAACTAGTATGTAAATGCCTAATAATACAAGTAAACCTAAAACAATATGAATAGGGTTTAGTTTGGTTTTAAAAAACAATGGTTCTAATAATGCTGTTATTATTGGGAAAGTGTATAAGGATAAAATACCCAGCGCTACATTAGAGAGTTTTAAGGCATAAAAATAGGTCACCCAATGTGCGCCTAAAAACAACGCACTTAATATAAAACTTGGTACATCTTTTTTATTTAGCTTTAAATTTATTTTTTTGTATTTACAATAGCCTAATAAAATAAGCATAGCCAAGGCTGCACGCCACCATACTGTTAAAGGTGGAGGCATATCTATAAATTTTCCCAATACGCCAGAAGTACTTATAAATACGGTTGCTAGGCTTAGTTCTAGTAGTTGTCTAAGGTGTTGGTTTTTCATTATAATGTTTGGCTTTTAGAGCGTCTTTATCTATCCATTTAAAATCGTTTGGAACAGTGGCGTCTAATAAATCTATATTAAGTATTTCAGATAAATCGTAGGCAACAATAATGGCGTCCTCAAAATTATTTCTTGAGTATAACTCGAAGTGTTTGTTTTTATCGTACCAAAGGTTAACTTCAAAACGGTCATCTTCATGTTTATTAGGATCAAAAAAAACAGAAACATACTCATAATCACGAATCGTTTTCCACTTTCCAAATTTAAAAAATGCAATTTCTGTTGTAGGTTTAAATCTGGAATTTTTTAGGTCGATATGTACCTTTTTTCTTGATGAGAAAACAATTCCAAAAAATATAAATAGAACTGAGGTTTTAAAATTATAGGCTAAATGCCCTATATATTCATTACTCCAATCAAAAGAAAAGATGTCAGTAAATATTAAAAAAATAGCAGTAGTAAAAAAAATAGCAGCAATAGGTAGCTGCCAGAAAGGTCTATTCGTTTCAGAAACAATAATATTAGTGTCTTTCATTAGTCAAATATAAATAATTGCAAGACTACTTTTTTTAATTTAATTGAAATATGTATTTATTTTATTTCAATAATTTTAATGTATTTGTTATCGTTAAACAATAATAAATTAAAATGCTAAAACAAATAATAAACGTTTATTATTACATTCTTGGAATTAGCCTTATTGCAGGAGTGGTTAGTGCAATAGCGGGATAATAATGGAAAAATCTATTAACTCTAATATTTTTGGGGAAGAAGAAGTATTTGAAATGCGCTCTTTTAAAACAATAAGTATAGTGTTATTATTAGTAGTAGTATTCTGTGTTTATTTTAAAGCTATATCTTTATTAAATAAAAGTTTAGATGATTTATCTAGCGGAAATTATTTTTCAAGCTTGGTTATTAATAATTTTAAAAGATAGGAATACTCTTTTTAATCTGTGGGTCTGTTGATTTAATCGGAGAAACAGTTTTTAGCTTGTTGTTATTTGATAAGATTTATTTAAAGTTAGATTACTCCATAACAATTTGTCTTTTCTTTATGTTTTTAAGTGAAGTTTTTAAAGACGTAAAAAGACTAAACAAGAAAGCGAATTAACAATATAATTATGGCCATAATTGTAAATTTGGATGTAATGCTTGCTAAACGCAAGATGAAGAGTAAAGAACTCGCAGAAACTATAGGGATAACTACGGCTAATTTATCCATACTAAAATCTGGTAAAGCAAAAGCAATTCGCTTTTCTACCTTAGAAGCCATTTGCAAAGCATTAGAGTGTCAACCCAGTGATATTTTAGAATATGTTGAAGACTAATATTACATACCATAGAGCGGAAACCACAGAAGAGTTAAAAGCTATTTTAACACTGCAACAGGAAAATTTACCAGAATCACTTACAGATAGCGACAAAGCAAAAGAAGGTTTTGTATCTATAAAGCATGACCTAGACATTTTAAAACGAATGAATGCTGCTTGTGCACATTGTATAGCAAAAAAAGATGATGAAGTTGTAGGTTATGCCTTGTCTATGTTACAAAGTTTTAAAACAGAGATTCCTTTATTAATACCCATGTTTAATGAGATTGATGAGGAGCTGTTAAAGCAAAATAAGACGATTAACTATGTTATTATGGGGCAAATATGTATAGATAAAAGTATGAGAGGTCAAGGTGTTTTTAGAGGCTTATATAATTATATGGCTCAAGAGCTTAAAAATAACTTTGATGCTATAATAACAGAAGTAGATGCTAAAAACACAAGATCGTCTAATGCACACAAAGCGGTTGGTTTCGAAATTTTAAAAGAATATGAGTATAATAATAGAGTTTGGGAATTAATTATTTTGAATATTAAGTAACCAAAATCATTTTCTCGTATCTTTACAGTCTATGTTTGCACTTGTTGATTGTAATAATTTTTATGCTTCATGTGAACGTGCTTTTAACCCCAACTTACAAGGAAAACCAGTTGCTATTTTAAGTAATAATGACGGTTGTGTTATTTCGCGAAGTGATGAAGCCAAAACTATTGGTTTGCCAATGGGCGCACCTATTTTTAAATGGGAAGCGTTTTGCAAAACCAATAATATACATGTGCTATCGTCTAACTATCCTTTATATGGAGACATGAGTAGTCGTGTTATGTCTATATTAAAACAGTTTACACCAGATATAGAGTTGTATAGTATAGATGAGTCGTTTGTAGAATTTAGAAACTTTAAAGCAGATTTTAATTACAATGATTATGGTTTGCAAATAAGGAGACGCGTTTTAAAATGGACAGGTATTCCAACTTCTGTTGGGATAGCACCAACAAAAGCTTTGTCTAAAGTTGCCAATAAAATAGCAAGAAAGTTCCCTAATGAGACTAAAGGTGTATATGTTATAGACTCTGAAGAGAAACGAATAAAAGCCTTAAAATGGATTAAAATTGAAGACGTTTGGGGCATTGGTAGACGTTTGTCTAAACGGTTAAAGCTAAAAGGCTGTAAAAAGGCTTTCGATTTTGTACAATTATCTGATGCTTGGGTAAAACAAAATTTTTCGGTTATAGAGTCACGCTTAAAGCGCGACTTAGAAGGCATTCCTACATTGCAACTAGACGAACATAAAGATCGTAAAATGATTGCAACTACTCGTAGTTTTGAATATACCTATTCGGATATAGATAATATAAAAGAACGTATTTCTACATTTGCTTCTAGTTGTGCCGAAAAACTTAGAAAACAAAATTCCAGTTGCTATGTTATTATAGTAACTTTAAGTAGCGATAGACATAAAAAAGGAACAGAACAACATCGTGTAAATACAAGCGTTAATTTAACATACCCAACAAATTCTTCATTAATTATTAGTAATTATGCTATTAGTGCAGTAATGTCTATCTTTAAAGAAGGAATAAAGTATAAACGAGCAGGCGTTATTGTTACCGGGTTAGTGCCAACAGATAATTTTCAGTTAAATATATTTCATAACGAAAACCCAAAGCACAAACCATTAATGGCCTCTATAGATAGTTTAAATACTAAATATGGCGATTATAAAATTAAATTAGGAAGTCAAGATTTAAAACGCACCTGGAAAATGCGACAAGAGCGTTTATCGCCAAGATATACCACTAATATTAACGATATTATAGTTGTAAAATGATAGTACATAAATCAGGAAGTTTAACCTTCTTTACACCAGAAACAGTTGACGATGCTGCAGCACAGTTTTTCGACACGGGGATTTCTGCGGGATTTCCATCTCCAGCAGACGATTTTAAAGAGCAACGTTTATCTCTAGACGAAGAATTAGTAAAAAATAAAGAAGCTACCTTTTATGCTAGAGTTAGTGGGCAATCTATGATTGGTGCAGGACTTGAGGATAACGATTTATTGGTAATAGATAGAAGTTTAGAGCCAGCAAATAATAAAATAGCGGTTTGTTTTTTAGATGGAGAGTTTACAGTAAAACGACTTCGAGTAGATAATGATGAGGTTTGGTTACAGCCAGAAAACCCTAATTATCCTATTATTAAAATTACCGAAGACAATAATTTCCTAATTTGGGGTATTGTTACTAATGTTATTAAAAAAGTATAAACCACATGGAGTTTAATAATCCGCTGGTGTTTTTTATTTGTTCTATCGGTGTTTTTAATGGCTTCCTAGCCAGTTTTTATTTCCTTTTTTTTAGCAAGCAAAAGCGTGTTCAAAACTTCTTATTTGGTGTACTATTATTGTTTTTAAGTATACGAATAGGTAAATCTGTATATTCTATTTTTACAGAACGAGAAGCTCGAGATTTTCTAATACTTCAAATAGGTCTATCTGCTTGTTTTTTAATAGGGAGTGCATTATTTTACTATATAAAATCGTCTATAGAAAATACTAAGGTTATACCGCGTACATGGAAAATGCATTTTGCAGTAGCGATAATTATAATTGTAACTATAGGGATTATAAAACCCTACCGCGTTAATCCGGAAGCATGGAGTAACTACATTGTTTATTCAATCTATACCATTTGGGGGTTGTATATATTAGGCTCGGGAGTATTACTTAAAACGATTTTTAAAAAAGTAGTTAATAAAACGCAAAAGTGTACTACTTCAGAATTATGGTTAGTGGCCGTTTATATAGGAAACCTCTTAATATATTCTGCATATATTATAGGTTACTTCTATTTATATTTAATAGGAACAGTGACATTTTCTATTGTGTTTTATGCCTTGTTAGTTTTTTTACTATTTAAAAAGAATAGAGAAAGCGTGTTTCAAGATATTCCTGAAAAATATGCTTCAAAAAAGATTGAAACTAGTGAAGCCGAACAGTTGAAAATGAGATTGCAAAAAGTAATGCAAGAACAGCAATTCTATAAAAATACAGATGTTAAGTTAAAGGATATTGCTAAGGAACTTAGCATTACGCCACATAAACTATCTCAATTATTAAACGATAATTTAGGAAAAAGCTTTGCTATGTTTATAAATGAACAACGTATAGAAGAGGCTAAGCAATTAATAAAAGAAAACAATCAATTTACACTTGAGGCTATTGGGTTTGAAGCTGGGTTCTCTTCAAAGTCGACTTTTTATGCCTCTTTTAAAAAAATTGTTGGGCAAACGCCTTCCGAATTTAAAAAGCAATATTCTTAAATAAATGACTCCAAAATTATAATTTTGGACGCTTCAATTATAAGCTAACACGCTATTATAGGCTTGTTTCATCATGTTTGTATTAAATGAAATCAAAAACATTAAAATACATTCATCATGAAAAATTACATTCTGTTATTTACAGTATTATTAACCTTTCAATTGGTAAATTCACAATCTGAATGCGCTAAAATAGAAACGACCTTAGAAAGGTATATGGAAGGTAGTTCTTATAATAAATTAGAATTATTAGAAAGCGCTTTTACAGAACAAGCAACGCTTTACTTAACCCTAAGAGATGGTAGTTTTAAACCTTTAACACCAAAGGACTATGTAGGTTTCTTTAAAAATGGAGAAAAAGGAAAGTATAATGGGCGTGAGGCAGAAATATTAGCTGTTGAAGTTGTAAAAGATATCGCAACCGCGAAAGTTAAAATAGCAATACCAGAGCGAGGAATGGTATACATAGACTTATTTCTATTAAAGAAACAGGAGAATGGTTGGAAGATTATTAGTAAAACAGCAACAAGAATAGATAACGCTGCAAGTAATTAATATGAAACAACTTTTTATACTTATTATTTGTTGTTATACAGCCAGTATAATGGCACAAAATGCCACCATAAAATTTGTGGACACCTCAATAGAAATGGATGGAGACTTTAAAGAATCGGTTTGGAAGCAATTACCGGAATATACGGGGTTCTATAACTATTTACCAACAGATATTGGATTAGCTAAAAACCAAACTTCTGTAAAATTGTTCCATAATAAAACAAATTTATATATAAGAGCCATTTACAACGATACAACAGTAAAAGCACAAGTAAGCACACTAAAAAGAGATGTTTCTATAGCATTTAGTGATGCTTTTGTAATTATTTTAGATACTCAAAACCAAGAACAAAACGGTTATTTTTTTGCTGTTAATGCTTTAGGAAATCAAACCGATGGTTTAGTAGGAAGAAGCAATAGTAATTATAACCTTAATTTTAGTTGGAATGCAACATGGCAAGCTAAAACTGTTTTAAATGGTAATAAAAAGCAATATGAAATAGCAATACCTCTAAAAGCACTAAACTTTAATAAGGATGATGCTGTTTTTGGCGTTCAATTTTATGTAAGAGACATTAAAAATAATTCTTGGACAATTTTTAAAAATGTAGAGCGTAACTATGCAAATCTAGATCTGCGGTTTACCGAGAAATTTACTGTTGAAAATTTGCCAGAGAAAGCTAACTCTCGGTTTACTGTAACCCCTTCATTAACCTCGAATTATCAAAATAACGTTACCGATAATGTTGAAGAAACAACGTATAAACCCAGTTTAGATGTACAATATAATCTTACGTCTTCTTTAAAATTGGATACAGCAGTTAATCCTGATTTTTCACAAATAGATGTAGACCGACAAGTCACTAATTTAACTCGGTTTTCTGTTTTTTTTCCAGAACAAAGAAATTTCTTTTTAGAGAATTCAGACTTGTTTTCTAATTTAGGAGTTAATGGAATCAACCCGTTTTATTCAAGACGAATAGGAGCCAGTTCAGACATTCAATTCGGATTAAAGCTATCAGGAAATTTAGCGTCAAAAACACGAATAGGTATTTTAAATGTTCAATCTAATAAAAGTAAAGATATAGCATCTCAAAACTATGGAGTTGTAGTAGGAGAGCAGCAGTTCTCTAAAAGTATTACAGCTACAGGATATTTAATAAACAGGCAACAAACCAATACATTTAAATTTATAGGTGATTATAATCGCGTTACGGGACTGAACCTTAATTATAAGTCTAAAAATAATAAATGGATAGGTTTAGCTAATTTAGGAAAGAGTTTTAACGACGGAATAGCTAATAAAAATACATTTTATAATGCAGGAATTTGGTTTAATAAAAGAGGGTTTGAATGGAATGTAGGGGTTAAAACAATAGGACGTAATTTTATTACAGACATAGGTTTTACACCTAGGTTATATAATTACGATGCTATAAATAATGTAACCGTTAGAGAAGGGTATACAGAAGTAAACTCGGGTATAGAGTACCAAAAGTTTTACGAAACGTCGAAGACCTTAAATTCATTTAGAGTTTTAAACTATAGAAATAATACTTATTTTGATGAAGAGGGCAAGTTAAATCAAACCTCACATTTTTTAAATTCTGCCGTATTTTTTAAAGATTTATCAGCATTATATTATGTATTTACTTATGATTATGTCGATTTAAAATATGGGTTCGATCCATTAGGTAATGGTAATGTTTTACGCCCAAATACTTATAATTACGGACTTTTAAAAATAGGCTATAACTCTGCAAATAATCAAAAATTTAGGTACCGCTTTAATATTCAAAAAGGGCAATATTATAGTGGTAAAAGAACATCTGGCGGGATATATTTAAATTATCAATTACTGCCATTTGCTAATTTAGAAGCCAGTTACGATATTAATAAAATAGACCTTAACGAATTAGGACATGAAACATTTCATTTAACACGTTTTACAGGAGAAGTCTTTTTTAATAACAGATTAAATTGGACTACTTATTTGCAATATAACACTCAACGTAATAGTTTTAATGTAAATAGTCGCATACAATGGGAGTATAAGCCATTATCTTATGTTTATTTGGTTTTAACCGATAATTATAATAATGCGAAGACATTTAATAGAACAAATTGGGGAGCAGCCTTTAAAATAAATTATAGATTAGATTTATAAAACTAAAAAGGCGAAGCACAGCTTCGCCTTTTTTTATTTAATATTTAACTTAAAAATAACGTTAAAATAACCAGTCTGAGTGTTTTTGTATTTTTTCGATAAAACACATAAAAAACACAGATTAAAGAATGGTTGTCTTAACTTTTTTTATTTAATTTCGTTATAACAAAAAATGAATTGAAGTTATTTGGAAGTCGCTTCAATAATTTTTTAAAGGAAAAGAAATTGAATTTAAAGAGTATTCTTTTTTAGCTTAGAGCACTAAAATTGTAATAAAAGTACTGATGTCTAACTTTTTTATGTTTTAATATCTAAGCGAAGATTTCTATTTTATTAATCCATTAGTTATTAATGAATGACTAATCTAAAAATATTAGAAATTATGAAAGTCTTAAGCTAATAAGTATCATTGTTTATAATAAAGAACAAAAGAAAGGTGTTTCTATATACACCTTAATTATAATAAGCTATTAATAATAAACTGTAAAAAATAACGCGTAACTACCCGTGTTTTATTAAAAATCTAACCCTAGGATTTTTAAACAATAACCAAACATATCCCTATTGAAATAAAAATATATCTAAGTGTAAAAGTCTTACAGTTAGGCGTATTTGTAGAAAATCTGTGTGTAGAAGTTAACACTAACAACCTGTGTTAATACCATACGCGTATGCTTATATAAGATTTTATAGCTCAATCAATAAAAAACAAAACCATAAAAGTTTACATCATGAGAATTTCAACATCATTAAAAAAACAAAAAAAACGAAGACAAGTGTTTAAAGCTATTTTTATAGCTATTGTATTTCCATTATGTATTACAAGTTGTTATACATATAAATGGACAAATACTAAAACAATAACAACTAGCGCTCCAGAAGAAATTAAACAATTATTTAATAAGGATAAAAAATTAACAACAACGGGTATAAGTCCAAACTCTAATTATAAATATGATGCATGGGAGAAAGACACTGCTTTTGATGATAGCAATATTTTAAACTTTAATACTATAACATTATCATTAAATGAAGCTATGCCAGAGGGGCAGGTATTGGTAGATATGGTATTTGAAGATGGCATAGGTAATAAAATAAAATTCAACGCTTTCGATTTAATGCGTATTATACCTAATTTAAACTCTTCTGGAGAGCATTTATATCCAGAATTATTACTAGAAGAGTTTAATCGATTTGGGGTAGGGTTTAGAAAAGAGTTTGACGAATTTCAAATTGAGAGATCAGAGAAAAATACAACAGAAATAAATAGAGCATTAGATCGAGTGTATAGAGCTAGTATAACTAATGGTTGTTTAGATCCTGGTAAATGGGAAATAGTTTTAACTAGTGAGGATTATTCTGATTTTAATTCAAGAATAAAGAATCCAGTAAACTATAATCAAAACAAAATTTTAGCGCATAGCTGGTTTTTAATACCTAAAAATGTGTATAAAACATTGGTTGAATTAAAAAACCCTGATATTAAATTAGATGGGTTTGATTTTGGAGATTTTGATTATAAGACATTATCTAACTTTTCAAAAAACATAGTGATTGATTTTGAAAAACTACGCAAACCAATAAAAAAATCTTGGAAAGCGGAGATGCTAGAAGTTGGTCATGAGAGTAACAGACCTATTGAGTTGTTAGATATGGAAGAGCATTATAAAATTGATTATGGTTTATTTGTTGGTTATGATAAAAACAGTTTAGCTCAAGAAACCTATAAATCCATTTTAAACCCTAAAAAACAACCATTACAATTTGCTCAGTTTAGAGATGAAGGGTTCTACTCTCCCAAAACAGCTTTAACGTTCGATATGAACTGGTTATCTCACTTAAATGAAGTTACTATAAAAAGTGTTGATTTAGAAGAAACAGAATGTGTTGTCGAAATACAAGTTAAAGGAAAATGGTCTCCATATACATTAACTATAGGGAACTTCGATTTGTCAACTTTACAAGAACAAAAGTTATATGGTTTGCATTTTGGCTTTAATACATACCCAAAAGGAAGGAGATATAATCCTGCACAAGCAACTACTACCTTCGATGAAGATTTAATGCCAAAAGATTATGAGCGATATGTATTGCTTACAGACTCTAAAACAGGACACTGGGTAGATAATTTTCATAAAGGATTAGGAAAGGTATATTTATCGTTTGATACATTAGAAAGAGACGTTTTAAATATTCATTTAATTTCTTACGAGCGTATTGCTCCTTTATGGATGGGAAGAGTAAAATTACCAAAAGAGTTAAGAGAACGTGCAAGAATTCGTAAACAACTTTACAACTACTAATTCAAAAACAATTTCATCAATAGAATTAAAAATAATGAACAAAAGAACCATTATAGCATTTGTATGCTCTGTATTTATAGGCTTTCAAATACCACAATGTCAGCAATCTCTTAAACGAGACAAACAACAAACTAAATTTCATTACTTGCAAACCAATTTTCATTATGGTTATATCAATGAAAATGATTTAGATTATTTAGATTTTTCCAATGAGGGGCCATCTAATAATATTACATATCAGTTTTTATCTAAAAACCAAAAACAATTGCAGAAGGGCTATGTTAAGAATATAGCTGTAAGCAGTTTTAAAGCAAGGGTTTCATTACAATTTAATGGAGGGTTAAGCGAGGATAATATTAGAAATGATATTTTTAGTTTCAAGCCTCAAAATATAGGAGTATCGTTCTCTACCAAATGGGATAGAACCTCTTTTTTTGTAGGTTATGGTCGTGTAAAATTTGGTCATAACCCAAAAATTGACCCGGTTTCAGATTTTACAGCTAATGTTACTAAAAATGATATTGGTTTCAATCAAGATTTAGGAATCTTTTTTAAATCACCTATATCTGCTAATTTAGATGGGGAAATAGGTGTTTCTATTGGTGGTACAGCTAGCAAATCTTTTTTAACCTATAATAGTACAATTGGAGAGTTTGATCATATTCATCTAGATTATAACGGTACTTGGCTAATTACAGGTAGAATTGGCTCACCTGTGTTTAAATCATTTGAATATGGTATTGTAGGGATGTCTGGACGATTAGATAATGGAAATAATGTTACTAGGCAGATTAATAGGGTAGGAGTAGATGTTTTAAAGAAAATAGGAGAGTCATGGAAAATAGGAGCTTTGGCAGTAACTGGTAACACTCTATACAGGGATAATCGTTCAGATGAGTGGAACTATAATTTACAAGGTAATATAGAGTATTATTTAAAAGGAAATTATATTTTTAATGTATCTAATGGAGTTTTAATAAATAATTACAAAGACGATGTATTACAAACGGGTATTAATGGACAACTTATTAATAGTTTCTCTTATGTTGCTTCTCCACATACTCGTTTTAGATTAAATCATTTTGTTAACTATTCTAAGACAAATACTGCAGATTGGGGGATAACGTTTCAATTAATTACTGGTTTTGGTCAAAGGTAATATCTTGATAGATATAAATATATTGTTAAAACACGAAGGACAACCTTCGTGTTTTTTTATATTATGGAAAAGGTTAATTTAGTAATCTATTATCTGAATACTAAATAAAAACAAACTATGGCGCAACGTATAGAATCTGTAGATATATTAAGAGGATTTACCATTGCGGCTATGATTTTGGTTAATACGCCAGGAACTTGGAATGCTGTATATGCGCCTTTATTACATGCTAATTGGCATGGATTAACGCCTACAGATTTAGTATTTCCTTTCTTTTTATTTATTGTAGGTATTTCTATATACTTTGCATATAAAAACAAGCCAAATAAATTAATTACCTACCGTAAAATAGCTATAAGAAGTATAAAATTAATTGGCTTAGGTTTGTTTTTAGCTTGGTTTTTGCCTTATTTTCCTTTTTTTGTTGATGTCGCAGATCTTAGAATTCTAGGGGTTTTACAGCGTATAGGATTGGTGTTTTTCTTTTCAGCAATATTGTACCTTAATTGTAATTGGAAAATGTTATTAGGTATAGCTACATTTATTTTAGTAGGATATTGGGTGTTTATGGGGTATACTCCTCTTCCTGATGGACAATTACCAACATACGATAGAACTCCAAACAATTGGGCAATGTATATTGATTTTAATTTATTAGAAAATCATATGTGGCAAGAAGATTATGATCCAGAAGGGCTGTTTAGTACACTCCCAGCTATTGCTACATGTATTTCAGGACTTTTGATTGGAAAGTTATTAGATGGCCTTAGAAGTATTAATTTGTTGTTTGTAGTCGCTTCAGCGTTATTGTGTTTAGGTTATTTACTTAATTTATGGTTTCCTATTAATAAAGCAATATGGAGCAGTAGCTTTGTGTTAGCTACAAGTGGTTGGGCAACACTAATATTAGCAATTATTTACTATATAACAGATGTAAAGAAGGTTAAATTTGGAGTTGTTTTTAAATATGTTGGTATGAATGCTATTACTGTTTATTTTTTATCTAGCTTTATTTCTAAAACATTTTATTTAACAAAAATAGGGGATGAAAATGTACATTCATGGATTTATAACACTGTGTTTGTATATGATTTTTTTAGTGATAAATTATCTTCATTACTTTATGCTCTAACAGTTGTTTCTTTTTATATGTTACTTGGATTTATAATGTATAGAAAGAAAATATTTATAAAAGTCTAATAAGTTATAATTAGAAACAAAAAACGCGAAACAATTAAGTTTCGCGTTTTTATTTAATATTATGAAGTTATATAATAGGAGTGTTAGTCTGCTAAAATAATAACTTTATTTCCATTCATTTCTAACGTTCCAGAGTTAATTTGAACTGTTAGTACTTTATCATCATCTGCATGAGGTACCACAAGTCCATGTAAATCGTCAAAAACTAAATGTGATTGTGTGTGTGTGTGAATTTGAATGCTTCCAGACTTTAAAAGAGACACTATAGGTGCGTGATTTTTCAGCATTTGAAATTCTCCATTTATTCCTGGAACAACAACAGAATCTATTTCGCTACTAAATATAGTAGCTTCTGGCGATACAATTTCTAAGTACATAGTTTTCTTGTTTTTAAGCTTCAGCTAACATTTTCTCTCCAGCTTCTATAGCTTCTTCGATAGATCCTTTAAGGTTAAAAGCAGCTTCTGGTAAGTGATCTAATTCACCATCCATAATCATGTTAAATCCTTTAATAGTTTCTTTAATATCTACTAAAACTCCTGGGATACCTGTAAACTGTTCCGCTACGTGGAAAGGTTGAGATAAGAAACGTTGAACACGTCTTGCTCTACCTACAGCCATTTTATCTTCTTCAGATAATTCCTCCATACCTAAGATGGCGATAATATCTTGTAATTCTTTATAACGTTGTAACAGCTCTTTTACTCTTTGTGCACAGTCGTAATGCTCATTTCCTAAAATATCTGCTGTTAAAATTCTTGAAGTTGAATCTAATGGATCTACCGCTGGGTAAATACCAAGCTCAGCAATTTTACGAGATAATACTGTTGTTGCATCTAAGTGAGCAAAAGTTGTTGCTGGTGCTGGATCCGTTAAATCATCTGCAGGTACATATACAGCTTGTACAGATGTAATAGATCCCTTTTTAGTCGAAGTAATACGCTCTTGCATAGCACCCATTTCTGTTGCTAGTGTAGGTTGGTAACCTACGGCAGAAGGCATACGTCCAAGTAATGCAGATACCTCAGAACCTGCTTGTGTAAAACGGAAGATGTTATCTACGAAGAAAAGAACATCTTTTCCTTGTCCATCTCCAGCTCCATCACGGAAATATTCAGCAATTGTTAAACCAGATAAGGCAACACGAGCACGTGCTCCAGGTGGCTCATTCATTTGTCCGAATACGAAAGTTGCTTTAGAATCTTTCATGGCAGCTTTATCTACTTTTTGTAGATCCCATCCACCATCTTCCATAGAGTGCATAAAGTCATCACCATACTTGATAATTCCTGACTCTAGCATCTCACGAAGTAAATCGTTTCCTTCACGAGTTCTTTCTCCTACTCCTGCGAATACAGAAAGTCCACCGTGTCCTTTTGCAATATTGTTAATCAATTCCTGAATCAATACAGTTTTACCTACTCCGGCACCACCAAATAACCCAATTTTACCTCCTTTTGCGTAAGGTTCAATTAAATCGATTACTTTAATACCTGTAAATAAAACTTCTGTAGAAGTTGATAAATCTTCAAATTTTGGTGCGCTTCTGTGAATTGGAAGACCAGCATCTCCTGCTTTAGGTAAATCACCTAAACCATCTATAGCATCACCAATTACATTAAATAAACGTCCGTAAACGTCTCCTCCTATAGGCATTTGTATTGGAGCACCAGTAGCGTTAACTTCTGTACCTCTACTTAAACCATCAGACGAATCCATTGCTATAGTACGTACAGTATCCTCACCAATGTGAGATTGTACTTCTAGTACTAAAGTAGAACCATCAGGTCTTTTTATTTCTAATGAATCGTAAATTTTTGGAAGTTCAGCACCTGCTCCGAATTCGACATCGATAACTGGACCTACTATTTGTGCAACTTTACCTGTAACTTTTGACATTACTTATCTATTTAATATTATGCAATTTAATTGATTGAAAACGTAATTTGTTTTCGCGTGCAAAGATAGTAGTTTTAATTTAATTATAAAGGGGTTTTTTAAAGCATTTTTAAGTATAAAAAAACGCCTTCAAATTGAAGGCGTTTTATAGTGTTATTTATTATGTAATCTTATGGTAATAAAGGCGAATAGTTTGTTGGATAGTTAGCCACATTAAATAAAGACCCTGAAGCTTCAAAGTTAGAGCCATAAGTTTTATCTATTGCTTTCATAAATTCATTTGCCATAATAGCATAGCCTTGAGCTGTTAAATGAATACCATCTAAACTTACTAAACCACCAGTTACTAAATCTGTAGTTAAAATATAATCTCCATTAGGAATACCTATAGTAGATGCTTGTTGTAGTATAGCTTTAAAATCTACAAAAGCTAAACCAGTAGCTTGAACAGTATCATCTATAGTTTGATTGTAAGCATCTGTAGCGGTAATAATTGCTAGTTGCTCTTCTGGAGTTAATACAGATACATCCCCTAATGGAGCAGCTGTTCCAGCACCAGAAGGTATAGCAGCTAAAGTAGGTAATGTTATTAAATCGTCTGCAGTTGCTTGTCTTAAATTAATCAACTGAGGGTTTATTCCTGTTAAGTCTCTTAAATCCTCATCGATAATTACTACAGCATTGCCATCTCCTACATTAAATGTAATTGTTCTTTTAGCTATCTCTGCATCAGCTTGCTCTTGCGTTAGAGGAGTGGTTGCAACTAAAAAGGCATATGCTTGAGTAATTCCTACATTATATGCTCCATAAGCTGCATTTAACTGCGCTGTCGATGTAGCATCTAATGGTACTGGGTTATAAGGCACTGTAGTAAAGTATGGCAAGTCTGTAATATAAGGAATATTAGCTAAAACACCTTGAGATCCGTTAGCAGTTAATTGAGTAACGATAGCATTAAAGGTCTGCCCAAAAACGGTTGGATCTGTAATGTCGTTATTACCATAAGTTGCAGGATTAAAGTTTCCTGTTTGGTCTATACCAATACCTCCAGTTGTTGCATACGATAATACATCGTTACCTCCAATTTCAGAAAGTGTAAAAAATGTTGGCATTTGTGCTGCTGCATCTCCTAACATTGTTGCTCCAGCAGATGTTGCAAAACGACCAAAATATGGATTTAATGCTCCATAACCTGGAGTTACTAAATGAAAGCTTTTAGCACCTGGTACACCAGTGTTATTAAAAGTACTTCCTAAATTCACAGTGGCGTCTGTTGTAATTGGTGGTATCGGTGCACCCATAGCAGCTAAAAATTCATTTAGTCGTTGTGGTCCAGAACCGTCAAAAACAAATCTGTAAGCTGCAACTGGTGTTGTTCCAACAACCATACCTCCAGTATTATCATTCATTAAAGGTTGTGTGAATGTACCTCCTCCAACTGTAGAAAATCTTTGAGATAATAGATTTGGGAATGAATTGTTTTGTGCTGCTGTAAATAAGGCGCCGTCCGTATAACCTGCAGTAAATGAAGCGCCTAAAGCTACATAGTTTGCTAGGGTAGCATTCCCAGCTGTTAATGCAGGTAGAACTGCAGCTGGTTCAGGCGTATCTATAAAATCTTCTTCGTCGTTACAAGCTGTAAACCCTAAAGCAATTGCTAATAGGTATATATATTTTATCTTTTTCATTATTATAGATTGTTAATTGTTAATGAAACGTAGTACTGTGATCCAATGAAACCAGTACCAAATCCTGTAAAGTACTCTTTACCAGTAATATTAGTAGCGCCAGCTTTTATAATTGTTTTAATTGAAGGAACTCTATAGTTTATTTGAGCATCTAAAACATGAAACTCAGGTATAACTCCATTTCCAAAAGTAGCTTCCCAGAAATAATCATCACTAAATCTGTATGCTATATTAAATCCAAAGTTTTTAAATAATTCTGTGTTACCAAAAGTAGCTTTAAACTTATGTTCTGGTGTGTTAAAGCTTGTCATTAAATCTGGATCAGAAGATTGATCGAAATCTAATTTTGTGTATGTATAATTTCCGCTTAAGTCAAAGTTTCCAAATACTTTAGTTGATAACCCTAAAGATGCTCCGTATGAATTAATACTTGCAGCTGAGTTTGTATATGTACTATAAGTTTGGAAATCATTGTTTACTATTGCGGCTACAGATAATGTGTTATCTCCAACTGTTCCGTAGAAAGGAGATATTACTACTTCTTGAGAAATGAAATCTTGGTATGAGTTATAATATGTGCTAAAATCTACAATAACTTTATCATATTTACCTCTATATCCAACTTCTACAGATGTTACTCTCTCTGGCTTAATAATGTCTGGATTAGCAATTGCACTAGGCGAAGCTAAAATAGCAGGGTTGCCTGTTGCAGCAAATTCTTGTACAGCCGTAGCTGAATAAGAGTTATTATAAGCAACAGCTCCAGTTTGTGTTATAGAACTTGGTTGACCAAGTGTATTCTGTGCAACTGTGCTAACAGGGAACGTTCTTACATATCTATCCAGATTATTTGGTGCAGAACCTACTAAAATTGCTCGACCAGCATCTAAACCAATAAATAAATCTTGAGTTGTAGGATTTCTAAAACCAGTTTGTACAGACGCTCTAATGTTATGATCTTTATTTAAAGTTAAACCACCAGATAATCTTGGTGAGAAGAAACCATCAAATAATTCAGATTTATCGTAACGCCCAGAAGCTGTGATTTTTAATTCTTTATCTCCTGATAATTCAAAGTTTTTTTGAATTTGAGTATAAATACCTGCTTCAGAATATTTGATTTCTCCGTTTCCATCTGTATAAATTGTTCCTCCAGAATTTAAAGTGTACTTTCTATAAGAACCACCAACTTGAATTTCCGCAAAATCAATTAAGTGACTAAAGTTATAATTAGCATCACTGTGGAAATAGTTAGATTTATCTTGGAACTTCGATCCTGTAGTTAAATCTGGATCATTTACACTTTCATTAAATGCTGCTTGGAACTCTGGAGTACCTGGTAAAAAACGACCAGTATCTGCCGCTGCCCTTGCTGCATCATGTTTTTCTTGCTCTGTTAAACCTAGTGGGTTACCACTTAAGTTGATACCTGCAAATGTATTAATATAATCACCAAACCAATCAGCATCACTTTTCCAAGCTCTGTTAATATTAATACCAGTAAAAACCATATCATATGAATCACCAGCACTATCAGCAACTTGATATGCTCTAGCAAAGAAATTATCATTTTTTACTTCAAACTTATGTTGTTGTTGTGTGAAGTTTTTAATGTTATATCTGTTTGTTCCTTGGTATATAGTTGTTCCTGTTCCTATCTTACCTACATAAGATATTTCTAAACTATTATCTGTTATAGGTCTTAAATAAAACCCCCAATCAGCTTTAACGCTTTCAGCATTATAGTTTGTTAAGTCACGTTCGTTATAACCTGTTCTGCTTACTACAACATCTGGTATAATTCCTAAACCTGACGCCGAACGGATGTTAGTAGATACTTCATCTCCATAAACATTAATTCCATCGTAGTTAAGATTTGCTCTTGTTCCTCCGGGAGTTGTTTTATCTACTTCACTTGTAGCTGCCCAATCGGTACCTTTTAAGTATCCAAAGTTTACTTTAGCTGCAAAATGATCTGTAAATTTATGAGCCATTCTAATACCTAAATCTGTATAGTCATTGTCTCCAGCTGCTTCCTGAGACGTAATTCCTCTTTTTATATAACCACTAATGCCTTCATGTTCAAAAGGATTTTTACTTCTCATAAATAAAATACCATTAAAAGCATTTGCCCCGTATAGTGCAGAAGATGCTCCAGGTAAAAGCTCTACACTAAGTACATCTGTTTCAATCATACCTACTAAGTTTCCTAACGGGAAGTTTACAGCAGGAGCAGAATTATCCATACCGTCTACTAACTGCATAAAACGAGTATTTGCAAATGTTGCAAAACCACGTGTGTTAATAGATTTAAAAGTTAAACTGTTTGTGTTTACATCTACACCTTTTAAGTTTTCTAAGCCATCATAGAAATCTGCAGATGCTGTATTTTTAATTTCTTTAAGACCAAAACGTTCTACCGTTACTGGAGATTCAAAAATACGTTCTGGTGTTCTTGATGCTGAAATGACAACTTCATCTAGAATACTACCTTCTTTTAAAATGAAATTTAATACTTGGTTATTAGTAGTAACTTCCATAGATTCTGTTGAGAAGCCTACACTACTAGCTTGAATTGTAAAAGGAGGGTCTTGACTTACAGTTAATTTAAAGTTACCATCAAAATCACTTGAAGTTCCCGAAGATGTGCCAACAGCAAATATGTTGACTCCTGGAATGGGTTGACTATTTTCGTCTACAACTGTTCCAGTAATTGTTGTCTGTGCATATGTAATACCACAAAAAAGCAACAATAAAATTGATAAGATTGTTCTCATTTCTTTAATTAGTTAATAATTGGAAAGACCAATATACGTTTTTTAGTGAGATCTTAAAAAAAAGTTAACAAAATTATGCGTGCATAGCAAAAAAACAGTTAAAATGGAATAAAAAAAGCACTATTCTTAACAAATAGTGCTTTTTTATATAATTCTTTAATATGTAGGGTGTTATCTACTCTACAGTTACTGATTTAGCTAAATTTCTTGGCTGATCTACATTTTTATTTAATAAAACAGCTATGTGATATGAAAGCAATTGTAGTGGTATTGTTGTTAAAAGAGGAGTTAATATCTCTAAAGTTTCAGGAACTTCAATGATATGATCTGCTAAATTTTTAACATCTTCATCTCCTTTTGTTACAATACCAATTATTTTTCCTTTTCTAGATTTTATTTCTTGTATATTACTTACAACCTTTTCATAATGGCCCTTTTTAGTCGCAATTACAAAAACTGGCATTTGTTCATCAATTAATGCAATTGGACCATGTTTCATTTCTGCTGCTGGATACCCTTCAGCATGTATATATGAAATTTCTTTTAGTTTTAAAGCGCCTTCTAAAGCTACAGGGAAATTAAATCCTCTTCCTAAATATAAACAGTTTTTAGCATCCTTATAAGTTTCTGCTACTTGCTTTATATGGTCATCAGACTTTAAGGCTTCTTCTACTTTTCCTGGAATTAATTCTAATTCTTGTAAATGTAAATGGAACTTAGAATTTGAAATACTTCCTTTCTCTTTAGCTAATTTTAATGCTATTAGTGTTAAAACTGTTATTTGAGTTGTAAATGCTTTTGTAGAAGCTACACCAATTTCTGGTCCAGCATGGGTATAGGCTCCCGCATGAGTTTCTCTAGCGATAGAAGAGCCAACAACATTACATACACCAAATACAAAAGCGCCTTTAGATTTTGCTAATTTAATTGCAGCTAGCGTATCTGCTGTTTCTCCAGATTGTGAAATAGCAATAACAACATCTTTTTCTGTGATTACTGGATTTCTATATCTAAATTCTGAAGCGTATTCTACTTCTACAGGAATTCTAGCTAAATCCTCAAAAATATATTCTGAGACTAAACCAGCATGCCAAGATGTACCACAAGCAATAACTATAATTCTATTAGCATTTAAAAACTTCTCGATATTATCATCTATTCCAGACATTTTAATAATGCCTTGCTTTGCTCTTAAACGACCTCTATAAGTATCTTTTATTGCACTAGGTTGTTCATGAATTTCTTTTAGCATGAAATGCTCATAACCACCTTTTACAATTTGCTCTAGATTCATTTGTAACTCTTGTATATAAGGAGCTACTAATGAGTCATTTTTAATTTTTCTTATTTTAACACCTTTCTTGCGTCTTACAATAGCCATTTCTTCATCTTCTAGATAAATGGCTTTTTTAGTATATTCTAAAAATGGTGTAGCATCACTTGCAATAAAGAACTCATCTTCTCCAATACCAATAGCTAAAGGACTACCTAGTTTTGCTACAACAATTTCATTTGGTTTATTTTTATCGAAAACGGCAATAGCGTAGGCTCCAACAACTTGATTAAGTGCTATCTGTACAGCTTTACCAAGTTTTACATTCTCGTTTTTCTTTACATCTTCAATTAAGTTAATTAATACTTCGGTATCAGTGTCTGATTTAAAAGTATAACCTCTTTTTATTAGCTCTTGTTTTAAAGATTCGTAGTTTTCTATAATTCCGTTGTGGATTATTACTAAATTTCCAGAATTAGAGTAGTGAGGGTGAGAGTTAACATCGTTTGGTATACCATGCGTAGCCCATCTTGTATGTCCAATTCCTACAGTACCACTTGCATCTATTTCTTGATCGACACGTTGTTCTAAATCTACAACTTTGCCTTTTGTTTTTGATAGTTTAATGTCCTGTCCGTCATATAAGGCTATCCCAGCACTATCATACCCACGGTATTCTAATCGTTTAAGTCCTTCTAGTATTATTGGGTAGGCTTCTCTTTCTCCAATATATCCGACAATTCCGCACATAGTTTTTAATTTTCTGTTTCTGTATAATATATTTCAAATTCAAGACGTTTTCCTTCTGGAATATTGTCTTTACTTCCATGTAGAACAGTACCTTTAGGGGATAGAATACTGGTTACAGGAAAAGTGTTTATTGTGGTATCATCATCATCTTCAATAATACCTTGAATTTTTGAATTGTTTATTATGTTTACATTATTCGCTATATAAACTCCCAATCTTGCATTAGTTGAGTCTCTAAGTAATATATTATTAATGTGTTCTGTTAATCTAAACTTATAACTTACACCTTTGTCATTACTATCACGTTTTAATATTTCGGAATAAGCAATTTTAGATTTTGTAGGCTCTGATGTGTTTGTGCTACCGTCCAACAAGTAGTCTATTATAGGAATATTATTTTTTAAATCGTATAACAATAATCGGTTTGGTTCGTTAGCTACGACATCATCTTGATCTACATACAATACTAAGTTCGCTTCATTAACAAGCCATTTTTCTTCTTTGCTTTTAAAAAATGTAAGGGCATCAACAGGTGTTCCTTCGTTGTCTACTGTTCCATTAAATAATTCTAGAACAGCCATAGAGCCATCACCTCCTTTAAGGTGTAATTTATCATCTCCTACAGTTGTATTTGGTGCAACAGGTAAATTAAAGTCATTATTTATAGTGTTTACTTTAATACCACCTCCAAAAGCTAATCTGTATAAGGTAGGGTTTCTAACATTGGTGCCTTCATCAATTTCTTCTTGGTTTGTGTAGTCTAAAACTATACTAGCTAATGAGTTTGTTAAGTCTAACATTTGCATATTACCGCCATTTCCTGTGTTTTCTACTTTAAATATGAGTCCTCTAAAAAACTCATTAAAGTTATTAGCATTACTTAAAACATCATTTTCTTCATTTGCGAAAATTAAATTCTCCCAAAAATCCGTAGGAATTACACTAGGGTCATTTAAATCTACTCTTAAAGAAGGAGGTATACGTTCTGCAATTACAGGAGTCATACCATCGTCTTCAAAAACAAGATTTCCATCATCATCAACTTCTTGTATTCTAATTTCATTTATGTCTGGAGTAAATTCATTGTTTTCATATAAAAGTTCTCCTATTTGAGCACAAAAAATATCTTCTTGATTAGAGTAATATGCTTGAGCGTTTTCAAAGTTTGAATTAGGATCTAAGTCTCTTAACAAATAATTACTCCTATATATAGATAATTTAAATTTTGCAGCTGGATCAAAACCTCCATAAATAGAATCAAACTTATAAGTGTTATTTCCTTCATCATCTGTAGATTCAATTGAAGCAAAATAAGGTACTGTTAATGTAACAGATTCTAATCTAGGAATAGAGGTGTCTGTTGGAGCCTCACCAAAATCAGGGTTAAAATTTGTAGGGGTAATTTGTGCAACAATACCTGCTGTAGTGGTTCCATAGACAGAGTTAGGGTCGTTGTAAACCCCAAATAAGCTGCCAGGCAGACCATCTGCTTGTACTCCTGTTGTGTTATCTGTAATCTTTTGAGAATAAGAAATCACAGGGAATTTTATACTGTTGGTTGAGAAATTTTTAATCCCTTGGATGTCACTATCTAGATTAGAGAAATCTTTATCGCAGGCTATAGTTACAAACAGAATAAGTGTTAGTAAAGCTAACGATTTTAGGGTGTTCGATATCTTTTTCATAAATGTATTTTAATACTCTTTTTAGCTATACAACGCTAGTATTGTAGAATTCTGTATATGCTTCAGCAAATTCGTCTTTTTCTTTAAAATCTAAAACAGGCTTTTCTGAAGCTTCTAAATAGTTTTCTAATTCTTCTGGAATGTCTTGAGAACCGATAATTAATGCATCTGAATGATCTATAGCAACCTTCATTAAATTATTGTATGATGGTTTCTCTAGCACTTTAATAGCCTTTGTGTCGATATTATCGAAAGCTATTTTGTTAATCATATCATTGTTTAAAGTATCTTCAAAACTTTTACTATAAACAGAAGTAACTATTTTACTTTCGTTAAATAATGGTTCGTCTTTATAAAATTGTTTTAAGTAAAGAGGTAATAATGATGCTAACCAACCATGCACATGAATAATGTCTGGTGACCAGTTTAATTTCTTTACAGTTTCTATAACACCTTTAGCAAAGAAAATAGCACGTTCATCGTTATCTGGAAATAAGTTTCCTTCTTCATCTGTTAGTGTCGCTTTTCTTTTAAAGTATTCGTCGTTATCTATAAAATATACTTGTATACGTTCTTTCGGTATAGAGGCAACTTTAATAATAAGTGGCATATCCAAATCGTTAATAACTAGGTTGATACCAGATAAACGAATAACTTCATGTAATTGATGTCTTCTTTCATTTATATTACCATATCTTGGCATAAAAATTCTTATTTGTCCGCCTTGTTGATTTACCATTCTTGGGGTTTCAAATGACATTGAAGATATTTCCGTTTCAGGTAAATAAGGAACAACTTCAGACGATACATATAATATCTTTTTATCTTTCATACGATAGTTTTAATGTTAACGTTGTACACAAAAGTCGTTCCTTTTTTGGAAAGAAGTTTTGTTTACAATCATAATATTTAGTTAAGCTTTAGAAAATTCTAAAATAAAAAACACGCAAAAGTACAAAAATTTATGCAGATTGCTACTAATATATTAAGTTTGCACGCGTTAATTTTATATTAAAAATGAAGGTCTTTTCAAATAAAACAGAAATTCAAAACCACATTAGCAGAGAAAAGGATAGAAATTTCACTTTTGGTTTTGTACCAACAATGGGAGCTTTACATGATGGACACTTGTCTTTAGTAAAAGAAGCGCTTTCTAATAATGATTATGCTGTTGTTAGTATTTTTGTTAATCCTACGCAGTTTGATAATGAAGAAGATCTTATAAAATACCCAAGAACTTTAGAGAGAGATGTTACTCTGTTAAAAACAGTTTCTAATAAAATAGTAATTTACGCACCAAGTGTAGATGATATTTACGAAGGAAACACCAAGTCTCAGCATTTTAGTTTTGATGGTTTAGAGTTTGAAATGGAGGGACGTTTTCGCGATGGACATTTCGATGGTGTGGGTACTATTGTTAAACGTTTATTTGAAATTGTAACACCTGATAATGCTTATTTTGGAGAGAAAGATTTCCAGCAGTTGGCTATTGTAAAAAAGTTAGTAGAAAAATACAATATACCTGTAAATATTATTGGTTGTAAAATACATAGAGAAGATAGTGGTCTGGCAATGAGTTCTCGTAACGAGCGTTTAAAACCAGAATATAGAATTGCAGCTCCTTTTATTTATAAAACACTAAAAACTGCCAAAGAAAAGTTTGGCACAAAAAGTGCTAAAAAAGTTACGGAGTGGGTTGAAAAAGAATTTGTGAAACATAAATTATTAGAGTTAGAATATTTTATAATTGCAGATGTTGAAACCTTAAAACCGGTAAAACGAAAAACTAAAACTAAAACCTATCGTGCTTTTATTGCAGCTTATGCAGATGATATAAGATTAATAGACAATTTAGCACTAAATTAATTACCTTTGCCTCATGCAAATACAAGTAGTAAAATCTAAAATTCACAGAGTAAAAGTTACTGGAGCAGAACTTAACTATATTGGTAGTATAACTATAGATGAAGATCTAATGGATGCTGCTAATGTTATACAAGGAGAAAAAGTTCAAATTGTGAATAATGATAATGGAGAGCGTTTAGAGACTTATGCTATTCCAGGGCCTAGAAATAGTGGAGAAATTACATTAAATGGAGCTGCAGCTCGTAAAGTAGCTGTAGGGGACACACTTATATTAATTACCTATGCTTTTATGGATATAGAAGACGCTAAAGTGTTTAAACCGTCTTTAGTTTTTCCAGATGAAGCGACCAATCTTTTAAAATAAACTTTTGAATAAAACAATACTTAAACTATTAAAAATAATACTCCCAATACTGTTGGGAGTTTTTTTAGTATGGTACTCTTTACAAGATGTACCTTTGTCAACAATTTTTAAGTATTGGAAAGAGGCCGATAAAAGCTGGATAATTTTAGGCGTTTTTATTGGCTTATTAAGTCATTTGTCTAGAGCTTATAGGTGGTTGTTTCAATTAGAGCCTTTAGGGTTTAAGGTGAAGTTTGGAAATAGTGTAATGGCAGTTTTTGCTACTTATTTAATAAATTATACTATTCCTAGAGCTGGTGAAGTAGCTAGAGCATCGCTCCTTACAAATTATGAAGGTGTTCCTTTCGAAAAAGGATTTGGTACCATTGTGGCAGAGCGCGTTGCAGATTTATTGGTCATGCTAATTATTATTACTATAACTCTGTTTCTAGAGTTTGATTTTATATATGGCTTTTTAGTAGAGAAATTTAATCCAATAAAAGTAATTGTTGGCTTGGCAGTTTTAGTAATAGCTGGAATGTTTTTTGTATTTTTTATTAAAAAAAGTACAGCAGGAATTGCTTTAAAAATTAAGAATTTTGTTAGTGGTTTAATAGAAGGAGTTTTAAGTATCTTTAAAATGAAGAAAAAATGGCCTTTTATTTTCCATACGTTCTTTATATGGGGCATGTATGTTTTAATGTTTTATGTAACAAGCTTATCTATTCCTGAATTAAATAATGTGCCATTTGGAGCTGTTTTAATAGGCTTTATATCTGCAAGTTTTAGTATTGCTGCAACTAATGGAGGCATTGGGTCTTATCCAGTTGCTGTTTTTGCTGCATTTTCTATTTTTGGTATAGCCAAGGACCCTAGTTATGCTTTTGGATGGATTATGTGGGCTTCACAAACTGTAATGATTATTGTTTTAGGAGGGCTTTCACTCTTATACTTGCCAATTTATAATAGAAAGAAATAATTTGTACATTGCATTGTAAATTAAATTTAGCCTACATGCAAAGATTATTCTATTTTTTCGTTTTTATTTTTTCATTTCAACAAATAACTGCTCAAACCATATATAAGGAGTTTGAATCTTCAATTTTAGGAGAGTCGAGACAGTTAAAAATACAAGTGCCTAGAGGATATGATGATACCGATAAGAGTTATCCAATTGTAGTTGTTTTTGATGGAGATTATCTATTTGAAATTGTTGCTGGTAATGTAGATTATTATTCTTATTGGCAAGATATTCCAGAAGCCATAGTTGTGGGAGTTAATCAATTAGAATCTAGAGATAGTGACACAACTTATTCTGAGCAAAATTCGTTACCTATAGATGAAGGTGCAGAGTTTTTTGAGTTTGTAGGTATGGAGTTAATTCCATATATAGAAAAGGTTTACCGTACTGAGAAGTTTAAAGTAGCTGTAGGTCATGGGCAAACTGCCAATTTTATTAATTACTTCTTATTAAAGGGAGTGCCTTTATTTCAGTCTTATATAGTATTAAGCCCAGATTTGGCACCCGATATGACAGGTTTTTTAAAAGAACGTTTATCTGGAATAGAATCAAAAACGTTTTATTATCTAGCAACATCTAATAAAGATGTAAAACATATAAAAAAAGGAACAGATGCTTTAAATACAGCATTATCTTCTATAGATAATAAAAACCTGTTACGTAGTTTCGATAGTTTCGAAGGGCCATCTCACTACTCTCTTCCAGCACATGCTATACCTAATGCATTAGAAAGTATCTTTTTTGTATTTCAACCGATATCAAAAAAAGAATATAAAGAAACAATACTTAAGTTAGATACCTCTCCTGTAGATTATTTAAAAGAAAAATACGCAACTATAAAAGATTTGTTTGGGATAGATAAACCAATTTCAATTAATGATTTTAGAGCTATTGCTGCAGCGATTAGAAAAACAGAAAAGTTTGAGCATTATGAAGAATTAGGTAAGCTAGCAAGAAAAGAATATCCAGATACATTATTAGGGCATTACTATTTAGGTAAGTTCTATGAAAAAACAGGAAAACCAAAAAAAGCAATGAAAACGTATCAATCCGCATATATCTTAGAGGAAATAGGAGGAATTACTAAAGATCAAGTTTTAGAATTATCTGAGCAGATTAAAGCAGATTTCGGTTACTAATAGATAACAATAAATAATTCCAGTTTTTGGAAAATAAATATGGCAAAAGTTAAAACAACTTTTTTCTGTCAAAGTTGCGGTACGCAATATTCTAAATGGCAAGGGCAATGTACAGCGTGTAAAGAATGGAATACAATTGTAGAAGAGTTAATACAAAAACCGGAAAAAAGCGACTGGAAAACACCTTCTAATACTGCAAAACGTATTTCAAAACCGTTAAAATTAAAAGATATAGACTCTTCTCAAGAGGCACGCTTAGATACCTTAGACGAAGAGTTTAATCGTGTATTAGGAGGAGGTATTGTTCCAGGGTCGTTAACTTTACTAGGTGGTGAACCTGGCATAGGTAAAAGTACTTTGTTGCTTCAAATTTCATTAAAATTACCTTATAAAACCTTATATGTTTCTGGGGAAGAAAGCCAGAAGCAAATTAAAATGCGAGCCGATCGTATTAATCCTAAAAATGATAGCTGTTATATATTAACAGAAACCAAAACACAGAATATTTTTAAACAAATAGAGGCTTTAGAGCCAGATATTGTTATCATAGACTCTATACAAACACTACATAGCGATTATATAGAATCGTCTAGTGGTAGTATTTCGCAAATAAAAGAATGTACTACAGAGCTTATAAAATTTGCAAAAGAAACAGCAACCCCTGTTATTTTAATTGGACATATTACAAAAGATGGGCATATAGCTGGACCAAAAATATTGGAACATATGGTAGATACTGTATTGCAATTTGAAGGCGATCGTAACCACGTGTTTAGAATATTAAGAGCACAAAAAAACCGTTTTGGCTCTACTAGCGAGTTAGGTATTTACGAAATGCAAGGTACAGGATTACGAGAAGTGAGTAACCCTAGTGAGATATTGGTCTCTAAAAAAGACGAAGAACTGTCAGGTAACGCTATTGCTGCAACTATAGAAGGTATACGGTCTTTAATGGTAGAAGTGCAAGCCTTAGTTAGTACAGCAGTTTATGGAACACCACAACGTAGTGCTACAGGGTTTAATGCTAAGCGTTTAAATATGCTATTAGCGGTTTTAGAAAAACGAGCAGGCTTTAGGCTGGGAGCAAAAGATGTATTTTTAAATATTACTGGAGGGATTTCTGTAGATGATCCTGCAATAGATTTAGCTGTCGTTGCGGCTATATTATCCTCTAATGAAGATATGGCACTACAACGCGATTTTTGTTTTGCGGCAGAAGTTGGACTATCTGGAGAGGTAAGACCAGTACAGCGTGTAGAGCAACGTATTTTAGAAGCCGAAAAATTAGGGTTCTCTACCATATTCGTTTCTAAATACAATACTATTACTTTAAAAAATACGGCAATTAAAATTCAATTACTTTCTAAAGTTGAGGATTTGATAGGGTTAATTGTTTAAATTTTTAAAAAAGATCGTTTTATATATAATCTATTGTTGGTCATTGTTTTACTTATGGACTTGCAACAAAAAACTAGACAAAAAGAAGAGAGATTATGCTGCTAATTTTTGATTTGTTGTTCAAATTCTTCAATAGATTTTAAGCCTAAAGCAGAATGTAATCTCTTTCTGTTTACCAAGTCCATATCCATTTAAAGACAGATAACTCTGTTTTAGATATTGTTTGATATTTATAGTTGTATACCCAGTCTACTTTTAAAGATTAAAAAAACGATTCTGCCACGACATTATCCCAACAATTACCTTTTCTACTTTTACTAAACAGTTATAAGATTTAATTAAACCAGTGAAGGCATGACTGGCATATTGTGTGCCTCTGTCAAAATGAAATATTAGATCTTGTTTGATATCAGTTCTTTGAACCGCCATCTTCCAAGCAGAGATAATATTGTTCTCTGTAGTTAAGTCTTTACTAAAAGACCATTCTACAACCTTTCTATTAAATAAATCGATAATCACTGTTAAATACACCCATCCTTGTTTATTAGAGATATATGTCATATCAGATACCCATGCTTGATTTGCTCTATCAACTTTAAAGTTCTGGTTTAATAAGTTTAGTACAAAAGGGTATTTATGATTAGTATCTGTTAGTGATTTAAATTTATAAGATCGCCTTACTTGTAAACCTAATAATTGCATTAACTTGTTTATTCTTTTCCTAGAAACAAAGCATCTGTATTTTTTCGGTTCTTTTTTTATTCTGGGCGATCCATAGCTTAGATAGCTATCTGTAAACACCTTTTATATAAAAAACATAATACGTTCATTAGCTAGCTATCTTTTTGAAGGACCATAATTAAGCCAGTTATAATAATTACTTCTGCTTACTTTTAAAATCTTACACATCCTCTCAACAGGAAACTCCAATCTATGGTGTTTATAAATTGATATTTTTCTTGTCGCTCTTGGAGAAGATGCTTACCGTCTTTTTTAATATCTCATTCTCTAACTGAATATCTTGCAGTTCTTTTCTTAAAGCTATAAGCTATCGTTCTTGATCCGTAAACTTTAAATTCCCTTTACTAGGAAAACTATTTTTATTACCATGTTTTTTTAATTCGTGACGCCATCTTGATAAGGATGACAAAGAAAAATCTATATCTTTACAAGTTTGTTTTAGACTTCCTTTTGCATAACTCAATTCTACAGCTTTATGCTTAAACTCTTTACTGTATATCGCTTTGATTTTGACATGTGTTTAAAGTTTATAAATATATAAACTCTAGGTTCTTAATGTCCTGTCAAATATAGCATGTCCATTATTCGAAAATAACTAAACGTAAAATCGAGTATCATATTTTGATATAAGGACGTAATTGAATATCTATTCAATTCTTTTTCGTTCTATAAATGCGCTTCAAACAAGATAACCACATTATCTACATACGAATCTACATTTAATGTAAACCCGTTAGCTGTAAAGCCAGTTAGTACTGCAGAGGTAATTCCTAGAGAGTTGCCATTATTATTGGAGTATCGTAGTCCAATACAATGGGAGGCTGAAGCATATCTAGAAATATCATTAATTGAATTCCCCGAACCACCACCATAAATAACCTGTTGATCTATTATTCCACCAGACACTCTGGCGTAGCCTTTCATATAACCAAATGCATTTGGTATCCCATTGTTATTATTGCCTACACCATTATCACTATTCAAAGCATAGGCGTCAACATTGGCATAAGCGGTAAATGAAACACTACTGGGTTGAAATGGCAGTCCAGTAATCGTTAGGTTTCCTGCTGCATTTATAATCGCCTTCCCAGCATAAACTTTTGAAGAATTATCTGCCAATTGTGTCCATTGCATACCGTTCCAATAAAAGAAACCAACAGTGGACAGTCCTCCTGCTCCCGTATTGTACACCAATGTACTTTCTACAAGAGGCATACCGCTAGGGTTAGTAACGGTAATGATATCTGTTAGTGAGTTTAAGGCTACACGTGGAATTAATACTCCTTCCGAAGTTGATTGAACATCCAAAGCTCCCTCAGGAGAATTAGTACCTATTCCTACTTGGGCGATTGAAAAAATTGGAAGCAATAAGCAACAAATTATAATGATTTTACTATAGTTCATAACTTAAATTTTTGCAAAAAAAAGCAAAATTTTCTTACAAACTGTTTTAAAAAAAATAGTTTTCGACAAAAAGACTTTTATGTCGATAAAATACCTTTTTTTTAATATAAGTTCAAGGCTATCAGTTTATTAGCATATTTTTATTACCTATTTTAACCACATCCTATTTTGTTTAGAAATATGGTAAAATCATTATAATTTTTAAGTACGATATATTTATTAGATTTTAGAAAACAGGTTTTAAAGTAAAGTAAAAAGAAAGCTTAACATTAGAACAGACACGTGAACGTATTGGTATTCCTATGAGAACGCTTTTTAGATTGCCAAAACCTATTGAGCCTACAGTAAACTGTAACAAACCAGCAACTAAAGTAGATATTAAGGCTTTAGCTCAAGACGTTGGATAATCGCGATAGTTGTTAGCATGAATTTGCCAAGGTTTGGTAGGAGTCAAAGTGCTATTTTCTATGCTCTAAAGCGTTTGAATATTTGCTGTAAAACGCCACTTCATCCTAAAGCAGATTGGTTATCAAGGCTGTTGTTTCAATTCAGAATATCTTGTTATGAGTTTATTGACAAATGTTCAATAGTCTATGTAGATGAAAGTGGTTTTGTTATAGTTGCGGTTATATTATCTCCTCTAATGAGGATATGGCACTACAACGCGATTTTTGTTTTGCGGCCGAAGTTGGGCTATCTGGTGAAGTAAGACCAGTACAGCGTGTAGAGCAACGTATTTTAGAAGCCGAAAAATTAGGGTTCTCTACCATATTCGTTTCTAAATACAATACTATTTCTTTAAAAGATACGGTAATTAAAATTCAATTACTTCCTAAAGTTGAGGATTTGGTAGGGCTAATTGTTTAGTTTTTGCATTAAAATTCTATAATGTATGAATAAATGTAACTAAAAATAGTGTTACCCCATCACACTACTTAATTTAAACATAGGTAGATACATGGCAATTAAAATAATGCCAACCATAACCCCTACAAACAAAATGATAAAGGGCTCCATAATTGTAGATAAAAGTTTCGATTTTTGCTGAACTTGTGTGTTATATTGTGTATTTAATCTTTCGAAAATAAACTCATTTTGGTTGGTTTCTTCGGCAACTTTAACCATGGCAATCATTTTTTCATCAAATAGTTTATGTTTACTTAAACTAGAACTAAGTGATTGACCTTTAAGTATATTTTGTTCAACAGCATTTAAAGCATCCTCTAAAGGATAAAATTCTATCATTTGTTTTACAAGTTGTATGCTATTTACAACTGGGACTTTAGAGGCTGTTAATAGAGAGACGGCTTGTGTAAATTGAGATAAATAGACAGTTTTAACAAAGTTGCCAATAAAAGGAATTTTAAGTATAAGGGAGTCTTTAGTTTTTTTAAACCATTCTTTTTGATTAAAAAGAGACTTTAAACCAATGAGACCCATAATGATGATAAGAAATAGCCATCCATAGCTTTTGGTAAACCCAGAAGCACTAATTATAAATTTAGTAACCTCAGGCAAATCTACTTTTTGTTGTTTAAAAATATCTTGAAACATAGGGACAACAAATTGTAGCATAAAAGCAACAACTAAAACGGCTGTTGTTAATATAATCATAGGATATGTTAATGCGCTAATAAGGTTCCTACGTTGTTCATTTTTTCTAGCATAAAACCCTCCTAATTGTTCAGTTACTTGAACTAGAGTACCTGTTTCTTCTCCAATTTTTAATGAATGATATTCATAATTTGTAAATGCTGTTTGGAAATGTATAGCTTCAGAAAGACTTTGTCCAGAGATAATATCGTGAGAAATAAAACCAATAGTTTCGGCGTTTTGTTTCTTTTTTTGAGAGTTCTGAATAAGCTCTAAGGCATCTTTTAAAGTAATACCTGCTTTTAGTAATACACTTAGTTCAGTATAAAAATCTTCTTTAGTTTTGTTAGAAAATGTTGAGCTACCAAATAATGTAATCTCCTTTTTTAAAAAAGAAGTGTTATCACTTTTAATCGTTTTATTTTGTTGTATGTTATCTAGATTAAAAGCCATTAATTCATAAATGCAGTAGCATCATTTTTTTTATATATAAATAGTTTTTGGTTTTGAAACGTTTTAGACGTTTCCAATTTTAAAGCATCTATAATCCCTTTTTCAATAATATTTCCCTTGTAAAAAAATGATTTATTTTCTAATTCTATATTAAAGGTGTCAATATCTTTTATAATAGATGTTTTTGTGAATTGATAACTAGTAGAACCTAATTCTGAGGATAATTCAAGTGTGTTATTCATACTGTCGTAAGCGATATTAGAATACCTATTAAAATCTGTCCATAATATAGATTCAAGTAAATTAAGTTTTGTTTTTTGATTATAGTTTTGCTGAATGCTTCCCATATGTTTTTGTACTAAGGTAAGTACGGAAAAAGCAAGCCCTACAACAATACTGGTGAGTATTAAAACGACAATAAGTTCACTTAATGTAAAAGCCTTTATTTTATTATTTTGTATCAATATATTGCTTTAAAATAGTTTTATTAGTTTTAATATTATTAGCTTCTAACTCAATAATGGTATTTAAATTATCTTTAAAAGAATCAATAGTAATATTCCAGTCACCAAGAGATTCTTTATAAGGCAGTTCTATTTTATTGTTAATTTCTAAATAGTGTAATTCAGTTAAGTGTGTGTTTATAGCGTCTGTATTACTGTTAATAGAGTTAGAGAATATGTTGTTTAAAATGATGCTAGCTACCATAAAAATAATAATAATTAAAACAGTAGCGACTAATGTTTCCATTAAAGTAGATCCTTTTATTTTTTTTAATATAGCCATTGTAATATTCCTTTTTTAGAATTTTTAAATGCTAAACCAATATAATTAGAATTTAAACTATCGACTATTATTTGCCCATTATAAATATGGTTTTGGTAAATAGAACCAGCTTTTTTAGTTGTAAAATTGTTTGTATACACAGTGCCATAAACACTGCCGTCTAATTCAAGATTATCATTACAATAAATTTCGCCATATACAGTAGTGTCATCTGCTATTGATAATTGAATGTTATAATTGTTTTTTTGTTCTAAATCAAAATAAATAACAGCTCCTTTTACGGTTGAATTTGTGTTAACTTTAAGCGGAATAATATTTTTATTATTTGTCGCCGAATTTTTAATGTTTTCTTTTTTTAGAACAACTAAAGCAGAAGGGTAATTTAATACACAATTTTTTTGCACACTTATCTCTTCAGTTGCAATAGCTTGAAAGTTTCCTTTTACGTTTTGTTTAATTTCTATTTTAGGAGCAATTAATATAACATCTTTTAAGTGTGAAGTGTTATCAACGATGATTTTAGTTTTCGATTTAATAATTATGTGTCCAGAAATACTAGTATTGTTTAATCGAATTGTAGAAGGGTTAAAAACGACTTGCACCGGCTCTAAAAATGAATTAGTATACTGTTGTCCAACTTCTAGATTTATATATAGATTTTGTGGTGTTTTCGAAATAAGAGTATTAATGGTTTTAATGGAGAGCAATAACTCTTTATTTAATTGAGGAAAATTTAATGTTTCTCTTGTAGAGCCATAAATAAGCTGTGTTCCATAATAGGATTGTCCAGATATTGATCCAGATTTCACTCCTGTTTTGGGTAAATACGATAGGCCTTCAATTTTTGTATTGCCAACAACAACTAAAGGCCTGTTATTGTCTTGCAGGTGTAATGCCGTTCTGTTTAAAGAAGGTTGGCTAGCTCCTAATAAAGCAACTTTTTTGTAGGTGTTAGTTTTAATTTTAGAAGTAGAAGTTATTTTTTCGAAAACACCCCAAAAATCACGATATACTTTTAAAGACTTATAGTCTTCATCTTTTAAGTTTACAGTAGTAGTGTCATTAAGCTTAATTGTGTTTGATAAAGCATATGTAATGCCTTTATTAGAGTTGTTTATTGACTCTTTAATAAAATCAGTTTGTATTGTAAAACGCTTATGGGTTTGCACTAAAAGTATAAAAGCAATTAATAGTAAAGCAATAACAATACTTATAAATAAAGTAAATTGTAATGCGCCTGCTTTTAACTTTATTCTAAACATTATTTAATTGAAATAGTTTGTGTTTTATTATTAAAACGAATAACAATTTCTTTTGCATTTCCTTTAATAAGTTTTACACTGTCTGCAACTTGGTTTTTTTTCAATAAATATTGTTTGTTATTAATGTCTAGAATAAAAACTTTATTTTTTGAATCTTGCTTTTTTATAAGGCCTTTATATATAATTGCGCGAGAACTAGTTACTTTTTTACTATTTAAGTTTTTAGAAGAATTTCCTTTTGTTTTCTTTTTAGTTAATGTCCCTAAAAATGGATCTTTTGGTACATTTCTTATAGAAAAAGTATCAATTTTTACTGTGTGTTTAGGATTAAAACTAACAGTTGATTCTTCATTGGTGTATTCGGGAGTATCTGGATTTAGTTTTGAAATTATTTTATAACCAATATAGCCCCAAATACCAATTACAGCAATTATTAATATGTATATTTTTGTTTTACTATTCAATGGTTAAGTTTTGAGAGGTATATGCTGTTTCGTAATCAGAGTTTTTTGCTTTTACTCTCCATTGGTATACTCCAGTAGCTAATGTCTTTAAAAAACTAGTTGAAGTTATTGTAGAGTCTAATACAATTTGGTCTGCAGTTTCAAAATCTGGAGTTGCAATTTGTATGGTGTAACGTTCTGCGTCTTCAACACTTTGCCAGGTAAATGTTACATCTGTAATATCTAATACACTATCGTTGGTAGGAGCAAGAATGGTAACTGTTTTGTTAGATATGTCTTCTACTTCAATAATATCATCGCAAGATACTATGGATATAAAGACACAAAATATAATTAGAATTTTTTTCATTATAATTTAAAATAATTAATTTTTCTTTTAGCTTGTTTGGCAGACGGGTAGGTTTTATTTGGACAATTTTGTTTTCCTGCAACAATATCTACAATATTTATACGATGCGCATTATTTGCTTGCCAACAGCAATTAGAGCTATTGTAAGTAAAAACGATGCCTTTATTGAAACTTATATATTCTACTATTTTTCCATTTTTAAATACCCCTAAAGCGTAAGACTTTAAATTGTTTTCAATTAAAAAAACAGATTCAGCATTGGTTATTTTGTTAATAGTTGCAGAATCGAAAGCAATAGAGATACTTGTAATAATGCTCGCGTTGTAGTTTGCACTTAAATATTTTTGTACATTTTTGTTCTCTCTATTATTTAAAGCATCTATAAGTGTTACCTTATCAGCGATATCTAATTTTAAAAACTCAGGTTTATTATCTAAAGAGTCTACATATTTAATACCGATAGTTGCATTTTGATTCTTTTGAGCTTCAGTAAAAGCTTTGTAAGTTGTTTTAGAAAAAGGAATTTTAGAAACATCAATTTTAATTGGTTTTTCGTAACTAGGAATAGCAGTAGTACTATAATTGTGTTCTAGAATTTGGTTTTTATCTAAGCCTATACTCCCTAATGAAACTTTTTTGTTAGTGATACTTTGGCTACTATGTTCAATAGTTACAGTTTTGCAACTTGTAACTACAAGAAATAGGCATAGTAATATTATATATTTAATCATATTATAATTTCTTTTTTTGCGTTTTCATTTTTTGTATTACCCAAAACTTTTTAGTAATACGTTAGCTTGTAAATAATATTTATTTGTTCTAAAATTCTTCTTTTTTTCAAAAGATAGATTTATGATTTCTCCAAATTTTGTTTTCTGCTCTAAAACATGTATTCCATTTATTATAGAGTTGTAATCTCCTTCTAAAGTAAATTGGTATGTTTTTATAAGCAAATCGTTTTGTTTATATAAATGAGGTTCTAGAAAATTAACAACCTTTATATTATTTGTACTAGCAAATGAATTTATAGTTTTTAAGAGGTTGTTTTGTATAGAGCTTCCGTTAAGTTGATATTTTTGTAATATGGAATCGTAATACTTCTCTTTTTGCTTTAGTATAGATAGCTGTTTTGGAGTATTACCAAATAGGGTTTCTTGCTTTTTTAAAAGTGTATATTCCTGCTTAGCTTCTAAGGTGTTAACAATGGCAAATTTATAGCAGATAATAAGGGCTAATAAAAAACCAAAAAGTAACGATATGTTTTTTGTTTTACTAGTCATTATTAATATTAATTTTTAAACTAAATGAAGATAACGAGGAAGAGGTGTCACTATAATCTGTAATTTCTGCGTTGTAAATCCAATTTTTAGTCTCTAAAAGATCAACCCACATGGAAAATACTGGTTTATCATTAGAGTCACCTGTAATTGTTATTGTATTATAATTTAATTCTATTTTTTTAGAAGGCTTAATGCGCTTCTGTAATGGTTGATAATGTAAACCAGAAAGTGTGATAGAGTTAGGCATGCTTTGTACAATTGCATTTGCATAATAAGAACTTTTAGAAGCATTGCTTTTAAGAATGTCATCTACCATTTTTTCTTTTTTACTTACAGATTTATTTAGTGTAATTATTTTCTGTTTGGTGTTTTGATTAACCTGTGAGGTTTGTTTAAGACTCTCTGTTTGGTTAAAATAATGATTAAAGAATAAAAAATTAATGAGTAACAATACTAAAATAAATACACCTGCAATTTTAGTAAACTGGCTAAAGAAACGCGCATTTGTATAAGCTTTTAATAGTTCTAGTTTTGTTGTTTCAAAATTAGTATTAGAGTTACTATCTCCTATAGCAGATTGAAGCGCTCCAGAGAATGATAAAATATCCTCATTTGATGTTTTTAATCCATTAATATTGTATTGGCTAACAGAGGGAACCTCGGTTTTTTTAATACTTTGTATTTTTTTATTGTCTAATTGTATTATAGCATTAGAAGAAGTAATGATATCAATGGAGGTAAAACCTGTAATAGAAGCTATTAATGTATTACCTAATGATATGTCTATAATAGAAATGCTATTATTGTTATAATCACGAATTATAGTATCTATATATTCTTTTCTACAAAGAGAAATAAAATGAATGCTATTTTGGTGTGAAACTTCAAAATAAAAATCATCTAAATTAATGTTTGGAAACGCTTTGTAAACTAACTTTAAGTTGTCGTTTTGCTCACTTTCAATTGTTTTAGATAAAACATTTTCATTATTTATAATTAAAACCGCATGTTGCTTTTTTGTTAGCCTTTTAGAGATATCTTTAACAGTATTCTCTTTAAAAACTGAATCCGTAATAATTTTAGATTTTTGTTTTTTAAGAACATAAGCTACTATAGTATCTTGGCCAGCTTTTGTGGAATGCTCTATTCCACAAAAACGGTTTCCAAATTGAAAATATGTTTTTAGTTTAGTAATCATTAATAAATAACTGTAGGCTTAATTAAGACAGAGAGTTTAGATTTTCTTGCTTCGCGTTTACGTTTACTAAATAAGTATTTTATAATTGGTATTCTTGCTAAAAAGGGAACACCATTACCCGAATTTTCTTTATAATTTTCTTCTAACCCACCAAGTATAGCTATATCTTGGTCTTGCATACGTATTATAGATGTAAATGTTTTAGAGGAAATATTTGGAGGTGCATCTGCATCTACACGAGCTCCAAAACTAGATTGTATAACATTAATATCTAATAAAATTTGACCATTACCAGAGACTGAAGGTTTTATAGTTAACCCCAGCTCTGCTTCTAATGGGAAATAATTTGTTATTTCAGATACTTGTGGATTGTCTGTACCAATAATGTCTCGTTGTGTTACACCATAATAAGTGGTTTGACCGTTAGAAAAAGTGGCACGATGTCCATTTAATGTCGCTAACTTGGGAGTTGACAGAATTTTAAAATTACCATTAGCTTCCATAGCTTTAATATTGGCAAAAAAGTTTGGAACAACCTTGCCTAAATTGAAACCACCAAAACTGTCAAAACCACCAATAATTTTGTTAATAGTAGTAGCACCTAGTTTTATATTAGCTTCAGGGAAAATACCTCCTTGCGTTGTTGTGGGGGCATCGCCTATACCCCAGTCTATACCGGTTTCTACAGTAGATGAACGACTTACTTCTATAATCATTACTTCTATAAGTACAACAGGAACAGGTTTGTCTATTTTATTAACAAAAGTTTTAAAGCGTTCTATTTTTGCACTAGGGCCTGTAATATAAAAGCTATTAAGCTCGTAATCGGTATTAAAATCTAAGCCTTCTAAAATTTCTACGGGAACAATGCTTAATAAGCTTTTAGATTCACTACGACTGGATGGAGATGTTCCTCTTGATGTTTGCGGGTTCCTAATACCTTGCGAACCATTAAAGTTTTGTCCAGAGTTTCTGTTAAAGTTGCTTGAAGATGATGAAAAGTTATTGTAAGAATTAAAGCTGCCACCTCTATTAAAATTTCTTTGACTAGAGTTTCCTCCAGATGGATCATCTAGTAATTCGACAGAACGATATTGTAAATAAACAATTTCTACATTACGAACACTCAATTGTTTCTCTGTGCCAAAATAATAGATGTTGTTTTCCTTTTTAAAAGTAAAAATACCAGCGCCATTACTTGGTATGCTACTAGATTGTTTTAAACCTGTTCTTTGTGTTGGATTTGTAGTTTGTTGCAATTTTCCTCCGTTAGGAGTTATATTTGAGGAGCTTTGAGATTCAAATAACTTAACCAATAAATCATCAAAATAAATGGATTTGGCTTTAAAGGAGGCACTGCCAGCTTTGTCTAAAGGCGTTGCGGTAAAAACATTTATTTTTAGATCGTTACCAATATCGTTTATAATGTCTCCAATAGGTGTATTTGTGAAATCTACTTCTAATAATTTGGTTTCTGGATTTATAACCTTAAAAAAGAAATTAGATTTTCGCCTTCTTACAGGTCTTTGTTGTGGAGAACTGTTTGGTGTCGTACTACCATTTGCTACACCTGTGTTGTTACCTTCAAATAAATAAAATCCATCTTTAGTTTTTTCTAAATACAAGTTATTAGCAAAGGCTAATTTATCCATAGCAGCATCAAAAGGAGTTTTTTGTATATAAGCTGTTAAAGGTGTATTTTCTAATCCTGGAGAGAATACAAGGTTCTTTCCTGTAACATCCATAATACGTTTAAATACATCGTAAAGTTTATCTCCTTTAACATCTAAAGAGATGTTAGAGTTATTTGGAGTGTAACTTACAGGAATAACATGTTCTTCTTGTTGTTTTGGAGTTTCAATATATTTTTTTATGGATAATATGTTTCCTGTAAAATCTATTGTTAAATTATATTCTTTACATAAAAATACTAACAGATCTGCAACGGTAACATTTGTAAAGTTGTTTTTTATTTGTTGATTTAAGTTAGGGTCAACATTAATATTTACCTTATGAACTTCAGATAACCCTAATAAAAAATTTGAAAGGCTAATATCTGTAACTTGAATTTCTGTTTTTACATTTTCAGTTAGTCCAACTGTATTAACAGATAAGGTCTCTAGTTGATGTTTTATGTTTTGAATACGTTGCTCTTCTTTTTGAGCAAAAGAAAAACTAACACTAAGTAGTAATAAAAAGTATACTATTTTTTTCATATATATTGCCCGTAAAAACGGGAGGCTTTTATTATTAATCCGATAGCAATGCATAAGCTTCTTCTACAGAGGTGATACCTTCTTTTATTAGTGTTAAGGCGTTACTTTTTAATGTAGAAATATTATGTTCGGCAATATAGTTATCGATTTCTAAATCGTTTTGTTTTATGTGGTTTATTAATGTTTTTGTAATAGGGATTATTTCATAAATAGCTTTTCTTCCCATATAGCCCGTGTGGTAACATTGGTTGCAACCAGTGGCTTTGTAATGTATTTTTAAATCTACTGGGATCTTAAAATTAGAAGGAAAAATATCTTTTCCTACTGGGGCTTCAGTTTTACAATTAGCACATAGCTTTCTAACTAGACGTTGCGCTACACTTACATTTAAGGTGCTTGCTATTAAAAAAGAGGGGATGCCCATGTCTATTAATCTAGAAATCGTTGCCCAAGCAGAATTAGTATGAATTGTTGATAACACTAAATGTCCTGTAAGAGCTGCTCTAATTGCCATGTTTGCTGTTTTAGCGTCACGAATTTCACCAACCATAATAACATCCGGATCTTGGCGTAAAAATGTACGGAGCGTACTGGCAAAATCTAAACCTATATTTTCTTTAAGTTGCACTTGGTTAATGCCTTCTAGTGTATATTCTATAGGGTCTTCTATGGTTAAAATATTGGTTTTATCATCATTTAATAATTTTAAAGTAGCATAGAGAGTCGTTGTTTTTCCCGATCCAGTAGGGCCAGAAATAAGAACAATACCATTAGGCTTTTTAATGGTTTCTTTATAGGATTTAAGTTCTGTTTCGGTAAACCCTAAATCACTTAAGTTTATATGGTTGGCGTCTTTACTTAAAATACGCAAAACTAGTTTTTCTCCATGTAATGTAGGGAGCGAAGACACACGAATATCAAATTCATCTCTATCTGTTTTTACAGTAATACGTCCATCTTGAGGTAATCGTTTCTCAGAAATGTCTAATCCTGCTTTAATTTTTAATTTATTAACTATTACAGGGTATTCCTGTATAGAAATTAAAAACTGTTCATTTAATTTTCCATCTAAACGAAAACGAACGCGGCATTTTAATTCATAAGGTTCAAAATGAATATCACTACTACCGATATCTTTTGCAGAACGTAAGAGTTTTTCTAGAAAATCATTACTATAATGTAAATCTTCAACTTTACTAGTGTTGCGTTGTCTAAAATTGGTTGCTAAATAATATTGTATATTTTCTGTAGATTCTTCAATGAGTTCTACAGTTTTACCTAAAACAATTTGTAGCTCTTGTTTTAAACTATTTGTAGGGTTATCGGTTTTAAAAACTAAAGTAGTATTATCTGCCTCAATTGGAATAATATTATAATGGTATGCTTGCTCACTACTAATAAGCTGCAATAGGGGAGTTGCTATGTTAAACGTTTGTTTCAATATAAATTAAATATTATAAATATTAGGTATAGCCCCTAGCCAATGCGAAACATATACAGAAGCAAAGAATAAACTTAAATAACCAGCTAGTGGCACCGATGAATTATTCGTTTTATTTTTAAAAAATAAGTGTAAGACTAAAGCAAAGACAAGAGAAAATACAAATATAATAATGAAAGAGGTACTTGAAAATGAAAATATTAGTCCTATAAATAATAAAACATCACCTAATCCAAACGTATTTTTAAAAGCCATGTTTAATTTATATTTTGAATATAAATAAATAACAAGTAACATTAGGCTAATAAATGTAAGGTTAAGACCTATTGTATAAATAAAAGTACTATATACTACATTTTTATAATGCAAAATACCACAACAACTAGCTATTATTGGAAATAAAACCCAATAAACCTCTCGTGTTTTAAAATCTTGTAAAAACACAAATAGGAAACTAATAATTAATACTATTTTAATACCTAATATCATTACAAGGTTAATCTTTTACAATTTGTTTTGGAGTGCCATTTTCATCTATTTCCCATACATTAAATATACCATCTCCATCAAAATCAGTAATAGCTGTTGCTCTGGCTTTAAATGTACTGCTGTCTGCACTTAAAATTTCGTATATATAATTTGCCTTCCCATTTTCTTTAACCGTTTTTGGTGCTTCAAAATCTATTTCGCTTAATTCGTTAGAGTATTTAGAGTACATATAACGATGTGTAGTTTGCGAGTTGTGTATATGTGCCAACTGTGTTTGTGCTTCAATGCTTCTTGCTTTTCCTATTAACGGCATTAAATTTGGTAAAGCTAAAAGTAAAAGAATACCAATAATAACGAGTACAATTAAAATTTCTTGAAGGTTATATCCAGGGATTTTTTTCATAGTATTATACTTATAAAGAGAGAGCGGTTATTTTTTAATATTGAAAAATCATTCTTAATATATACAAAGCGTTAATTATTATATTAACTGCTATAAATCATTTGTTAGTATACTTTTTAAAACATGAGTTACAAAAAAATAAAATAACTCTAATTAAAAATAGCTTTTTATGTAATAGTTTTTATAGAACAAATGATTAGTAAACATTTACAAGGCTAAAAGTAATATTAATATTGGTTAATTAATATGCAAGATGTGGAAAAGTTGGTCGATATTTATAAATATCGACCAACTTTACTTGTTTTATAGCAAAATAAGGGGCTATATTTGCTGTAATAAAAATAAAACTGTAACAAAACCTAAACAAAGGATACTTATTAAAAGTAAAGCTATTACAACATAAAAATACGTAGTACTACGTATTTTATAA
>Ga0189290_100142_pt1 | contig 50601 bp, 49 predicted proteins | sample UW140minimetaG_FD_130318 | JGI IMG/M metagenome (GOLD analysis project Ga0189290, IMG submission 130318) | Marine microbial communities from the Costa Rica Dome - UW140 mini metaG | ecosystem: Environmental > Aquatic > Marine > Oceanic > Photic zone | place: Costa Rica: the Eastern Pacific...
AGGAGCCGACCGTCGCCCAGGTGTCGACCATCGTGCCCTCGTCGACGAAGGCGCCGAGATTGACGAAAGACGGCATCAGGACGACGCCCTTGCCGATATGGGCCGAGCGGCGCACCACCGCGTTCGGCACGGCGCGGAAGCCCATCTCGCGGAAGCGGTCGGCGTTCCAGCCCTCGAACTTCGACGGGACCTTGTCCCACCAGGTCGCACCACCCGGGCCGCCTTCGATGACGGTCATGTCGTTGAGGCGGAAGGACAGGAGCACCGCCTTCTTCAGCCACTGGTGCACGGTCCAGCTGCCGTCGGCCTCGCGGCTGGCGACGCGCGCCTCGCCGCGGTCGAGCATGTCGAGCGACGCCTCGACGGCATCGCGAACTTCGCCGGTCGTCGAGGCCGAGATCGAGTCCCGCTCCTCAAAGGCCCGTTCAATGGTGGTTTCGAGGGCGGCGCGATCCGGCGCGGTCATCGGCGAACTCCTGCAGAATGGGGAAAATGCGGGCGCTGCGCACCCTGACCAAGTCGGCGCGGACCCTAGTTGAAGGCCCTGAGGCGGTCAATCGACGGCCCATGCAGGCGACGAGGCAGACACGATGAACGACACACCCCGCAATCAGAACGGCTGGGATCCCTTTCCGAGCTCGCGGCGGGACAAGGAAGAGACGGCAGTACAGGTCGATACCCCGCAGACCCGCTCGCCCACCTATGCGCTGGCCTATGCCGACGACGACTTCCTGACCCGGGAGGAGACCCGCGGCATCCGCCTGCAACTGGAACTGATGAAGCCCGAACTGGCGCTGAACGAGGCGGGCATCCTGTCCACGGTCGTGCTGTTCGGCGGCGCCCGCATTCCCGAGCCGGGCACCGAGGCCTGGGCGGCACGCAACGAAACCCAGCGCCGCAATCTCGAGGCCAATTCAAAATTCTACGAGGAGGCCCGGCGCTTCGCCGCGATCGCATCGCAGCATTCCGCCAACAGCCATGGCGGCAAGGAATATGTCATCGTCACCGGCGGTGGCCCCGGCGTGATGGAAGCCGGCAATCGCGGCGCTGCAGATGTCGACGCCCTGTCGATCTCGCTCAACATCACCCTGCCCCACGAGCAGGCGCCGAACCGCTTCGCCACGCCGGAACTGTGCTTCAACTTCCACTATTTCGCCGTCCGCAAGATGCACTTCCTGCTGCGGGCGAAGGCGATGGCGATCTTTCCCGGCGGCTTCGGCACCATGGACGAATTGTTCGAGGCGCTGACGCTGATCCAGACCCGGCGGATGCAACGCATTCCGGTGCTTCTGTTCGGGGAGAGCTTCTGGCGCCGCGTGATCGACCTGGAGGCGCTTGCGGAGGAAGGCACGATCGCGCCGGAAGACCTCGATCTCGTGACCTATGTGGACACGGCCGAGGACGGCTGGGCTGCAATTCGGAAATTCTACGACTTCTGAGGGTGCCTCGGCGGGACGTCCAACATCACCGCACCGCCCCCTGATGCCCGTCATCCTCGGGCATGTTTGATGGAGTGGCTTTTCCGCTGAGGTTGGGCTCGAAACCCCGGTGCAGGCGGAACCTGCGGTGGGCGGACTTACTGGTCCGCCTGCCCCGTCTGAGCGCGGAGCGCCTCGCAGGGGTCGGAAATGTCGTTGCGCGGCGTGAAGATCGTGTAGTCGTAGGGCGCCGGCGCATCGCTCGTCAGGCCGTAATCGGCGGCCTCGGCCTCGCCGTCGCTGACCTCGACCATCTGCACCGCGACCGTGGCCGCGTCCGGATCACGTTCCGCAAGGATGTTCGGCACGCCGCGATCCTTGCGGACATGGCCGGAGCCGGCGATCAGCACGGCGCTGCCGCTGTCCTTTGCCGCATCGACCATCGCGTCGGCAAGCGCGCCGTCGCGGGCCCGCTGGACCGTCGCCATGGCGCCGATGGCGCCCTCCGGCATCAGCCCGCAATGGGCGGTCCTGATCGTTTCGGCCAGCGCTTCCGCCTGTCCCGCCGGCGCTTCGAGGCGCAGCGACAGGCGTTCGATCTCGGCGTCGCTCAAGGCATCGAGGCCGTTTTCTCCGATCGCACGGATCGTCTGGCGGTCGAGATCACCGGCGCGAAGCGTCAGACCCTTTGCGACGGCCGCATCGAAGACCGGCTGGTAGATCGAAAAGGCCGGCCAGCCGCGTTCCGACCATTGCAGATGCTCGGAGAGCGACGCGACATCGCGGTCTCCGGTCTCGGCAAACTCTTCCAGAACGTCGGCAAAACTTTCCGGGATCATCTCGAAGACCACGGCGGGCTCGCTGCCCAGCTTGGCCAGCCCGCCGATGATGTCGGCCTGCAACTGGTGATGATCGGGATTGTCGTGGATTTCGCCGAGAAGCAGATAGCGGGCGCCTCTGGCGGCCCCCATCAGCGTGTCGCGGCTGGAGCGCGCGCCGCGCGCATCGAAGACTTCGCCGACCAGCGGATTGTCGCGGAAATGCTCCGACTGCCAGGCGGTCGCCATCGTCGGCAGGTCCGCAGTCGAGGCAGCGTTGCCCGGGCCGTTCATGGCGGCGACCTTCAGCGACAAGGTGCGGGAACTGCCGGCACGCGCCAGATCGGCAAGCTTGGCCGAGGCGGAGGTGGCCATCGGGGCAGATACGGCCCGCGAGGCGGAACGCTCCGCGTCAGGTGTCCCGTCGCCATCCGCATCGAACGGCTCGACCGTGGCGACTGCGATCTCGGAAAAGACGTTCTCGCGATGGCCGACGAGGGAAACATCAAGGGAAAGATCGGATTTCGGCGCAACGAACTCGGCGACATCGGCGCCGGCGTCCATTTGCGGCATGACCAGGTCGACCGTCTTGCCGACGGCGAAACCGAGCCCCGCAAGGAGCATGATGCTGGAAGGAATCCAGATCCGTCGTTTCAATCGGTTTCCCCAAAACGATTGCAAAGTCCACACCGCGAATCACGCGGGCCGGTCCGCAATCTATTGTCTCAGGATGTGGCGAAACTATTGCGGCCCGGGGTAACGGTCATGAATTCTTCCGCCGGGCCGCCACGCTCGGTCTGAAGCCCCGCGGAGACGCAATGCGGAAGGGACCAAGCCGATTCTGGCGAGCCAGAGGGATGGGTAGGGCGGACGGCTCGAAGATCGGCTTCGAACCGTCCGCGTCGCCTCCCCAGGCAACTCCCGCCGCTTGGCAGGCGATCATGCCGCCTGCTCTCCTCGGGTTCCGTCATCTTCGGTACAAGCCGCGCCCCGCCGACGAAAGGTCGTGGCCGCAACAGGGGAAAGGTTTTGGCAGGGATCGTGTACGAGAGGTTAAATCAACTGTGGATAGCATCACAGCGCGCCGGCGAGCGCCCTTGTCGGCCAGCACGTCTCGCCCATTCCGGACTTGAGCTGGAACGCCCCGATCGAGCGACGTGTCTTGAAGCCCGCAAGCCCGTCCGCGCCGCCGACATCGTAGCCGCGCGCCTCCAGCTTCTGCTGCATGCGTGCGACGTCGCCCCGCGTCAGCCGGTCGGTCGCCTTCCAGTCTCCCGCCAGCGGTCCCGCCCCGAGCATCCGGTCGGCAACATGGCCGACGAACAGGGCGTAGAGGTCGGAATTGTTATAGGCCTTGATGACGTAGAAATTCGGCGTGGCGATGAAGGCCGGACCGAAGCGGCCGGCGGGCATCATCAGATGGCCCCGCGCCGCCAGTTCGTGGCTGGGAAACGGCCGTCCCGAGACGCGCGTCACGCCGGCGGCGACGAATTCCGAGATCGGACGACCGAGATCCGGCCCCTCATTGGCGCAGGAGACGGCGGCCGGCACCCGCGCCTCGAAGCCCCAGTCGCGGCCGCTCTGCCAGCCAGCCTGCTGCAGGTAATGGGCGATCGAGGCCAGCGTGTCGGGCACCGAATTCCAGATGTCCTTTCGCCCGTCGCCGTCGAAATCCACGGCCAGCGCCAGGAATTTCGACGGCATGAATTGCGGCTGGCCGAGCGCGCCGGCCCAGGACGACTTCATCTCCGAAGTCTTCAGATGGCCGTCGGCGACGATCTGCAGGGCGGCGAGCAGTTCCTCGCGGAACATCGCCTTGCGGCGTGAGAGATAGGCTTTGGTGCCCAGCACCTCGAAGGCGTCATGGGGGATCTTCGCCGCGCCGAAGGCCGATTCCCGCCCCCAGATGGCGACGATGATCGGGGCCGGCACGCCGTAGCGCGCCTCGATCCGGTCGAGAACGGCGCGGTATTTGCCAATGAGGGCGCGCCCTTGCCGGGCGTTGCCGGCCACCGCGCCTTCGGAGAGATAGGCCGCGCCGCTCTTGAACTCGGCCTGGAAGTTCGTCTCCGCGACGGTCGCCTTCGCACCGGGAAGCTGCAGATCGGGCAGCTTCAGATTGGGCGACACGCCCTTGAACGCCGCGTCGAACACCGGACGCGGCACCCCGCGCGCTCTGGCGGCGGGCCATATGTCGGCCTCGAGGAAATTGCGGAAACCGGCCGTCAGGTTCTGCGCGCGGGCCGGCGCGAGCGTCGCGGCACACAGAAGAACGACGGCGATGAGGAGGCGAAGCGATAGCTGCATCGCTTGAGGGTAGCCGGCTCTGCGGAGCGCGCCAAGACCGGCTGCGATGGATGGACGACGGGCGACCGCCCGGCCTAGCCTTCGTGCCGGCAAACCGAAGCAACAGACGCGGAGGATGCGGCATGGAGCAATATACCGGCGGCTGCCTGTGCGGCGACGTGCGCATCGTGGCGACGGGCCGGCCCGATCGTGTCGGCCTCTGCCACTGCCTCGACTGCCGCAAGCATCACGGCGCCCTGTTCTACGCCGCCGCCATTTTCCACCACGACGCCGTAACGGTCACCGGCGAAACGCGTGCCTATGTTGGGCGGCATTTCTGCCCGCGCTGCGGCGCCTCCGTCTTCGCCTGCACCGGCGACGAGACCGAAGTGCATCTCGGCGCGCTGGATGCGCCGGACCAGCTGACACCGACCTATGAATGCTGGACGATCCGCCGCGAAGCCTGGCTGCCGCCCTTCCCGGTCGCGACACGATACGCCCGCGATCGCGACGCCGCGGATAGCGACGAGCCGTAGATCACCGGTGGGAGTATGAAGCCGCCCTCAGAGCCCGGTGCGCGAGCGCATGGCGGCCGAGAGCGTGCCTTCGTCGAGATAGTCCAGCTCGCCGCCGACCGGGACGCCATGGGCGAGGCGCGTGACCCGCACCTCGAAGCCTTCGAGCTGGTCCATCAGGTAATGCGCCGTCGTCTGGCCCTCGACCGTGGCGTTCACGGCCAGGATCAGCTCCTTCACCCCACCCTTGTGGACGCGTTCGACGAGCTGCCGGATGGTGAGGTCGTCGGGGCCGATCCCGTCGAGCGGCGACAGGACGCCGCCGAGCACATGATAGGCCGCGTTCAGCGCCTTGGCCCGCTCCAGCGCCCACAGGTCCGAGACGTCCTCCACGACGATCACGATCGACTGGTCGCGCGAGCCGTCGGTGCAGATCGTGCAAGGGTCGAAGGTGTCGATATTGCCGCAGACCGAGCAGATGGTCACCTTGTCCAGCGCCTCGCCCATGGCAGCCGACAGGGGCGCCAGAAGCTGCTCGCGCCGCTTGACGAGATGAAGCGCCGCGCGGCGCGCCGAACGGGGGCCGAGGCCGGGAAGCTTGGCGAGGAGCTGGATCAGCCGCTCGATCTCCGGGCCTGCAATGGGTTTGGCCATAAGGGTCTAGATGCCGCCGAGACGCCTCAGAACGGCAGGCTCATGCCGGGGGGCAGCTGCAGGCCCGCGGTCAGTTCCTGGGTCTTTTCCTGGATCGCCGCATCGAGCTTGCCCTTGGCGTCGTTGTGCGCCGCCATGACGAGATCCTCGACGATGTCCTTCTCGTCTTCCTTCAGGAGCGAGGGATCGATCGCGATGCCCTGCATCTCGCCCTTGCCGGTCAGCGTGACCGACACGACGCCGCCGCCGGCCTGGCCGGTCACGGTGATGGAAGCGATCTCTTCCTGGAGGCCGGCCATCTTGGCCTGCATCTCCTTGGCCTGCTTCATCATGCCCATCAGGTCTTTCATCGCGATCTCCTAGATGTCGTCGTCGTCGGACAGCTCCGACGGATCGGCCAGAATGTCGTCCTCGACCACGTCCGAAACAAGCGCTGCCTCCTCGGCCGCCGCCTCGGCGTCGCCGCGCAGCCGCACATCGACCACCTTGGCGCCGGGAAACGAGGCGAGGATCGCCGCGACTTCCGGGTCGGATTCGGCGTCGAGAAGCAGCGTGTTGCGGCGCGCGGTCGCAACCTCGTCGAGGGTCGGCTTCGCCTCGCCGTTGGAAATGGTCACCACCCAGCGGCGCCCGGTCCAGTCGTGCAGCTTGCGGGTGAGATCGGTGATCAGCGTGCGCGGCGCCTCCGGCGTCAGCGCAACCTCGAGCCGCCCCGGCACCAGCTTCACCAGCCGCAGATAGCGCCGGATCGACACGGTCATCAGCGAATCGCGCTTGGATTCGGCCAGCGCGACGAGCTGTTCCAGCGTGGCGATCTCGACCTCAGGCCGCGCCTCTTCGACGGCCGGACGGATCTGCGGCCGCGAGCTCGGCCCGCCGCCCATACGGGCGCTCATCATCCCGGAGGATTGCGGGCCACCCGCCGACGCCGTGGAGGCTTGCGCCGACGGGGCGGCGATGGCCTGCGTCGCCGCAGAAGCCGAACCGCCGGAGCCGGACGCGCCCGCACCGTTGCCACCGCCCTGCCCGTGCCCGGCTGCGCCGTTGCCGGCGGCCGGTGCCGGGGCCGGCAGATTGCCGATCTCGCCGCTGCGGATCATCCGCACCAGATCGTCTGGCGACGGCAGGTCGGCCGCATGGGCAATGCGGATCAGGGCCATTTCGGCGGCCTGGCGCGGCGCATTGGCGTTGCGCGTTTCCTCCAGCGCCTTCAGCAGCATCTGCCAGACCTGGCCGAGAGTGCGGATCGACAGGCTCTTGGAAAATTCCAGGCCGCGCTCAGCCTCCATCGGCGACAGCGCCGCGTCCTCGGCCGCATCGGGCACGAAGCGCAGCGTCGTGACGAGATGGGTGAAATCGGCAAGGTCGGCGAGAACCACGGCCGGATCGGCGCCGACGACATACTGGTCGCGCAGCTCCTTCAGCGCCGCCGCGGCGTCGCCCTTCATCAGATATTCGAACAGATCGATGATCCGGACCCGGTCGGCGAGGCCCAGCATGTCGCGCACCGCCTGCGCGGTCACCGCGCCCGCCCCGTGGGCGATCGCCTGGTCGGTCAAGGACAAGGCGTCGCGCACCGAGCCTTCGGCGGCGCGGGCGATCAGCCGCAGCGCATCCTCGTCGACCTCGACATGCTCGGCGGCAGCGATCTTCGTCAGATGTGCCATCAGCGTCGCCGATTCGACGCGCCGCAGGTCGAAGCGCTGGCAGCGCGACAGGACGGTGACCGGCACCTTGCGGATCTCGGTCGTCGCGAAAACGAACTTCACATGCTCCGGCGGCTCCTCCAGCGTCTTCAGCAGGCCGTTGAAGGCCTGCGTCGACAGCATGTGGACCTCGTCGATGATGTAGACCTTGTAGCGCGCCGAGACCGGGCGGTAGCGCACCTGCGCGATGATCTCGCGCACATCGTCGATGCCGGTATGGGACGCCGCGTCCATCTCGACCACGTCGACATGCCGGCCTTCCATGATCGCCTGGCAGTGAATGCCCGGCTCGCCCATGTGGATCGTCGGCTGGTCGATCTCGTCGGTCTGATAGTTCAGCGCCCGCGCCAGGATGCGGGCCGTGGTGGTCTTGCCGACACCGCGCACGCCGGTCAGCATCCAGGCCTGGGCGATGCGGCCGGTCTCGAAGGCGTTGGTCAGGGTGCGGACCATCGGCTCCTGGCCGATCAGATCGTCGAAGGAGCGCGGGCGATACTTGCGCGCCAGCACCCGATAGGGCGCGGCGTCGCCGGCCTCGGATGAAATCGCAGTGCCGCTTTCGATATCGCTCATCGCGCCCTGGGTCCGGAAATTCGCGTCGCGGGATGGCGGTCGCCCGCCACCTGTCGGCCGGCGCGGCGGCCCCGTGACCGATGCCGCGCTCGCGTCCGGTTCTGAAGCGAATGGGCGGGGGACGCAAGTCCTGCGTGGCCGATGGACACCCGCCGTGATTTCGCCTTGCATGGCGCCGATAGGCCAAGGCGAGAGCGCGCAGAATGCGCCGGCTTCAGTCTGGAACGGTTGCGCAAACGGAGCGGAACGATGGCACTGACGCAGTATCAGGAGCGGCGCAGGCTGGCGCTGTTCGTTCTGTTGATCGCCGCCCTCCTGGCGCTTCTCTTCGTCGGCTCGGCCTGGAACGAACACGTCCACGAGAGCATCGAGGTCGCCGGTCTCGCCCTCATCGTCGTCGGCCTCGCCGGCCGGATCTGGTGCACGCTTTATATCGGCGGCCGCAAGGCTTCGGAAATCGTCGCCAGCGGGCCGTATTCGATTTCGCGCAATCCGCTCTACGTCTTTTCCAGCATCGCAGCGGGCGGCGCCGGCGCGGCCACCGGCAGCCTGCTGCTCGGCGCGATCTTCATGCTCGGCTGCGCCGTGGCCTTCCGGGTCGTGATCCTGCGCGAAGAGCGCTATCTGCGCGACGCCTTCGGGGCCGATTTCGACAGCTACGTCGCACGCGTCCCGCGCTTCCTGCCCAATCCGGCGCTCTACCGGGACATCCGCCGCGTCACCGTCGACACCCGGCTGGTCTATCGCACGCTCACGGACGGGCTGGTGTTCTTCCTCGCCCTGCCGTTCTTCGAGATGGTCGAGCTCCTGCAGGGCAGCGGCTATCTGCCGGTGCTCTTGCGTCTCTACTGAGAAACGCAACGCGTCACGGGCGCGGCCTGTAGGCGGCACGCTCGCACGTGGTCATGTCCTGATAAAGGGGAATGGGTGGGAGGCTGGCACGATGACCCGTGCCGGAGCTCGTTGGGGCTGCTTCCTTCCGGACCTGACCCGGTTGGCGAGTGGCGCGTCCACCACCAACCTCCCGCGCTCCATATCTGCGATCGCTGCCCTAATTGCAACCCGGGCACCCCAGATCGAGGACAGGAATTGATGCCAGCCTTCCAACTCGACCCCTGTCTTGCCAGGGACACGACGTCGATCAGCCGGCTCGGCCTCTGCGACCTGCGCCTGATGAATGACAGCCGCTGGCCGTGGCTCATCCTCGTGCCGCAGCGCAATGCCATTACCGAGTTTCACGAGCTGACGCCGCTCGACCAGACCATGCTGACCTTCGAGATGGGTCTCGTCTCCAAGGCACTGCAGACGGCGGTGAAGGCCGACAAGATGAATATCGGCGCCCTCGGCAATATCGTGCCGATGTTCCACCTGCATGTGGTGGCACGGCACAAGGGCGACCCCAACTGGCCCGGCCCGATTTGGGGACATGGCACCCCGGTGCCCTATGATGCCGGCGAGGCAGCGCGATTCGCCGACGAGATGCGGCGCGCCATCCTGCCGGCCTGACCCTGCGGACAAGCGAGAGAACGACCCTTGAAGGATGACAACCAACGCGCCGCGATCGCCGATGTGGCGGAGGTGAGCGCCCGCACCGGCTTTGCCGGCAACACGCTATGGCGCGACGGCGAACGGCGCAGCGACGACAGTCTCGCCGAGGCGCTGGCCCATGACAGGGCGCGGATCTTCCTGGCGACGCCGGGCGGTCGATGGCTGTACCGCACGGGTGGTCCGACCCTCGATGTCGGCTTCACCCGCGCCGACGCAGAAACGCTGGGAGCGGATTTTTCCACCTGCATCCTCCTTGGCTTTGAGCCGGACAGTCGCCCGGTGCTGGCCGCCAGCGCCCCGACGGTGACGCTTCCGGCCGAAGGGCTGGAGGACAACGATCTGCGCTCGCTCGCCATGCGGGCGAGTTTCGACCCCGACACCGAAGGCCAGCTCGGGCAGGCTGCGCATCTTCTCGGCTGGCATGCGCGCAACGGTTTCTGCGCCCGCTGCGGCGGGGAAACCCGGTCCGAAGCGGCCGGCTATCGCCGTCGCTGCACGCGCTGCGACGACGTGGTCTTCCCGCGCACCGATCCGGTGACGATCATGCTCGTCCATGACGGCAACGGCCGCTGCGTGCTGGGGCGACAGCCGCATTTCCCGGAGAATTTCTGGTCCTGCCTCGCGGGCTTCGTGGAGGCCGGCGAAACGGTCGAGGCCGCGGTGCGCCGCGAGACGCTGGAGGAATCTGGGCTGGCTGTCGCCTCCGTGCGCTATCTGGCGTCGCAGCCCTGGCCGTTCCCCGGCAGCCTGATGATCGGCTGCATCGCGCAGGCGAATACCTTCGAGATCGATTTCGACAGCGACGAACTGGAAGCCTGCCGCTGGTTCGACCGCGCGGAAGTGCAGGCAATGCTGGCCGAGGCCCATCCCGACGGCCTCGCCCTGCCCCGGCGCTTCGCCATCGCCCATCATCTGATCAAGGCGTTCGCCGACGGCGAGGTCTGACGCGGCGCGGCCGGTCCCGGCGGGCTATTCGCCGGCCGGGCGGTCCGTGCCGGCATTCAACCGATCGGGCGCCGCCTCGTAGACGCCGAGGATCGTCACCTTGCGGGTGAAGAAGGCCAGTTCCTCCAGCGCGAGCCGCACCGAATCGTCGTTCGGATGGCCTTCGACATCGGCATAGAACTGCGTGGCGATGAACTGGCCGCCGAGCTGGTAGCTCTCCAGCTTGGTCATGTTAACGCCGTTGGTCGCAAACCCGCCCATCGCCTTGTAGAGCGCCGCCGGCAGATTGCGCACCTCGAAGACGAAGGTGGTGACCGTGTTGCGGCCGACCGGGGCCCACAAATCCGTCGGCTGCGCGCCGGGCCGCGACAGGACGACGAAGCGGGTGACGTTGTTGGCCGAATCCTCGACATCGCGCTCGATGATGTCGAGCCCGTAATGCGACGCCGCCAGCTCCGGGGCGAGAGCCGCGCGGCTGCGGTCGCCGGCCTGCGAGACCTCCCGCGCCGCGCCCGCCGTGTCGCCGGCCACGACCGGCTTCCAGCCATTGCCGCGAATGTAGCGGCGACACTGGCCGAGCGCGTGTATGTGGCTCTGCACGGTGCGGATCTCGTCGCGGGCGACGCCCGGCAGCACCATCAGCTGGAAATGGATCGGCATGAAATATTCGCCGACGATCTGCAGGCCGGAATCGGGCATCAGATGGTGGATGTCGGCCACCCGGCCGGCCAGCGTGTTCTCGATCGGGATCATCGCCAGCGCCGCCTCGCCGGACCGCACCGCGTCGAAGGCGTCGTCGAAGGACGGGCACGGCATCGGCTCGTGATCAGGCCGCACCGCCTGGCAGGCCATGTCGGAATTGGCACCGGGCTCGCCCTGGAAGGCGATCTTGGGTCGGATGTCGCTCATGGCTCGACCCCGTACATGATTCGCGCCCGTTCCAAGTCGGCGGGACCGTCGACGCCGAGCGGTACGGTGTCGATGATCTCGGCGTCGATGCGCATGCCGTCTTCCAGCGCCCGCAACTGCTCCAGCTTCTCGCGATTTTCCAGCGCCGAGGGGCCGAGCGTCACGAAACGTTCGAGGCTCGCCCGCCGATAGGCGTAGAGGCCGACATGGTGGAACAGCGGCCCTTCGCCCCAGGGGGCCGTGGCGCGGGTGAAGTAGAGCGCCCGCAATCGCGACGGGCCGTTGGGCGAGCCGACGATCTTCACCACGTTGGGATTGGTCTTCTCCTCCGCGTCGGTGATCGCGACGCCGAGCGTCGCGATGTCGCAGCGCGGATCCTCGAAGGGGGCCAGCACCTGCCGGATCGCCTCCGGCTCGATGGTCGGCAGATCGCCCTGCACATTGACGATGGTCTCGACCGCCCCCTCGGGGTCAAGTCCCTGCAGCGCCTCGAAGATCCGGTCCGAGCCCGACTGATGCTCGACCGAGGTCATCACCGCCTCGTAGCCCGCCGAGACCACCGCATCGAGGATTTCCTGCGAGTCCGTGGCGATCACGACGCGGCCGATATCGGCCGCCGTGGCGCGCTCGGCGACGCGCACGATCATCGGCCGTCCGGCGATGTCGGCAAGGGCCTTCTGGGGCAGGCGCGTGGAGGCCAGCCGTGCGGGAATGAGAACGAGGATCGACATGAGCGTGCGAGGAACCGGAAATTGAAGCCGCAAAACGCTTGTCTGTAGCGGCGCGGGATGACAAAAGGCGCGGTGGAACCGCCTCTTACAGATATTGCCTTGAAACCGCAAAAGACCTAGGTTCCGCGCGTTTTTGTCAGACAGAAAGCGGCGGCGCCTGGGGCCCCTGCTTGCAGAGGGAGCCCTCCCGCCCATGAATTCGTTCGAGGCCAACAAGATCTTCGGAGCCGTGCTCGGGACCATCTTCGTCCTGTTCGGCGGCAGTCTGCTGGCGGAAGCGCTGTTCCATGCCGAAGCGCCGGAGCAGCCGGGCTACGTGATCGTGGCCGCCGAGCCGGGTGAAGGCGGCGATGCTGCGCCCGCCGCGGCGGAAGATCCGCCGGTCGCCGCACTTCTGCAGACGGCCGACGTCGAGGCCGGCGCCTCGCAGTTCAAGAAGTGCGCCGCCTGCCACACCATCGAGAAGGGCGGCGCCAACAAGGTCGGCCCGCATCTGTGGGACGCCGTCATGCGGCCGATCGCATCGGTCCCCGACTTCGGCTACTCGACCGCCATGCAGGAATTTTCCGAGGGCGGCGAGGTCAAGTGGGACTATGAGCACCTCTACGGCTTCCTGAAGAACCCCAAGGGCTACATCCCGGGCACCGCGATGGGCTTCGCCGGCCTGAAGAAGCCGGAAGACCGCGCAAACCTGATCGCCTACATGCGCGAGCAGGCCGACAGCCCGGCGGCCCTGCCGGAAGCTCCGGCCGAGGCACCGGCTGAGGAGGCCGCCGCCGAAGAGACGACCGACGCCGCCACGACGACGCAGGGCGATCCGGCCGCAGGTGGCGAATCCGCTGCCCAGGCCGGCGGTACGGCCGATGCCGAGCCGGCTCCCCAGCCGGGCGCAGAGCAGGCTCCGACCATGAGCGAGGACGAGCGTCCGACGCCGCCTGCCGCCGACGAGCCGCAGGATGCCGGCGCAGCGCAGGCCGAGGACCAGCAGGGCGCAGGGACCGGCACCGAGGCGGCTCCGGGCGCCGAGGAGAACGTGCCGGGCGAAGAGAACGCCGCGGAGGAGGAAGCCGCAGCAGCACCGGCCGAAGGTGCGGCGGGCGAGACCCAGGTCGCCGCGGCCGAGCCGGCCGCCGTGTCCGGCGACCCGGAAGCCGGCAAGAAGGTCTTCCGCAAGTGCCAGGCCTGCCACGCCGTCGGCGAAGGTGCGAAGAACAAGGTCGGCCCCGAGCTGAACGGCATCGTCGGCGAGGCCATCGCCGCGGTCGAGGGCTACAGCTTCTCGCCGGCGCTGGTCGCCTATGCCGAGGAGCACCCGACCTGGAACGTCGAGGAGCTGTCCGCATGGCTGGCCGATCCGCGCGGTCTGGTGAAGGGCACCAAGATGGTCTTCCCCGGCCTGAAGAAGCCCGAGGATGTCGCCAACGTCATCGCCTATCTCGCCACCTTCGACGAGAACGGCGCGACCACCGGCAACTGAGCCGGCACGGCGCCGACATCGAGAAACATTTGCAAAGCCCCGGCCCTCGCCGGGGCTTTGTTCGTTTCGGCCTGCCGTTGACCCCGTCAGCTGCTGCCCGAAGCTCTGTCCGGGCTCGATTACGCTTTCGTCACGTGACTTTACCCGTCCCCCTTCCCTAGATTGGGTCAAGACCCGATCGCGGGACCATTGCCCGCCCATTGCATGGAGGCCGCCCTTGTCGTTGCCGAACCGTCTCGTCCGTCTTGCCGTCGCGAGCAGCCTCGCCTTCGGCGTCATCGGCGCTCCGGCCCTTGCGCAGGACAATGCGGCCACTCAGCCGGACCAGCAGGTGGAAACCGGAACGGCAGAGGCTGAGAACGCAACGGCCGCCGCCCCGAAAGCCGAGGGCGCCGGGGAATGGCATGAATCCTCGTCGCTGATCGAGGGGTCGAAATATCCGGACGATTTCGCCCATTACGACTACGTCAATCCTGATGCGCCCAAGGGCGGAACGCTGAACCAGATCGCCATCGGATCCTTCGACAGCTTCAACCCCTTCATCGTGCGCGGCACGCCGGCGGCGGGCCTCGCCACCTTCGGCGGCGGCCTCCTCTACGACACGCTGATGGACCAGTCGCCGGACGAGCCGGGCACGGCCCATGCGCTGATTGCCGAAGCCGTCCGCTACCCAGCGGACTTCTCCTCGGTGACCTATCGCCTGAACCCGGACGCGCGCTGGCACGACGGCGAGCCGGTGACCGTCGAGGACGTGATCTGGAGCTTCGAGACGCTGACCGAGCTGCACCCGCAATGGTCGGCCTATTACAAGAACATCGTCTCGGCGGAGCAGACCGGGGACGGCGAGGTGACCTTCACCTTCGACCAGACCGGCAACCGCGAACTGCCCAACATCGTCGGCGACCTGACAATCCTGCCCAAGCACTGGTGGGAGGGCGCCGACGCCAGCGGCAACGAGCGCGACATCACCCAGCCCACCTCCGAGGTGCCGCTGGGCTCAGGCCCCTACCGCATCAAGTCCTACGACATCGGCCAGTCCATCACCTGGGAGCGCGTCGCCGACTATTGGGGCCTCGACAATCCGACCAGGGTCGGCCGCTACAATTACGGCGAGATCCGCTACGTCTATCTGCGCGACACCAACGCCGCCTGGGAAGCGTTCAAGAAGGGCGGCCTCGACGATTGGCGGCTGGAGAACATGTCGCGGCGCTGGGCCGAGGGCTACGACTTCCCCGCCGTGAAGGACGGCCGGGTCATCCGCAAGACCATCGACAGCGGTCAGGTCCAGTCGATGCAGGCCTATGTGCTGAACAACCGGCTGGAGAAGTTCCAGGACCGGCGGGTGCGCAAGGCGCTGACGCTGGCCTACAATTTCGAGGAGATGAACCGCACGCTGTTCTTCGGCCTCTACGAGCGCATGCACTCCTATTTCGAGAACAGCGAACTGGCCGCCAAGGGGCTGCCGGACGAGCGCGAGCTCGCCTATCTGGAACCGCTGCGCGGCCAGATCCCCGACGAGGTCTTCACCGAGGAATTTGCGCTGCCGGCCTATAACGACCCGGGCGCGGCCCGAAACTATCTGCGCGAAGCGCTCGGCCTCCTGAAGGAAGCCGGCTACGAGCTGCGCGGCACGACGCTGGTGAACGCGCAGACCGGGGAGCCCTTCACCATCGAGTTCCTCGGCAACGACCCGATGGACAACCGCACCCTCGAGCCTTTCGCCCGCCAGCTCCAGCGTCTCGGCATCCAGACCGAGGTGCGGATCGTCGACACCAACCAGTATATCGAGCGCATGAACGGCTTCGAGTTCGAGGTGGTCGGGCTGCGCTATCCGGGCCAGTCGCTCTCCCCCGGCAACGAGCAGCGCGACTTCTGGAGCACAACCGCCGCCGACGCCCCGGGCAGCCGCAACTATTCCGGCATCAAGAATCCGGCGATCGACCAGCTCATCGACGACATCGTCTATGCGCCGGACCGCGAGAGCCTTGTGGCCGCGACGCGCGCCCTCGATCGGGTGCTGCTGTGGGAGTATTACGTCGTCCCGCAATGGTACAAGTCGGAGGACTGGCTGGCCTATTGGGACAAGCTGCAGATGCCGGAAAAAGGCCCGGCCTATAACGGCATCGACCCCTTCTCCTGGTGGACGAAGTCTGCCGAAGCCGAGAAGGCTGCAGCGAACTGATGGCGACGGCGCTCGGTCATTTCACCCGCCGCCATTTCGGTCAGATGATGCTGGGTGGCGGCGTGGCGGCGATCCTGCCGGGCCGGCCCTTCGCACAGGTGGCGACGGACCAGCCGCTGCACGGCCTGTCGGCCTTCGGCGAGCTGAAGTATGCCCCGGATTTCGACCATTTTGACTATGCGACGCCCGACGCGCCGGCCGGTGGCCAGATGAACCTGGCCGTCGCCTACTGGGCGCTCAACCAGTCGCCCCTGACCTTCGACACGCTGAACAGCTTCGTCCTGCAGGGCAACGCCCCGCCGCGCATCGAAAAGCTCTACGATTCCCTCGTCGTCGCCGCGATGGACGAGCCCGACGCGATCTATTGCGCCCTGGCCGAAACCGTCACCCTTTCGGCCGACCGCAACAGCTTCACGTTCCGGCTGCGGCCGCAGGCGCGGTTCTCCACCGGCGATCCGGTGACCGCCGACGACGTGGTCTTCTCCTACGAGACCTTGAAGGAGTTCGGCCATCCGAGCCTGCAGGTGGCGCTCCGCAACGTTGCCGAGGCCGTTGCCGAGGACGCGGCCACGGTTCGCATCACCTTCTCCGGCGCCCAGAGCTACCAGGATGCTCTCGACGCCCTCGGCATGCCGATCCTGCCACGCGCCTTCTTCGCCGACCGGGACTTTGCCACCGTCAGCACCGAAGCGATCCCTGGCAGCGGCGCCTATGCCATCGGGCGCTACGAATTCGGCCGCTACATCGAATACATCAAGCGCCCTGATTATTGGGCGAAGGACCTGAATTTCGCCCGCGGCCTCGGCCATTTCGACACGCTGCGGATCGATTTCTTCCGCGATCGCCAGCCGGCGCTGGAAGCCTTCAAGAAGGGATTGATCACCTTTCGTGAGGAATTCACCACCAAGGACTGGGCGACCGAATACGACTTCCCGGCGGTCCAGCGCGGCGAGGTCATCAAGCGGGAATTTGCCGCCGAGAAGCGCCCCCGCTTCCAGTGCTGGGCGCTCAACCAGCGGCGCGAGCGTTTCGCCGATGCGCGGGTCCGGCGTGCGATAAACATGTGCTTCGACTTCGAATGGACCAACGCCAACCTGCTGTTCGGCCAGCGCGTCCATTCCAACTCGCCGTTCCAGGGCTCCGAATTCGTCGCAAACGGGAAGCCGTCCGAGGCCGAGCTGGCCCTGCTGGAACCCCTGCGCGGTACCATACCCGAAGAGGTGTTCGGCGAAGTCTGGGTGCAGCCGGTCAGCGACGGCTCGGGCCGCGACCGCCGGCTGCTGCGTGAAGCCTCGCAACTCTTCGCCGAGGCCGGCTGGCGCCGCGATGGCAACCGTCTGGTCAATGCCGCTGGCGAGCCGTTCCGGCTGGAATATCTGACCTATGGCCAGGAGCAGAAGCGGGTCTACGCCAAGTTCGTCGACACGCTGCGCACCCTGGGCGTCGACGCCACCATGCGGCTCGTCGATCCGGCCCAGTACCAGGAGCGGATCAACCGCTACGATTTCGATATGGTGCTGGCCGCTTTCAGCTTCGGCGCCACGCCGACGCGGGAGGGCCTGTCGCTGTTCTTCGGCAGCGATGCGGTCGACCGTCCGGGCGCCTACAATTATCCCGGCATGGCCAGCGAGGCCGTCGACACGCTGATCGGCCATGCCGCCCGCGCGACGAACCGCGCGGAACTGGTAACGGCGCTCCTGGCCCTCGACCGGGTGTTGCGCTGGCGGCTCGACTGGCTGCCCAACATCACGGCCGACGGCCACCGCGCCGCCTTCTGGGATATTTTCGGCTTTCGCGAGGACAAGCCGGACTATTCGTGGCCCGTCGAGACTCTATGGTGGTACGAAGCGGAGAAGGCCAAGGCGCTGGGCCGCGGCTGATCCGCGGCCGGGCACCACGCCGAAAACGGGACGGGTCGCGGCCGCGCTTTTGCGATCGCGCCACGCCCGCGTTATCACCGCAATCGGCCGGTAATGCCGGCTGCCGGTTCGCCGGCGCAATCTGCATCTCGGAGACGATCACCCGCCCATGGGCTCCTATATCCTCCGCCGCATTCTGCTGATGATCCCGACCCTCGTCGGCATCATGGCGATCTCGTTCCTGGTGATCCAGTTCGCGCCCGGCGGGCCGATCGAACAGGTCATCGCCAGCCTGCAGGGCGAAGCCGGCGGCGCCATGGACCGGGTGTCCGGTGGAGGCGGCGATTTCGGCTCGGGCTCGAGCGGCGGCAGCGACAATTCCGGCTATCGCGGCGCGCAGGGGCTCGACCCGGCCTTCATCGAGCGGCTCGAAAAGCAGTTCGGCTTCGACAAGCCGCCGCTGGAGCGCTTCGGCATGATGCTGTGGAACTATGTCCGCTTCGATTTCGGCGACAGCTATTTCCGCTCGGTCTCCGTCTGGGACCTGATCCTCGAAAAGATGCCGGTGTCGATCTCGCTCGGCCTGTGGATCACGCTCCTGTCCTACCTGATCTCGATCCCGCTCGGCATCCGCAAGGCGCTGACCGACGGCTCGCGCTTCGACGTGTGGACTTCCGGCGTCGTCATCGTCGCCTATGCGATCCCCGGCTTCCTCTTCGCCATCATTCTCATCGTGTTGTTTGCCGGCGGGTCCTTTTATGACTGGTTCCCCCTGCGCGGCCTCCTGTCCGACGGGGTACGCGGCGACTGGTGCGCCGTCTGGTCTCCGGCCGGCGATCTCGGCCGCTGCGTGACGCAGACCATTCCGGACTATTTCTGGCACCTGACGCTGCCGCTGATCGCCCTGTCGCTGTCGGCCTTCGCCACGACGACGCTCCTGACCAAGAACTCCTTCCTCGACGAGATCCGCAAGCAATACGTCACGACGGCCCGCGCCAAGGGCCTGTCGGAGCGGCGGGTGCTCTACGGCCACGTCTTCCGCAACGCGATGCTGATCATCGTTGCCGGTTTCCCCGGCGCCTTCATCTCGGCCTTCTTCGCCGGCTCGCTGCTGATCGAGACGATCTTCTCGCTCGACGGGCTCGGCCTGCTCGGCTTCGAATCCATCTACCAGCGGGACTATCCGGTCGTGTTCGGCACCCTCTACATCTTCTCCCTGCTCGGCCTCGTGACGACCCTTCTCTCCGACCTCACCTACACCTGGATCGATCCGCGGATCGACTTCGAGAAGCGGGAGGTGTGACGATGGACGACGCACAGAAGGACCGCCTCGCCGCTGAAAAACGTGATCCGACACTGCCGGACGAGCGCGCCGCCGACATTGCGCGCGAGCAGACCGCCGGCATCGCCCAGATGGCGCCGGAATCGGAGACGACGAAGCGCCCGCGCCTGTCGCCCCTGAACCGCCGCCGCTGGCAGAACTTCACCGCCAACCGGCGGGGCTTCTGGTCGCTGTGGATCTTCCTGGTCCTGTTCGTGATCACCGGGCTGGCCGAACTCGTTGCCAACGACCGGCCTCTGCTGGTCGAGTACAAGGGCGAGTTCTACTACCCGATCGTCGTCGACTATCCCGAGGAGGTCTTCGGCGGCTTCCTGCCGGTGACGAACTATCGCGACCCCTTCGTGCAGGACGAGATCGACGCCAATGGCTGGGCGATCTGGCCGCCGATCCGCTATTCCTACCAGACCGTCAACAACGCCATTCCGACGCCGGCCCCCTCCGCCCCCTCCTGGACCTTCTCGAAGGAGGAGCGTTGCCAGCGCTATCCGCTCGGCGCCGAGGACCCGAACTGCACCTTCGGCAACATGAACTGGCTGGGCACCGACGATCAGGCCCGCGACGTCGCCGCACGGCTGATCTACGGCTTCCGCATCTCGGTGATGTTCGGGCTGATCCTGACCGCGGCCTCGGCGGTGATCGGTGTCGCCGCCGGCGCGGTGCAGGGCTATTTCGGCGGCTGGCTCGATCTCCTGTTCCAGCGCTTCATCGAGATCTGGTCGTCGATCCCGGTCCTCTACCTGCTGCTGATCATCGCCGCGATCCTGCCCCCCGGCTTCTGGGTGCTGCTCGGCATCATGCTGCTGTTCTCCTGGGTCGCCTTCGTCGGCGTGGTGCGTGCCGAGTTCCTGCGCGCCCGCAACTTCGAATATGTCAACGCGGCCCGGGCCCTCGGCGTCGGCGACTGGACGATCATGACCCGGCACCTGCTGCCGAACGCCATGGTGGCGACGCTGACCTTCCTGCCCTTCATCCTGAACGGCTCGATCACCACCCTCACCTCGCTCGATTTCCTCGGCTTCGGCCTGCCGCCCGGCTCGCCGTCGCTCGGCGAACTTCTGGCCCAGGGCAAGAACAATCTGCAGGCGCCCTGGTTGGGCTTCTCGGGCTTCTTCGTGATCTCGCTGATGCTGTCGCTGCTGGTCTTCGTCGGCGAGGCGGTGCGCGACGCCTTCGATCCGCGCAAGAGCTTCGGGTGATGCGGGGACTGCGGGCGGCACGTTCCGTTGGTGGATGCTGCCGGGACGGCTTTGGCCGCCGGCGGCCGGAGCCTCTCGCATGAGCGATCACTCCCATCACGGCCACGGCAGCCACGACCATGCACACGGCTTTGCCGGCCATGCCGGGGGCGCCAACGAGACGCGGATCGCCATCGCGGCGGTGCTGACAGGCGCCTTCATGGTCGCCGAGGTGATCGGCGGTCTCGTCTCCGGCTCGCTCGCGCTCCTCGCCGATGCCGGGCACATGCTGACCGATTTCGCCGCCCTGGCGCTCGGCTGGATTGCCTTTCGGCTGGCCCGCAAGCCCAGCGATGCGCGCCGCACATTCGGCTATGACCGCTTCCAGGTGCTGGTCGCCTTCGTCAACGGCCTCGCGCTGTTCCTGATCGCCGCCTTCATCATCTACGAGGCCTGGCACCGGCTGCAGGCGCCGAGCCCGATCCTCGGCGGCACCATGATGGCGGTCGCGATCGCCGGCCTTGCGGTCAATATCGGCGTCTTCCTCGTCCTGCACGGCGCCGACCGCGACAATCTCAACATTCGCGGCGCGGTGTTGCATGTCCTCGGCGATCTTCTCGGCTCGGTGGCCGCAATCCTCGCCGCGATCGTCATCCTGTGGACCGGATGGACGCCTATTGACCCGATCCTGTCGGTGCTGGTTTCGGTGATCATCCTCGTTTCGGCCTGGCGGCTGGGTCGCGATGCCGGCCATGTGCTGCTCGAAGGCGCGCCCGGCGACGTCGACATCGCGCAGATCGCGCCGCATCTGGTTGGCGCGGTGCCGGGCCTGCGCGAGGTCCATCACGTCCACGCCTGGTCGATCACGCCGGAACGCACGATGGCCACGCTGCACGCCTGCATCGCGGAAGAAGCCGACGGCACGGCCGTCGTGCGCACCATCAAGGCCGAACTGCGCCAGCGCTTCGCGATCCACCACGCGACTGTCGAGATCGAGCGCGGCGTCTGCGCCGACGACGGCCATGACCATCATGGCAAAGGCGCGGCCGGCGCCCCATGTCACATGCCCGCCCCAGGCGCGGCCGCCACGTCCCCGCGATGACGCAGGAACAAGGATTTCAACGCTTGAACCCGACCGCCCAGATCGCCCAGCCCCCCGCACCGCAGGACACGCTGCTGTCCGTCGAGAATCTGTCGGTCGCCTTCACCCAGGGCGGCAAGACGCAGCTCGCCGTCGACAACGTCTCCTTCTCCATCGCCAAGGGCGAGACGGTTGCGCTGGTCGGTGAATCCGGCTCCGGCAAGTCGGTCTCGGCCCTGTCGATCCTGAAGCTGCTGCCTTATCCGGCGGCGAGCCATCCCGGAGATGGCCGGGTGATGTTCGACGGCCAGAACCTGATCGACGACGACGAGCGCGACCTGCGCAAGGTCCGCGGCAACCGCATCTCGATGATCTTCCAGGAGCCGATGTCATCGCTCAATCCGCTGCACACGATCGAGCGGCAGATCGGCGAGGTCCTGAAGCTGCATCGCGGCATGCGCGACAAGCAGGCGCAGGAACGCACGCTGGAGCTGATGCGGCAGGTCGGCATCCGTGACCCGGAGAAGCGGCTCGACGCCTATCCGCACCAGCTCTCCGGCGGCCAGCGCCAGCGCGTGATGATCGCCATGGCGCTCGCCAACGAGCCGGACTTGCTGATCGCCGACGAGCCTACCACCGCCCTCGACGTGACGGTGCAGGCGCAGATCCTCGAACTCCTGAAACTCATGCAGACCCGACAGAACATGGGGATGCTGTTCATCACCCACGATCTCGGCATCGTGCGGGCCATCGCCGACCGGGTCTGCGTAATGTACCGGGGCAAGATCGTCGAGGAAGGCCCGACGCAGCGCATCTTCGAGGCGCCCGAGCATCACTACACCAAGCATCTTCTGGCCGCCGAGCCGAAAGGCCAGCCGCCCGCGGCCAATGCCAATTCCCCGGCGGTCGTCGAAGCCAGGGACGTGAAGGTCTGGTTCCCGATCAAGACCGGCTTCTTCCGGCGCACCACCGACCATGTGAAAGCGGTCGACGGCATCGACCTCACCGTGCGCGCCGGCCAGACCGTCGGCGTCGTCGGCGAATCCGGCTCCGGCAAGACGACGCTGGGCCTGGCGCTGACGAGGATGATCGGTTCGACGGGCGAAATCCGCTTCGACGGCGAACGCATCGACGAACGCTCCTTCAAGGCGATGAAGCCGCTGCGCGAGCGCATGCAGATCGTCTTCCAGGACCCGTTCGGTTCGCTGTCGCCGCGCATGCCCATTGCCGACATCGTCGCCGAGGGGCTGGAGATCCACGAGCGCAAACTGTCGGCCAGCGAGCGCGACGCCCGTGTCGTCACCGCGCTCAACGAGGTCGGCATCGACCCGGCGACCCGCTTCCGCTTCCCGCACGAATTTTCCGGCGGCCAGCGCCAGCGCGTGGCGATCGCAAGGGCCATGGTCCTCAATCCGCGCTTCGTCATGCTCGACGAGCCCACTTCGGCCCTCGACATGAGCGTCCAGGCCCAGGTGGTGGACCTGCTGCGCGATCTCCAGAAGAAGCACAATCTGGCCTATCTCTTCATCAGCCACGATCTGCGCGTCGTGCGGGCCTTGGCCAACGAGGTCATCGTCATGCGCAACGGTCGCGTGGTGGAGCGGGGACCGTCCGAAGAGATCTTCGATCACCCGAAGACCGATTACACCAAGGCGCTGATGGCCGCCGCCTTCGACATCAAGGCCGCACCGACGGGAATTGTATCGCAATGAGTACAGGTCACTACCGCGACAGGCTCGACGACCAGCCGATCGAGACGGAACTCGTCAACGACGAGTTGCTGCACGCCGGTTTCCGCGACTTCAAGGCCGCCACGCTGCGCCATGCCCGGCTCGAGGGCGACGGCATGATCGGCCCGGTGCGCCGTGAGTATCTGCACACCGGCTCGGTCGCCGTGATCATTCCCTACGACCCGGTGCGCGACTCCATCGTCATCATCCGGCAGTTCCGCCTGGCCGCCGCACTGAAGACGGAATGCGGCGCCGCGCTGGAGCTGCCGGCGGGCCTCGTCGAGCCCGGTGAAACCATCGACGCGGCTGCCACCCGCGAACTGACCGAGGAAACCGGGCTCGCCCCCCTGGCGATGGAAAGCTGCTTCCGGATGCTGGCCGCCCCCGGCCTCACCGACGAGCACGCGACGATCTTTCTCGCTCTGGTCGACGCATCCGATCTCGCAAGCTCGGCCGGGAATGCCGACGAAGATGAGGACATCCGTCCGATCCTGGCGAAGGTCGACGATCTGATCGCCGCCGTTGACGACCGGCGCATCGAGAACGGTTACCTGATTGCCTGCGCCCACTGGTTCGCACGGTTGGGCCGCGCACGCGCCCAGGCGCTGCTGGGCACCCTCGACGGCGAGGACGATTGATCCATGAGCATCCTGCTGTCGGTTAGCGGTTTCGACCCCAAGCGCTGGCGCGCGGCCTTGCAGGCTGCCGACGCCAGCCGTGACATCGTTCTTGAGGCGGCCCATGCCGCCGACCCTGCGATCGAGTATGCGGTGGTATGGAAGCAGCCACCGGGCCTTCTCGAGGGCCTGCCGAACCTCAAGGCGATCTTCTCGCTGGGCGCCGGCGTCGATCACATTTTCGCCGACCGCGCGTTGCCGGACGTGCCGGTGGTTCGCATCGTCGCCGACGACCTGACCAGCCGCATGAGCGAATACATCGTCTGGCGGGTACTCGATCACTTCCGCCGCGGTCGCGCCTATCGCACCCAGCAGGCCCAGGCGATCTGGCACGAGCGCATGCAGCCCGCGGCACGGGAGATCACCGTCGGCATCATGGGTTTCGGGGAACTCGGCCGCGATGCGGCCGCCAAGCTGCGCGTCCTCGGTTTCCAGGTCGCCGGCTGGAGCCGCACCGAGAAGGCTGCCGACGATATCCAGACCTATACCGGTGCCGCTGGGTTGGACGACTTCCTGGCCTGCTCCGACATTCTTGTCGTCCTGCTGCCGCTGACCGCCGAGACCCGCGGCGTCATCGACGCCAGCCTGTTGTCGCGGCTCAAGCGACAGACCCCGCTTGGCGGCCCGGTGCTGATCAATGCCGGGCGCGGCGGCCTGCAGAGCGAAGCCGCCATACTCGACGCGCTGGAGCGCGAAACGCTGATGGAAGCCTCACTGGACGTGTTCAACGTCGAGCCACTGCCTGCCGATCATCCGCTCTGGCACCATCCGCGGGTCTTCGTCACGCCGCATGCTGCAGCGGTCTCGGACCCTGACGCCCTGGCTCCGGCAGTGATGCGCCAGATCGCCGCCCATGAACGCGGCGAGCCGCTGCGCGGCATCGTCGACCGCAACGCCGGCTACTGACGCAAGGCCGGCGGCGACGACAGCCTGGCAGGATGCTCCAGCAATGTTGGCCGCCGGAGCACGCAGACACGAAAACGCGCAGATGGGCGTCCGATCCTGAGCACTGACACGGCTCTCAGATCCGCCGGAACGGTCGGCTCAGAATTCTTCCCAGCTGTCGTTCTGCAGCGCCGCGGCACGGGCGGTGGCGGCACCGCCGCGTCCCGTATGCCGCATCTGTGCGACCGGTGCCCTTGGCGTTGCCATGCGGGTGGCGGACCGGCGCGCCGGCGCTGGCTGGTGCGGCGCCACGCCGGTGACAAACCGGCCGGTCAGCCGGTCGAGCTCGTCGGCTTCCTTGGCCAGCGTCTGGCTGGCCGCCGTCGCCTCTTCCACCATCGCGGCGTTCTGCTGGGTGACCTTGTCCATCTGGTCCGCCGCACCCGACACTTCGCGCAGGCTCGTCGCCTGTTCGCGGGCCGAGGAGGCAATGGTCGAGATCACCTCGGCCATGGCGCTGACTTCGGTGACGATCTCCTCCAGCGACTTGCCCGAGGCGGTGACCAGCTCGACACCGGCGCCGACCTGCTCGCGCGAGGTGGCGATCAGCGTCTTGATCTCCTTGGCGGCTTCCGCCGAGCGCTGGGCGAGGCCGCGCACTTCCTGGGCAACGACCGCAAAGCCCTTGCCCGCCTCGCCGGCCCGCGCCGCCTCGACACCGGCATTCAGCGCCAGAAGGTTGGTCTGGAAGGCGATCTCGTCGATCACCGAGATGATCGAGTTGATCTTCTCCGACGACTGCTCGATCCGGCCCATGGCCGCGACCGCCTTGCCGACCACATCACCGCCAAGTTCGGCCTTTTTGCGCGCATCGGCGGCGACATTCCGGGCCTTGCCCGCGCCCTCGGCGGTGCCGTTGACCGCGCGGGTGACTTGGCCCAGCGCCGCGACGGTCTCTTCCAGGCTCGCCGCCTGCTGCTCGGTGCGGTGGGCGAGGTCGTTCGACGCCGCGGTGATCTCGCCGAGACCGATGCGGATGGAAGCGACCGCATTGACGACACCGCCGACAGTCTCCTCCAACGTCCTGACGGACTGATTGTAGAGGTCGCAGATTTCCTCGAAGCCGACCATCCGCTTGGGATCGAGCCGTGCCGTCAGATCACCTTCGGACAATGCTTTGAAGGCCGGGGCGATGCTGGCGATGAAGGCTTGACGGGCCGCTTCGGCGGCGTCGATCTCGGCGCTGCGCCGCTGCTCAAGGCCCAGACGCTCCGCCTCTTGGCGTTCGGCGATCATTGCGCGCTTCTGCTCTTCCGAGCGCCGGAACGACAGCAGCGCCGTGACCATGTCGCCGATTTCGTCCTTGCGGTCGCCATCGGGCACGCGGGCCGTCATGTCGCCGGCGGCGAAATCGCGCATGGCGGCGGCGGTCACCGAGATCGGCCGGGCGATCGAACGGCCCACGACGAAAACGGTCCCGGCAATGATCAGCGTCAACAGCGCCGCAAGAGCCAGGACGATCTTCAGCGCGAAAGACGAGGCGGCGTCACTGGCCGCTTCCGCGTCGATGCGGGCTGCCCCGACGGCCTCCAGAATCGTGTCGAACCGCGGCTCCACCTCGGCGAACACGGCGCTCAGTTCCTTGCGCAACGCGGCTTCCGTGACGACCGCTTCAGCGTAAGCCGCGAAGTTGCGGGTATAGCGCGCCAGGTCCGCGCGAACCGCGTTCCGGGTTTCGACCGAACCGAAGGCGACGGATCCCACCGAAGCCAGATCTGCGGCCTGGCCGTCAAGCCGCGCAATGTACTTCGGATCGCCGCGGAGAATGAAATCCTTCTCGTGCCGTCGCAGCATCAGCATCATGACCTGCAGCGACGGATTGCCCACCGCCTCGAGCTCCGCTTCAAGATCATGGACCGCTGAGCGCAGAGCGCCCTGCAACCCGTCATTCTCGTCGAGCCCGAGCGACCTGTTGATGGCTGCCGACTGTTCGAAGAGTTCGCCGTACCGCGCGAAACTCGCGCGCATTGCGTCGGCCTCGGCGGCAAGATTGCCGAAGTTGCCATTGCCCTGCAGCCTGTCGGACAGCGTCTCGAACGCATCGGCAAGTCTGGCGCGCACGGCCGCATGCTTGGCGATGTCCGCCTCGGTCCGACGCAGAAAGAAGTCCTTTTCAGCACGGCGCGCCTGCAGGAAATCAACTTCGATATGCCGCGTGACCTCTTCGGCCTTGCGGGCGTCGTCGATGACCGCGGCATAGTCGGAGCGGATACCCTGGTCACCGATGAAGACGGCAACAAGCGCCAGCATGCCGGCAATGCAGACCGCGGCAATCGCAGCGATACGGCTCGAAATCTTGAAATCGGAAAGTCGCACGGCGGGCATGTCCTGTCAGGGCGGAAAGCCCATACCCTCTAGGCAGGACTGCCTAACAACACCTTAACCGCGGACATTTTGCGACTTCGTAAGGCACGCAAACCATTGTCACGCCTGCATTTTTCGTCGGGACCTACGGATGCTGCACCGCAACTAACGCGATGGCAAGACACAGTGATCCCGCCTTCAGATCCGTCCGGCGGCCGGCACATGCAGACGGCGCACGCTCGTGACAGATGCACCCCGCTCCTCCAGCCGCTCGATCGCGTCCTGCAGCGGCTCGACCGTCGTCGACATGTGATGGGCATTGGCATGGAGGAGCGACGTGCCGTCACTCATGATCCCGACATGCCCCTTCCAGAAGACCAGATCGCCGCGCCGCAGCGCCTCGATGCCAGCGAGACGGGTACCGAGTTCGCGCTCCTGCATGTCGGTGTCACGCGGCGCCGCGACGCCGGCCATCAGGCAGGCGATCTGGACGAGACCCGAGCAATCCAGACCGGAGGCGCTCTTGCCACCCCAAAGGTAGGGCACGCCGATAAACTGTTCGGCGACCGCGACCGGGTCTGCGGCGAGATCAGCAAGCGGCACGACATGCTGAACCACGACGGCACCGGCCGGCTCGATCCGTGCATAGGCGGCATTATGATCCTGCCCGGCACCGACAACGGCAATCTGCGCACCCATCGGCAGATCGTGGAGGGGCGGCAGCTTGATATCGTAACCGGGAAAAACCAGCGTCCGCGGCACCGAAACCCGATGCGTCGCCCCCGCGCCGGGCATGCCGAGCGCCGCGCTCGGCAGGTAGCCGACATATCCGTCCCGCTGCAATTGTCCCCAGGCCCAGCCTTCGTCGTCCTCGTCGAAGACTGTCACGGCCTCGCCAAACAGAGCTTCGGTATCGAGCGGCGCATTGCCAGCCGGATGCCGACGCAACGGCGCGAGCGGCGCGATGATCCGGCGGGGCACGCCGTCCACGAACCGGTCCGCGGAGACCTGTCCCTCGAGCCGGCGATCGGCCAGGTCGGGCCGCATGGCATTGCGACGGGGGTCGAGGGTCGCGGTCATGGAATTCTCAGTCTGGTGCGATTGACAGATGGCAGCTGGCGGCTGTCGCCGACATTCCGGTTGTCTCAGCCGCGCGGAAAGCGTGCCTTCAAGACATGATAGAGGCTGCGGATGGCATGGGCCTCGCCGCCCACCGGGCCGATCGGGCTCGCCTTCGGGCGCCACCCGTAAACATCGAAATGCGACCAGCTCTCGGCCTTCTCGACAAAGCCCTGCAGGAACAGCGCAGCGGTTACTGCGCCGGCGAAGCCATCGCTGGTGATATTGTTGGTATCGGCGACCCGCGAAGCCAGATTGGCGGCATAAGGAGTCCAGAGCGGCATGCGCCACACCGGATCGGCCACCGCCAAGCTTGCCGCAGAGAGCGCATCGGCGAAGCGGCCGTCCTCGGTGAAGAAGGGCGCCAGATCAGGCCCCAGCGCAACACGGGCGGCGCCCGTCAGAGTTGCCATGTCGATCAGGATCTGCGGCGCCTCCTCGTCGGCCAGCGCCAGTGCGTCGGCCAGCACGAGGCGGCCTTCCGCATCGGTATTGCCGATCTCAACCGTCTTGCCCTTTCGGCTGGTCAGGATATCACCGGGACGGAAGGCGCTGGCCGAGATCGAATTCTCCACTGCGGGGATCAGGACGCGCAGCCGCAGCTTCAGGCCGCAGGCCATGATGATCCGGGCCAGACCGAGCACATTGGCCGCTCCGCCCATGTCCTTCTTCATCAGGAGCATGCCGGAGGCCGGCTTGATGTCGAGGCCCCCGGTGTCGAAGCACACGCCCTTGCCGACAAGCGTTACCTTCGGCGCGTCCGCCGGCCCCCAGACCATGTCGATCAGGCGCGGCGCCGAGGCGCTGGCCCGGCCGACAGCATGGATCATCGGCAGGTTCTCTGCCAGCAATGCGTCGCCCTCGACCGTCGAGACGGTGGCGCCAAAAGCGTCCCCGAGTTTGCGGGCGGCCGCTTCCAGTTCTGCCGGCCCCATGTCGTTGGTCGGCGTATTGATGAGGTCGCGCGTCAGCGCCACACCGTCGGCCAGCGCCCGGATCTCGTCGGCATCGACGCCGTCCGGTACCGCCAGACGGATGTCGGACGTACCATCCTCCGGCTTGGGTCCGGTACGGTACCGGTCGAACCGATAACCGCCAAGGAGAACCGCGAGCGCCGTCAGCGAACTGTCGAGCCCGGTCGCATCGTCGAGGCGCCAGTCGCCTGCCGGCAGTCGCGTCGCCAGCGCGCCGGCGAGCAGCGCCCGGCGCTGGGCCCCACCCTCGCCGGTACCGGTCGCCTTGCCGAGCCCGAGAACAGCGCCTGCGACCGTGCCTTCGGCACCCGGTACGAGCAGCACCTGGCCAGCGGCCGCGTCAAAGCGTGTGGCGCCAGCCCAAAGCTTCGCTGTCTCCGGCAGGCCGTCGAGGTCGCCTCCGTTCGCAGTCCAGACAGGCAGCGCGGTCGCGGCATTGTCGCTCGCAAGGGTGATGGTCATCGGGCAGTTCCTGCAGTTGCGTCCGGGCACCGGCATTAACCGGTCATTAGGGTTAACGAAATACTCTCATCCCTGAAGGCCGATCGGATCTCAAGACGGTTGGCGTGCAGGCGGACAGGAGCAGATCATGATCGGACGCGGAACTAGTTCGCTACGCCGTGCGAAACAGGGGTTGCTCCTCGGTGCCAGTCTTGCGCTTCTCGTCATGCAGGGCTGCGGCTCGGTGTCCAATGAGACCACCGGCTCGATCAGCCGTCCGGCGCAGACCCGCACCGTCGCGCAGATGAACTCGACCGAACTGCAGTCGGCCGTGCGCACCTATGGCGCCGCCTACGACCGCAATCCCAAGCACAAGCCGACCGGCCTGTCCTATGCCGCCGCCCTGCAAATGGCCGGCCGCAACGACCAGTCGCTGGCGGTGATGCAGCAGATGGCGATCGCCCACCCGGAAGATCGCGACGTCCTGTCAGCCTACGGCAAGGCGCTGGCGGCTGCCGGCGATCTGCCCAAGGCGCTGGAAACCATCCGCCGCGCCCAGACCCCGGACTTTCCCGACTGGCGGCTCTATTCCGCCGAGGGAGCGATCCTCGATCAGATGGGGCAGCAGGACGCCGCACGCACGCTTTATCGCAAGGCGCTGGACATGCAGCCGAACGAGCCGACGATCCTGTCCAATCTGGGCATGTCCTATCTCCTCGGAAGCGATCTGAAGTCTGCCGAATCCTATCTGCGATCCGCCGCGTCCCAACCGGGCAGCGACAGTCGCGTACGTCAGAATCTGGCATTGGTGGTCGGCCTGCAGGGCCGCTTCGACGAGGCCGAGACGATCGCCAGCAGCGAACTGCCGCCAGCCGAGGCCGAGGCCAATGTCGCCTTTCTGAAGGCGATGCTAGCGCAGCAGAATACCTGGTCGATGCTGAAGGACAAGGATCGCGCCGAGAACTGACCGGCCACCCAATCAGCGTTATGTTCGGACTAAGAAAGAGAGGCGCAGCCTGCCGGCGGCGCCTCTCTTTCGTTGTCTGCAGGGCGGGACTTCCCTGACGGTCGCAGCAAACGCGGCGTGGCGATCCGAGTCGGTACCATTCTCCACGACAGCACGCTGCGAGCAGCGCCTCTCATCGGTTGCCGCCTGCCTCGCCTTTCGGCTTTGCGTTACTGGACGGCCATGACCTTGATGATCGCCGGGCCGATGATGACGGCGAACAGCACTGGTAGGAAGAACACAATCATCGGGACGGTCAGCTTCGGCGGCAGCGCTGCAGCCTTCTTCTCGGCGAGGTTCATCCGCTGGTCGCGGTTTTCCTGGGAGAGCGTACGCAAAGCGGTGCCCAGCGGCGTGCCGTAGCGCTCGGCCTGAACCAGCGCGGTACAGACCGTGCGCACGCCGTCGATGCCGGTCCGCAGCGCCAGATTGTCATAGGCCACCTTGCGGTCAGGCAGATAGGACAGTTCGGCGCAGACGAGGACCAGTTCCTCCGCCAGCGGGATCGACTGGATGCCGATCTCTTCGGCGACGCGACGGAAGGCTGCCTCGATGGAGTTGCCCGATTCCACGCAGATCAGCAGAAGATCCAGCGCATCCGGCCAGGCACGGCTGATCGACAGCCGTCGCTTGGTTGCCCGGTTCTTGACGAAGATGACAGGCAAGACGAAGCCGAAATAGGCGACACCGAGGCAGATCGCGAGCCGCATCATCGTCGGACGGTCTTCCAGAAGACCGAGGCCGAAGACGTAAAACAGCGCGATGGCGAACATCAGCAGCGGCAGGACTGCGCGTGCGAAGAGAAACAGCGTCAGCGGGCGCTGGCCGCGATAACCGGCGTTGCGCAGGCTCGATATCGTCTTGTCGTCGGCCAGGGCCGTGCGCAGGTTGAGACGCTCGACGACGACGCTGGCGATGCCCTTGGTTTCCTGGTGGCGCAGGCTCGAACGGCCGCGTTCATGCTCGGCCGCCATGCGCGCACGTTCCCGGGCCCGCACCTCGTCGCGTTCCAGCGCCACCGCCTTCATCCGGCTCTTCAGCTGGTTGCCGGCCAGCATCGGCATCGCGATGGCAATGAAGGTGGTGAACACGGCAACAGCCATGACCACGCTGGCAGCGACTGCCGGGGAGATTCCGAGTGTGTCGAACATATCCATGCTGCCTGCACCTTCCGCTTCGGCTGCATCCGATGATGCGGCGCCGGTCGGACTTAGAAATCGAAGCTGATCATCTTCTTCATCACAAAGATGCCCGTCGCCATCCAGATGCCCGACACCGCGAGAATGACGTGTCCCGTGCCGGTGGTGAACAGGACGGAGATGTAGTCGGGCGTCGTGATGTAGACGAGGCCGGCGACAACAACCGGCAGCGCGCCGATGATCCCGCCCGATGCCTTCGCTTCCATCGACATGGCCTGGACCTTGGCCCGCATCTTCTTGCGATCGCGCAGCACGTTCGACAGATTGCCGAGCGCTTCCGACAAATTGCCGCCGGCCTGGGACTGGATGGCAATGACGATGGCGAAGAAGTTCGCCTCAGGCGTCGGGATGTTGCGATAGAGCCGCTCGACGGCCTCTGAGATCGGCACGCCCAACTGCTGGTTCTCGATGATCTTGCGAAACTCGCTGCGTACCGGTTCCAGTGTCTCGCCGGCGACAATCTTCAGCGTGTCGTTCAGCGGCAAGCCGGATTTGACGCCACGCACGATCAGATCGATGGCGTTGGGAAATTCCTCGCCGAACTTCCGGAACCGCTTGCTGCGTGCCCGCGCCAGGAGAAAGCGCGGCAGGCCCAGCCCACCGACGATGGCACCACCCAGGACAAGCAGCAGCGGGGCCCCCAACATCAGCGCCGCGATGAACCCGGCGACGCCGAGCGCGACGCTGAAGAAAACGAACTGCTTGACCGACATCTTCCAGCCAGCCTGTTCGAGCTGGCGCTGCAGCGTGAGCTTGCCGGTATGCTTGTCCCGCTCCTTCTGGCGCGATTCCAGCTCCTTGAGCGACGACTGGATCGTCTTGCGGCGCTTGTCCTGCTCCTTCAGCCGGTCACGCGCGACCTTGAACGAGCGTCGTTCGCTGTCGTCACGCGTGTATTGCGCCCGTCGGCTTCCGACTTTGCGTTCCGTGGCAATCCGCGGCTGCAGGAAGGCGAAAGCGAGCCCGCCGGCCGCGATCGTCGAAAACAGGATGAAGAGAACGACGCTGGCCGGGCTCATTACAGCAGCCCCGCCTCTTCGGCGCTGGCCGCATCGATGGCCGCCGCGAGCCGCTGCTCCTCATTGTAGTACCTGGCCCGATCCCAGAAGGCCGGCCGACCGATGCCGGTGGATCGGTGCCGGCCGATGATCCGACCCTGCGCGTCCTCGCCGGTCATGTCGTAGACGAACAGGTCCTGGGTGGTGATTACGTCGCCTTCCATGCCCAGCACCTCGGTGATGTGGGTGATCCTGCGCGAGCCGTCACGCAGTCGTGCGGCCTGGACGATCACGTCGATCGAGCCGACGATGATCTCCTTGACGGTCCGGGCCGGCAGCGAATAACCGCCCATGGCGATCATCGATTCGATGCGGTTCAAGCATTCGCGCGGCGAGTTGGAGTGAATCGTGCCCATCGAGCCGTCGTGACCGGTGTTCATCGCCTGCAGAAGGTCGAACACTTCCGGTCCGCGCACCTCGCCGACGATGATGCGTTCGGGCCGCATGCGCAGGCAGTTCTTGACGAGATCGCGCATGGTGATCTCGCCCTCGCCCTCGATGTTCGGGGGGCGGGTCTCGAGCCGGACGACATGCGGCTGCTGCAGCTGCAATTCCGCCGAATCCTCGCAGGTGATGATCCGCTCGTCGGTGTCGATGTAGCGCGTCAGGCAGTTCAGCAGCGTCGTCTTGCCGGAACCGGTACCGCCGGAAATCACGACATTGCAGCGCACCCGGCCGATGATCTGCAGAATTTGCGCGCCTTCCGGCGAGATCGCGCCGAACTGGACGAGCTGATCGAGCGTCAGCTTGTCCTTCTTAAACTTACGGATGGTGAGGGTGGTACCGTCGATCGACAGTGGCGGCGCGATGACGTTGACGCGGCTGCCGTCGGGCAGGCGGGCGTCGCAGATCGGCGACGTCTCGTCGACGCGGCGTCCGACCTGGCTGACGATACGCTGGCAGATGTTCAGAAGTTGCTGATTGTCGCGGAAGCGGACATTGGTCTCCAGCACCTTGCCAGCGACTTCGATGAAGGTCTGGCGGGCCCCGTTGACCATGATGTCGGCGATGTCGTCGCGCGCCAGCAACGGCTCCAACGGCCCGTAGCCGAGGACGTCGTTGCAGATGTCGCTGAGCATATCCTCCTGTTCGGAGATCGACATGGCGAAGCTCTTGATCGCCACGATGTCGTTGACGATGTCGCGAATTTCCTCGCGGGCGCTCTCGGCGTCGAGCCGCGCCAGCTGCGACAGGTCGATCGTGTCGATCAGCGCCGCGAAGACCTCCGCCTTGCGGGCATAGTAGCTGTCCGGGCGCGCTGCCGCCTTGTCGCTGGCAGCGGTCTCGCGCGGCAGTGAGTCCGCCGCGGGCGCCGGCGCCACGGCGGTCTGCGACACCGGCTCGCGCGGCTTGGGCGGCGCGACCGGCGGGGCCGACGGCTTCGGCAGGGTCGACGACAGACCCATGCCGGTGCTGGTATTTGTCTCGCTTCCGCGCTTGCCGAACATCGCTTCCGCTACTCCTTGGTCGCTCTGCCGCTGTGGCGCAGCCGTTGCAGGAGGCCGAGCTTCTTCGGCTTCTTGGCCGTGCCGCGTCCGGTCAGGATATGAGCGACATGTTCGAAGGCTTCGACGGCCGGGTGTTTGCCGTCGAGTTCGGCCAGCATCTGGCCGTTATTGGCCGCATTGCCGAAGGCCTGGGGATCGAAGCCGATCTGGGCAATCGGCTCGAGGCCGAGCGGCTCGGCAAACTCTTCGGGCGAGATTTCCGGCCGCCTGGGGATCGCCAGCTGGTTGAGGATCAGATGCGGCACGGGATCGTTGGGCCGCAGCTTGGCGAGCATGTCGACGAGATTCTTGGCATTGCGCAGATTGGCCAGATCCGGCGTCGCCGTGATGACGATCTGGTCGGCCGAAGCGAGCACGCTGCGGGTCCAGTCGTTCCACACATGCGGGATGTCGAGCGCCACCACGGGGGCGCCGCGCTGCGCGGTCTCGATCAGCGCCGAGAAGGCTTCGGTCTGGAAGTCGTAGGTCCGGTCGAGCATCGACGGGGCGGCGAGCAGCGACAGATGCTCGGCGCATTTCGACAGGAGACGGTCGAGCATGGTGTCGTCCATGCGCTCCGCCGAGAACACAGCTTCCGCGATCCCCTGGGCCGGATCCTGATCGAAATTGATGTTGGCCGTGCCGAAGGGCAGATCGAGATCGGCGATCACGACGTCGCTGGAGAACAGCTTGGAAATCGACCAGGCCAGATTGTGGGCGATGGTCGAAGAGCCGACACCGCCCTTGGCGCCGACAAAGGCGATCGAGCGGCCGAGCGGCTCGGAATCCGGTGCGGTGAACAGTGAACCGATCACCGTCATGATGTCGGCCAGTGACACCGGTGCGACCAGATATTCCGATACGCCCCGGTGAATGAGATCACGATAGAGCGCCACGTCGTTGTAGTGGCCAATGATGACCACCTTGGAGCCCGGATCACAGACCTCCGACAGCGATTCCAATTCGGCGATCAGTTCGAGCGGCGGAAGCCGAGACTCCAGAATGACCAGATTGGGCGTCGGAGCGCCGGAAAAATGCTCCACGGCGGCGCGGATGCCGCCCATATTGACCCGCATATGGGTCTTGCCCATGCGCCGGTCGGCGCCGGCATTCTCGATCGGCTTGAAGACGGCCTCGCTCTCGCAGAAGGCCTGGATGGAGATACGCGGGATCGGTCGGACATTGTCGAGCCCGGCAGCGTCGTCATGGATTGCGTCCGGCGCAGCGCGCGAAGCGGTAGACATGGTTTCCGCGGCTCCCATCAGTATTCGATTTCGCTGGAACCAGCCGCGGTCGCGGTTGGCTCGCCGCGGCGGTAATTGTCGAGCACGGTGGTGCGCCGGCCGGCATCGATGGAATCGACGCCGCGCGGCGACAGCAGGTCGCGCGGATCGGCAATCTGCGCGGCAAGATTCTGCTGGCTGGCGCAGCCGAAGTTGAAATAGTTCTTGTTCTCCGACGTGTTCGTCAGATCGTCCGGCCACCGGCCACAGGGGCCGGTCTTGGCGACCAGCGTCGAATAGCTCAGCCGGATCGGCGTCGGACCGTCGGCTCCGACCGCCGGGTAGGGCTGCACGAAAATGCGATCCCGCGAGATGTAGCGGCCGCGCAATGCCTCGACGATCTCGTGGGAGACCCGTTCGGCTGCGTGCTCGTTCGCCGAGCCGGTCGGCAGCAGCACCTGAAGGGAGTCGGCACCCGAGGCACGGAAGCGGTCGCCGAAATGCTCGACCCGGCCGCGATTGGCATAGGACAGGCCGACATCGGACATCACGATCGGAATGTCCGTCGCTTCCTGATCTTCGGACACCACGATCGGATGCCGCGTCCGGTAGTCGTCCGGGATCGACCCGACCTCGACATTGTGGACGTTGGCACAGCCGCTGGCGAGCAACATCGCGGCCAGCGGCAGGAGGGTGGCCAGAGACGTCAGGGGACGGCGGTGGCCGAGAATCTGCGAACGATCTTGCACCTGCGATCTCCCAGAAGCGGTCATTTGTAGATGAAGCCGACGACGCCGTGATACCGGCCAGGTGGCAGCTTGGTTTCCATGTGGCCGTAGACGCGGTTGACACGGCCCAGGAAGTTGGCGGCACCGTCGCTTGACAGGGCAAAACCATCGTCCGGTCGAGCCAGCGCCTGCCGCGGAACCGGGCGCACGAGATAGGGTGTGACGATGATCACAAGTTCGGTCTCGTAGCGCTGGAAATCGCGCGAGCGGAACAGCGTGCCGAGTACCGGGATCTTCGACAGGCCGGGGAAGCCCGACATGACCTGGCGGGATTCGTCGCGCACCAGGCCGGCAATGACCAACGACCCACCTGAAGGCAGTTCCACCGTCGTATCCGCGAGACGCTTGCGGATGCCGATGACAGCTGAGCCTGCGGCATTGGAACCGCGACCAACATTGAACGGCGATTCAAAGGTCGGCTCGGAGACGCTGGTACGCACCTTCAGGCTGATACGTCCGGGCGACAACACGACCGGTGTGAAATCGAGACCGATCCCGTATTCGACCCGCCGACTGTTCAGCGTGACCACTTCCTCCTCGATCTCGACGTCGACGACCCGGCCGTCGTCATCGCGGATGTTGGTGCGTTTCTCGGGCGAAATGCTGCGGCCGTCCGGAACGGCGAACTCGCCGCCGACCTTGAAGCTCGCCTTCTCGCCGCTGATCGCCGTCAGGCTCGGCTCGGCCAGGGTGCGCATGACGCCCGCCTGGTTCAGTGCCCGCAGCTGCGACTTGATCGAGTCGCCGCCGGAAGTGTTGCTAATCTGGCCGAAAGTCTCCGACAGCGGGTTTCCCAGACCGAACAGATTGTCGGTCGCAGCCGAATAGGCCACGCCGTCGATCGAACCGCTGGCGATGGAATCGATGCCGAGCTGCTTGACCACCGAGCGCTGCACTTCGGCCACGGTGACCTTCAGCGTGACCTGGTCCTCACCCTGGATCTGCAGGAGATTGACGATCTGGCTCTGCCGGCGATCCTCCTGCGCGAAACCGACATCGCCGTTGCCGCCCGCACCACCCGAAGCCGTGGCCTGCTGGATGTACTGCCCCGTCGTCCCCTCGCCGCCGGTGACGAACAGCCGGGCCAGACGCTCGACCTTGGCGGCATCCTGCGGCGTCTGGACGGTGCCGTTCAGGACGACGTTGTCGTTCAGCATCTCGACCTGGACAACGGACGACGGCACATATTTGCGGATCGTCGCCTCGAGGCCGTTGATGTCGCGTTCGATCTTCAGGTCGATGGACGCGATCTGGCGGTTCTGCCGATCGAAGACCACGATGTTGGTCTGGCCGATCTGCTTGCCGAAGATGTAGATGCGGCGCGCATCCCGGGTGACCGCGTCGGCCACGGCCGGATTGGCGACGAGAATATCGTGGGCGTCGGCTTCCAGGACAATGACCTTGGTCTTGTTGAGACCAAGATTGATCGACTGCGATGCCTGCCGGACATTCACCACGGTCTGTTCGGCCTGGGCCGGCAGGGTCGTGGCGAGCGGCGCGAGCGCCGTGGACGCTGCGGCGATGGCGACCACCAGTTTACGAAACCGGGCGCTTACCATGTCGGATCCTCTCCAATCGTTCATCGATCTGCCCGTCATTCTTTGGTGGTGATTTCGGAGGACTGGCCGTAGCGAACGACCCGGATCTTGCCGTTCTGGGCGTTCTCCTGGGCGAGCAGGAAGGCCGCATAGCCCGGAGAACCGGGCACGGAATCGGCCAGCGCGCGCAACGACAAGACGAGACGATCGGCAATCTGCTGGGCTGCGGTAAGCGCCTCGGCCTGATCGGGATCAACCTCGAGCGTGGCCGTCGATCCGACCACGACCCTTTCGCCATCCTTCTCCTGAATGGTCTGGTCGATGGCCAGTACCCGCAGATTGCGCAGGACCGTCTCGGTCAGCACCCGGTCGCCGCGGTTCTCCGCGCCCGACACCCGGCGGGTCATGATGACGTCGACATGATCGTTCGGCAGGACGAAGCCGCCGGCCGAGGTCTCGGCGGCGATCTGGACCGCGACGGCGCGCTTGCCGGCCGGCAACACTGCGGACATGAAGCCCTGGTCGGACCGGATCAGCTTGGATTCGCGCACCGGTTCACCGGCGAAGAAGGACTGGCGGGCGAGAGAACCCTTGAGCTTGTCGATTGCGTCGGGCCGGTCGGACCTGCGGATCAGCGTCGAGCCGATGCCGTCCTCGGGCCAGCTCTGCCAATCCAGCGCCTCGTCTACCGCTTCGCCCATCGACAGGTCGCGGGACGTGACCAGAACCTCGGCGAGCTTGATCGGCGGTTCGGCCGGCGCGGCGGTAATGATGACCGGCTCGACCTTCTCGGGCTGCAGGTTCAAGGCGACGAAAGCCGCACCGATGGCTGCGACCAGAGCGACTGCCACAACTGCCATGCGGGCTAGATTCATCGAGCAACTCCTCGCAAACGAGGCCGCAACGATGCGGCTGTTCGCATCGGTTATCGCCGACAAACCCTCAATGTATGGTTAACGAAATCTCTCTTCTTCGCCGAAGCGCGCTCAGAACGGGGCGGTTCGGGCCGCGATGTGGACCCAGACGCTGCCGCTATAGACGGTCAGGCCGGCCAGACCGAGGGCGATCCCGTAGGGAATGCCGGTCTGGCGGTCGAGCAGCCGGTCAACGAAGACGATGCCGGTGACGGGCTGGAAGAACATCCGGATGGTCAGAAGACCGATGGTCAGGAGCCCGCCATAGATGCTGGCGAGGAGAATATATTCGAAGAGCGCGGTCGTCGGGCCGAACCACACTGCGGTGGCCGCCAGCAGTTTGGCGTCGCCTCCCCCCATCCAGCCTGCGGCGAACATGCCGAAGCAGACGGTCAGGCAGATCAGGCCGACACCGAGATGGGCGCCGATATCACTTGGCGTAAAGCCGGCCGCGTAGGCGACGGCGGGAAAGGCCAGGGCAAGCAGAACCGACACGCGGTTGGCAATCGTCATCGACACCAGGTCCGACGTGGCAGCATAGAGCATAGCGAAGGGAAAGATGACCGCGATCGCAAGAGACGTCATGCGCCCTCTCCAACAATTCAGGACCGGGCAAAGCTGCGGCTTTGTCCCGGCCCTGACAATTCGAGCGTCATCCGATTACACGCGCAAAGCGCGATCAGTCGATGGAAGACGGGGTGGAGTCGAGCATCGAGCCGATGTTGGTAAAGGAAGTGGTCAGGCCATCGGTGACGAAGGGGAAAGCGGCGATGAGCGCCACGGCCATGATGGCGGCGATGAGGCCGTACTCGATGGCGGTCGCGCCGGATTCATCCTTGGCGAAGCGAGCGAAAAGCTTGGACATTGGGAACTCCTTGTTATCCAGATACCCGTTTGAAGCAGCATCCCCGTCGACTGCCTCGTCGATCGGATTGCCCCATCTCTAGGCGCGTCCCGTTGCAATCGTCTTAAGCTGCTTGGTTTATTTTCTGTTCAGCCATCGGCGCGGATTTTCACTTTCCCTGCACTGCCCGCTTAATCCGGCGTTTACCAAGATCGGCCTATGAAGGCAGAGGACTTCATCGACTGAACGGGATGAGCACATGACCAGCACCCTGCGCGCCGCACTGGCTGCGACAGCCGTTCTTGCCGCAGGCGCAACCGCCAGTGCGTTCGACGGTACCGATGTCCTGCCCGTCGAGGTGGACCATGCCCGGATCGTTCAGATCGATCATCCGGCCGCGACCGTGATCGTCGGCAACCCGGCAATCGTCGACGTCGAAGTGCTGTCCTCGAACCGCCTCGTCCTGACGGGCCGCAGCTACGGCATCACCAATCTGGTCATCCTCGACGCCGATGGCGACATCGTCATGGACCAGCAGGTCGCAGTGCAAAGCTTCGAGGACAACACCGTCCGCGTCTACCGACAGGCCAGTCGGGTGACCTATGCCTGCGCCCCCAAATGCGAGCCGACGGTGACCATCGGCGACAATAAGGACAGCTTCGGCTCGGCAGCTGAACAATATGCTCAGCGACAGGGCATGGCCATGGAAGCGGCGAAGCAATAGGCCGACGCTGGTCCTGTCACCTCTGCCGACCCTGTGAAACTGTCGCGATCCACCTATCTCCACGCGGAACGCCAACACGGCCGAGGCCAACTGGCGTGACGATGACCGGACGTCCGGTCACGGCAGGGAGATGCACTTGGCGCGCGCAGTTCTGATTGTCCTCGATTCCTTCGGGATCGGCCATGCGCAGGATGCCGAGGCATTCGGCGACGCCGGGGCCGACACCTTCGGGCACATCCTCGAACGTGCAGAAGCCGGCGAAGCCGATCGTCCCGGGCTGCGTCAGGGTCCGCTCGTTCTGCCCAACATGCGCCGTCTCGGCCTCTTCCACGCCGCAGGCCGCGACGATACGGGATCGCCTGCCGGTCTCTGGGGCTCCGCCGGCGAAATCTCGCGCGGCAAGGACACCCCTTCCGGGCATTGGGAGATCGCCGGGGTACCTGTGGCCTTCGACTGGGGCTATTTCCCCCGTACAGTGCCGGCCTTTCCTGCCTCGCTGATCCGGCAGATTGCCGACGACACCGATATTCCCGGCATTCTCGGCGACTGCCACGCCTCCGGGACGACGATCATCGCCGAGCTGGGCGAGGAGAGCATCGCGACCGGCAAGCCGATCTTCTACACCTCCTCCGACAGCGTCCTGCAGATCGCCGCCCACGAGACCCATTTCGGCCTGGAGAGGCTCTACGAGCTCTGCGCGGTCGCGCGGAGGCACGTTGATCCGCTGAATATCGGACGGGTCATCGCCCGCCCCTTCGTTGGCGAGACAGCCGCGACCTTCCGCCGAACCGCCAACCGCCGCGACTATTCGGTGCCGCCGCCCGAGCCGACCATCCTCGACCGCGCCGTCGCCGCCGGCCGCCGCGTCATCGCGATCGGCAAGATCGGCGACATCTTCGCCCATCAGGGCGTCTCCGAGGTGCGCAAGGGCGACGGCAACATGGCGCTGTTCGACGCCATGCTCGACGCGGTGGACGACGCGGCCGAGGGCGACATCGTCTTCGCCAATTTCGTCGATTTCGACATGCTCTACGGTCATCGGCGCGATGTCGCCGGCTATGCCGCGGCCTTGGAAGCCTTCGACGCGCGCCTGCCCGAGCTCGAAGCGCGACTGCGGCCGGGCGATCTTGCCGTCATCACCGCCGATCACGGCTGCGACCCGACTTTCCCCGGCACCGACCACACCCGCGAGAACGTGCCCGTGCTCGGCTTCGGGGCGAACATCGCCTCCCGCGCGATCGGTCATCGCGAGACCTTCGCCGATATCGGCGAGAGCGTCGCCGCGCATCTCGGCCTGCCGGAAGGCCGCCACGGGACGAGCTTCCTGTGAATGCGGACGCCGCCCCGGCGCTCGCCCGCGCAAGCTCCGGCGGCACCGTCCCCATGGCCGAACTTCACTGCCATATCGAGGGCGCGGCCCGGCCGGCGCTGATGCTGGAACTGGCTGAACGCCACGGCATCGACCTCGGCGGCATCGTCCGCGACGGCGCCTATGTCTGGCACGACTTCACCAGCTTCCTCGCAGCCTATGATCGCGCCTCGCTGGTCTTCCGCGACGCAGCCGACTATTGCCGCCTCGCCGAGGACCATCTGAAGGGCCTTGCCCGCGCCGGTGCGGTCTACGCCGAGTTCTTCATCTCGCCCGACCACGCGGCATCGGCCGGCGTGCCCGGCGAGGCCTATCTGACCGGTCTTGCCGAGGGTATCCGCCGGGCGACGGCCGCGACCGGCATGGAGGCACGGATGGTGGTTGTCGGCGTGCGCCATCTCGGCGCCGACCGTGTGGAAGCCGCCGCCTGCTTTGCGGCGACCCATGCCGTGCACGAGCCGCTTCTGACCGGCTTCGGCCTCGCTGGCGACGAGCGGATCGGCACGCCCCGGGACTTCGCCCGTGCCTTCGACATCGCCCGCGATGCCGGGCTCGGCCTGACCGCCCATGCCGGCGAATTCGACGGCGCCGAGAATGTCCGCGAGACAGTCGAGGTTCTCAAAACGAGCCGTATCGGCCATGGCGTGCGTGCGGTCGAGGCGCCGGACGTGGTGCGGATGCTGGGCGACAAAGGCATCGTCCTCGAGATCTGCCCTCACTCCAACCTCGCCCTCGGCGTCTTTCCGGACGCGGCATCGCATCCGCTGCGCCCGCTGGTCGAGGCCGGCTGCCGGGTCACGCTGAACTCCGACGATCCGCCCTTTTTCGCGACCGATCTTGCGGCCGAATACGCCTTTGCGGCGTCTGCCGGCTTCGGGCCGGGCGACCGTCTCGGCTTCACCAGCAACGCCATCGAGGCCGCCTTCGTCGACGAGGCGACCCGGCAGCGTCTCCTCCAGCAAATCGTTGTCTCGGCGATCGCCCTTGGCGCGCCGTCATCGTCCGGTTAAGCAGAAGCCAAATCAGCCAGAAAGCGAGGCCCCATGGACGGCGTCACCGTGATCGACCACCCGCTGGTCCAGCACAAGCTCACCATCATGCGCAACAAGGAGACCTCGACGGCGAGTTTCCGCCGGCTCCTGCGCGAGATCTCGACGCTCCTCTGCTACGAGGTGACGCGCAATCTCGATCTGACGACGATCCGGATCGACACGCCGATGGAGCCGATGGACGCGCCCGTGCTGGAAGGCAAGAAGCTGGTCTTCGCCTCGATCCTGCGGGCCGGCAACGGCCTTCTGGAGGGCATGCTCGACCTCGTGCCCGCCGCGCGCGTCGCCCATATCGGCCTCTATCGCGACCACGAGACGCTGCAGCCGGTCGAATATTACTTCAAGGCGCCCGAGGATCTGGAAAACCGTGTCGTCATCGTCGTCGACCCGATGCTGGCGACCGCCAATTCGGCCATCGCGGCGATCGAGAAGCTGAAGGAGCGCGGCGCGAAGAACATCCGCTTCCTCTGCCTGCTGGCGGCCCCCGAAGGTATCGAGCGGTTCCGCACGGCCCACCCGGACGTGCCGGTCTTCACCGCCTCGATCGACCGGCACCTCAACGACAAGGGCTACATCGTGCCCGGCCTCGGCGACGCCGGCGACCGGATGTACGGCACCAAATAGCCGCCACGGCAGGCCGGTCTTAACCGATCGGCAACCGCGCCGGGCGATGGCCGCCCGGCACCGCCCGCTTTTCGCCTCCGGTTAACCCGGCCGCGCCCATACTGTCCGACTTCAGTCGCAACGGGTCGGACCGCCGGATGCAGAACTTCGTCATCGTCCTTGCCGTGACCTCGTTGGTCGCGCTGGCCGTGCCATCGGCCTTCGAGCACTACCGCGCCGGCATGCTGTCCGGCCAGGTGGAGACCGTCGAACGCGCCCCCGAGGTCATCGACGCGGCGGTGGAACGTCCCGCCAGCCTGTCCGGCCGCGTCGCACGCCTCTCCGCCGATGCCAGCGGCCATTTCCGGACCGATACGCGGATGAACGGCCGTTCAGTCCCGGTCCTGGTGGATACCGGCGCAACCTATGTTTCCGTCAACGAAACCACTGCCCGCCGCCTCGGCGTCGCCCCGCAGCTCGATGACTATCGCTACACGGTGCAGACGGCCAATGGCGAGACCACCGCCGCCCTCGTCACGGTCGCGCGGATGCAGCTCGGCCCGATCGAGCTGCGCGACGTCGACACGCTCGTCACCCGCGACGGCACCCTGCCCGTCGCCCTCCTCGGCATGAGCTTTCTCGGGCGCCTGTCGAAATTCGAGATCGCCGACGAGCGGCTGACGCTGAAGCAGTAGGACTGGCCCGAGGCGCTCAGCCGATGCGGTCGATGACCGCGGGCCGTGAGCCGTCCGGCCCTGCATCGTCGAAACTGTAGGCCGCCCGGACCGCCGCCGCTGCCGCCTCGGCCGCCGCGTCGTCCCGCGCGTGAACCATCGCGATCGGATCGCCGTCACCCAGTACCGTGCCAATCGGTGCGAGCTCCGTCAGGCCGACCGAGTGGTCGACCGCATCCTGCGGGCGCGTGCGTCCGCCGCCGAGGCCGACGACACAAAGCCCGAGCTGCCGCGCATCGACGGCCGTGACGGTTCCCTGCCTTTTGGCTGCAATTGGTCGAACGACGGGCGCCCTGGGGAGATACGCATCCATCCGCTCGACGAAATCGACAGGTCCGCCGAGCGCGGCCACCATCCGGCCGAAGATGTCCGCCGCGCGACCGTCGTCGAGGGCGGTGCGGGCCTTGGCTTCAGCGGCGATCAGATCCGGCGCAAGCCTCGCCAGCACCAGCATCTCGGCCGCCAGCGCCAGTGTCACCTCCTCGAGAGCCGCGTCGCGATGGTCGCCGGTCAGGAAGCGGACGGCGTTGCGTACTTCCACCGCATTGCCCGCGGCCGATGCCAGCGCCTGGTCCATGCGGGTGATCAGCGCCGTGGTCTTCAGGCCCGCCCCGTTGGCCACGTCGACGAGGCTCGTTGCCAGCGCTCTTGCGTCGGCCTCGCTGGCCATGAAGGCGCCGGAGCCGCATTTGACGTCGAGCACCAGGCCTTCGAGCCCACCCGCGAGCTTCTTCGACAGGATCGAGGCGGTGATCAGCGGGATCGATTCCACCGTCGCCGTGACATCTCGCACGCCGTAGAAACGCTTGTCCGCCGGGGCGAGCTGGCCGGTCTGGCCGATGATCGCGCAGCCGACCTCGCGCACGGTCTGCCGGAACGTCGCATTGTCGGGCGTCACCGAATAGCCGGGGATCGATTCCATCTTGTCCAGCGTGCCGCCGGTATGGCCGAGACCGCGGCCCGAGATCATCGGCACGGCCGCGCCGCAGGCGGCGACGATCGGCGCCAGCATCAGCGAGACATTGTCGCCGATGCCGCCTGTCGAATGCTTGTCGACGACCGGACGGCCGAGATCGGACCAGTCGAGCGTCTCGCCGCTGTCGCGCATCGCCTCGGTCAGCGCGACGGTCTCGTCCCGCGCCATGCCCCGGAAGAAGACGGCCATGGCAAAGGCCGCGACCTGCCCCTCGGTGACGCTGCCGTCGTCGAAGCCGGCGATGAAGGCCTTGATGGCGGCCGGATCGAGGGTCTCACCGTCGCGCTTGGCGCGGATGAACTCCTGCGGCAGGACCGCCATCAGTAGCCGGCCGCCCCACCGGCGCGCGGCTTGCCGCCGGCCACGGCGAGAAGATCGGCGAGGACGCTGGACGCGCCCAGACGGAAGCGCTCCGGCGTTGCCCAGCCGGGCCCGCAGATCGCCTCGGCGAGTTCGAGATAGCCGTTCGCGTCCTCGAAGGTCTTGATGCCGCCGGCCGGCTTGAAACCAACCTCACGGCCGGAATCGGCGATCGCGCCGAGCAGCAACCGGGCGGAGACGGGCGTGGCGTTCTCGGCGACCTTGCCGGTCGAGGTCTTCAGGAAATCGGCCCCGCCGTCGAGCGCCGCCTGGCAGGCCACGCGGATCGCGTCCGGGTCGCCGATCTCGCCGGTCTCCAGGATCGTCTTCAGCCGCGCCGTCCGGCAGGCCGCCTTCACCTGGCGCACCTGGTTCTCGACGAAATCCGGATCGCCCGGAATCTTCCGATAGGCGATCACCAGGTCGATCTCCTCGGCACCGTCAGCGACCGCCACCCGGGTCTCGGCGAGGGTCGCGTCCAGATCCTCGCCGCCGGCCGGGAAGTTCACCACCGTCGCGATGCGGATGGCCGGCGCCAGCTTTTCGCGCGCGAAGGCGACGAATTGCGGCCAGATGCAGATCGCCGCGACCGGCCTTTCCGGCGTCGCCGCCCGGTCGCAGAGCGACGCGACATCGGCCTCGGTGCAGTCGTCGTTGAGATTGGTCAGGTCGAGGCAGGCGATTAGTTGCCGTGCGCGGGCCTGCATGTCGGCATCAGTCATCGAAGCCTCCGTTTTCCAGCATGGCGCCGAGAATCCGCGCCAGCCGCGCGCCACCCTTCGGCGCCATGTCCTTGGTCTCCGCATGGGAGAGTTCGGCGCCGGTCATGCCGGCCCCGTAATTGGTGATCACCGAGGCGGCGACGACCCTCAGGCCGAAGAACCGCGCAAGGATGGTTTCGGGCACTGTCGACATGCCGACCGCGTCGGCGCCCAGCGTGCGCGCCATGCGGATCTCGGCGGGCGTCTCGAAGGACGGGCCGGAGAACCACATGTAGACGCCGCCGAACAGCGTCTCGCCGGCGGTCTCGGCCGCGGCGGCCAGACGCCCGCGCAGTTCCGCATCATAGGCCGCCGTCATGCCGACGAAGCGGGTGTCGGAGGCTTCGCCGATCAACGGGTTGAGCCCGGAATAATTGATGTGATCCTCGATCATCATCACCGAGCCGGGGGGCATGTCCTCGCGCACCGAGCCGGCCGAATTGGTCAGGAGCAGCCGTTCGATACCCAGCGCTGCGATCGCCGCGATCACCGGGCGCATCACCGCCGCATCGCCGGTCTCGTAATAATGGACGCGGCCGGACAGGACGAGAATGTCGCGTCCGCCGAGCCGGCCGACGACGATCTCGCCGGCATGGCCGGTCACCGCGCTCACCGGAAAGCCGGGGATCTCGGCGAAGGGAATCCGGATCGTATCCATGATGGCATCGACCAGCAGCCCCAGTCCCGAGCCCAGCACCATCGCGGCCACCGGGCGGCGGTCGCCGAGCCGGTAGCGCAGATAATCGGCCGCCGCGCTCATGCGAGGCTCTCGGTGTCGAAGGCGCGGGGCAGCAGTTCGCCCATGGTGACGGTCTCGCGAACGCCGCCGTCAGCGTCGCACAGATGCACCTTCGTTCCCGCGTCAGCAAATTCAGCGATGCGCTGGCGACAGCCGCCGCAAGGCGTGCACAGCGGCAGCTTCTCGGCGACCACGGCCACCTCGGCGATCCGCCCGCCACCATCCATCACCAGATGCCCGATCGCCGTCGTCTCGGCGCACCAGCCTTCGGGAAAACTGACGATCTCGACATTGCAGCCGGAGAAGATGCGTCCGTCGGTGGTGCGCAGGGCCGCGCCGACCGGGAATTTCGAATAGGGCGCGTGGGCGCGCCGCATCGCGGACTTCGCCAGCGCGAAGAGATCGTCCGCCATTTCTATCTTTCTTTCACATAGGGAACGCCGCCGGCCTTGGGCGGGGTGGCCTTGCCGACGAAGCCGGCGAGCAGGATCACGGTCAGGATGTAGGGCAGCGCCTGCACGAACTGTACCGAGATCTCGCCGATCAGCGGAATCTCGACGCCCTGGACGCGGATCGAGATGGCGTCGAGGAAGCCGAAGAGCAGGCAGGCCAGCATCACCGGCAGCGGCTTCCAGTTGGCGAAGATCAGCGCCGCCAGCGCGATGTAGCCCTTGCCGGCGGTCATGTCGCGGGTGAAGCCCGCGGCCTGCGCGACCGCGAGATAGGTTCCCGCAAAGCCGGTGAGGATGCCGCAGATGATCACCGCCCGGTAACGCAGCCAGGTCACCGAGATGCCCGCCGTGTCGACCGCCGCCGGGTTCTCGCCGACGGCCCGCAGACGCAGACCGAACCGGGTGCGGAACATCACCCACCAGGTCAGCGGCACCATGAGGAAGGCGACATAGACGAGGATCGCGTGGCCGGAGAGGATGTCGGCATAGATCGGGCCGATTACCGGCACGTCGGCGATGGCGGCTGCTCCCGGCAGCTCGATGGCGCCGAAGCGGCTGGCGCCGGACAGGCTCGGCGTGCGCCCGCCCTGGGCGAACCAGGCCTGGCCGAGGATGATGGTCAGACCCGCGGCGATGAAGTTGATGGCGACGCCCGAGACGATCTGGTTGCCGCGATAGGTGATCGAGGCAAGGCCGTGAATCAGCGAGAAGCCGGTCGCGGCGAGAACGCCGACCAGCAGCCCGAGCAGCGCCGAGCCCCAGACCGCGGCCGCCGAGGCCGAGGCGAAGGCGGCGATCAGCATCTTGCCTTCCAGCGAGATGTCGAAAATGCCGGAGCGTTCGGAATAGAGGCCCGCCAGCGCCGCAAAGAGCAGCGGCGTGGACAGCCGGATGGTCGAATCGATGACGTTGATCCAGGCGCCGGCATCCATCAGCGGGACTCCTCGACATCGGCGCCCGCCGGCTCGGCGGTGCGGAACCGCACCCATTGATAGGCCGCGCCGACGCCGGGCCGGAACATGTTCTCCATCGCCCCGGCAAACAGGATGACGAGGCCCTGAATGATGACGATCATGTCGCGCGAGATCGCCGGCATGTCGAAGGCGAGTTCGGCTCCGCCCTGATAGAGCACGCCGAACAGGATCGCGGCGGGGATGATGCCCGCCGGGTGGCCGCGCCCCATCAGCGCGACGGCGATGCCGACGAAGCCGGCACCTCCGGGGAAGTCGATCAGCAGCCGGTACTGATCGCCCATCACAGGGTTCAGCGCCATCATGCCGGCGAGCCCGCCCGAGATCATCATGGTCACGACGATCAGCCGCGTATGCGACATGCCGGCATAGCGCGCGGCGCGCGGCGAGAAGCCCAGCGTACGGATCTCGTAGCCGAGCTTCGTGCGCCAGATCAGCACCCAGACGAAGAAGGCGGCGGCGAGCGCGACGAACAGCGAGACGTTGAGCGGGGCGCCGCCGAGATTGAAGCCGAACAGCGCGAACAGCTCCTTCAGCTTCGGCAATTGCCCGCCCGCCTCGAAGGTGCCGGTGCCGGGCGACATGGTGCCGGCGGGCTTCAGCGCGCCGACGAGGAGATAGACCATCACCGCGGCAGCGATGAAATTGAACATGATCGTGGTGATGACGATGTGGCTGCCGCGCTTGGCCTGCAGGATCGCCGGGATGAAGGCCCAGGCCGCGCCGAAGGCGCAGGACAGGGCGACGGCCAACGGCAGGTTCAGCCACCAGGGCAGGATGCCGCCCAGCGTCAGCGCCACCGTGGCTACGCCGAGCCCGCCGATATAGGCCTGCCCCTCCCCGCCGATATTGAACAGCCCGCCATGGAAGGCGACCGCCACGGCAAGGCCGGTGAAGATGAAGCTGGTGGCGTAATAGAGGGTGAAGCCGATGCCCTCGCCATAGCCGAAGGCGCCGCGGATCATCAGCCCAGCAGCCTCGACCGGGCTTTCGCCGACGACGAGGACGACGAGACCGGCAACGGCGAAGGCCACGACGAGATTGATCAGCGGGATCAGACCGTAGTCGATCAGCGGCGGAAGTTTGGCGTAGGGGCGGCTCATGCAATCTCAATCGCATTTCGTCGTTCAAGGTAGCGTAGGGTTTCCGGAGTCATGCCATCAATTCGGTCTCTGAGACCAAAGATCTGATGCTCCTGACGGTCAAACCCAGACAAGATTGATCCATCCAAATCTACATTGATCATCTTTGCGTCGAAAAGCCGATGCACAGTAGCAGACAGGAGGAGCAAATTATTCATATCACCCCTCTCATAATCGCTTGCCAGGCACCAAGGGTAAATGTGAGCAACCTCTAATGCTTGGGGCAACATCAATCCGGAAAAAGCGCATTCAGCACGATTCTGAGCTAGGAATTTTCTTCTCAAACCGAGACTTTTCCGTATCTTCGCTATCTTTTGCGATTCTGTATCAAATATTGAGAAACCCTCGATCAATACATTAAAATCACTTCTAAGTGAAAAATATATTTCACTAATCCCAGGGCCCGGCTCCTGGTCTAACTTAAATTCGCCGCCACTAGTCAATCTGACGCGAATTTTTCGTGGGAGTAGTGCCAGCTTCTCCAAACAGAATATTTCTACAAAGTCTCCGTCGGATAGCGAGTTTTCTACGCGGATGTCCAATGGAATCACGTGATATTGAGGCTGCTTCTTCGAAGAACCATCTTCATAAATAATAAACGAGCGCCAAGTGTATTTTCCTAGCCGCTCCGGACGTTTAGGCATTGAAATTAATCTCCCGTAATTGAGAGGTCTATTTGGCTTTGCTCGTTGAGTCGCCAAAACGGATTGTGGGCATATTCCCACAGATGCCCGTCGAGATCGCGGAAATTGCCGGAGAACCCGCCCCAAAAGACTTCTGCCGGCGGCTTCACCGGCAGCGCCCCGGCGGCGAGTGCGCGCTCATAGGCCTCGGACACCGCGTCGACGGAGGCGAAATTGACCGCGAGCGCCACCGATCCGGAGCCCACCGGCAATTCGCCCTCGCCGCCATCGGCGATCATCTCGTCGCGGTTCCACAGTCCGAGGACGATCGACGCGCCGACCATGAAGGCCGTCGATTCGACGCTCTGCGGCGCCTTCGTCCAGCCCAGCGCCTCGTAGAAGGCCGCGGCCCGGGCGACATCGGCAACGCCGAGGGTGACGAGGGAAATGCGCGCCGCGCTCATTCCGCCGCCTCCTGGCCCTCGATCCCTGCCATCAGCAGGCCGAGTTCGCCTTCGCTGGCGTGGGGGCTGCGCTCGCCGACGATGCGGCCGGCGAACATGACGAGGATACGGTCCGACAGGGCGCGGATCTCGTCGAGCTCGACCGAGACCAGCAGGATCGCCTTGCCG
>Ga0189290_100143_pt1 | contig 50560 bp, 45 predicted proteins | sample UW140minimetaG_FD_130318 | JGI IMG/M metagenome (GOLD analysis project Ga0189290, IMG submission 130318) | Marine microbial communities from the Costa Rica Dome - UW140 mini metaG | ecosystem: Environmental > Aquatic > Marine > Oceanic > Photic zone | place: Costa Rica: the Eastern Pacific...
ACGATGATCTTGCGACCGGTCAGGCCGCAGTCGCCCACAGGGCCGCCGATCACGAACTTGCCAGTCGGGTTGATGTGGAACTGGGTATCCTTATGCAGCAACTCCGCCGGCAGGGCGTGCTTGACGATCAGTTCCATGACGGCTTCTTTCAGATCTGCCTGGGACACGTCTTCGTCGTGCTGGGTGGACAGAACAATGGCGTCGATGCCGGTGACCTTGCCGTTTTCATAGCGACAGGTGACCTGGCTTTTCGCGTCGGGGCGCAGCCATGGCAGCAAGCCGCTTTTGCGGGCTTCGGCCTGGCGCTGTACCAGACGGTGAGAGAAGGTAATCGGGGCCGGCATCAGTACGTCGGTTTCGTTGCTGGCGTAGCCGAACATCAGGCCCTGGTCGCCGGCGCCCTGGTCTTCCGGCTTCTGGCGGTCAACGCCCTGGGCAATGTCCACGGACTGCTTGCCGATGATGTTGATAATACCGCAGGTGTCACCGTCGTAGCCCACGGTAGAGGAGGTGTAGCCGATGTCCTTGATCACGCCGCGCACCAGGTCTTCCAGATCCACCCAGGCGCTGGTGGTGATTTCACCACCGACGATCGCCACCCCGGTCTTTACCATGGTTTCACAGGCGACCCTTGCGTGGGGGTCGTCGACCAGAATGGCGTCGAGGACGGCATCGGAAATCTGGTCAGCCAGTTTATCAGGGTGGCCTTCAGAGACCGATTCGGAAGTAAAGACGCTGTAATCAGACATAGGGTTGTTCCTCTGTGAGCGTTGCAAATTCGGGCCGGCAATGGGTTCTTGATTGAGGCCGGCAGTTTTGATGTTGGTATCGTAAATCAGTTTTCTGAGTCTGCATATTTCTATATCAAAAAAAATTGATACAGTTTTGTTTCTGTCCTATGTGGACTCTGCGGTTTTCCAGAATTCTCTCACCTGCACCTGGAAGCCGTTTCTCAGCCCGATGAACAGCGACTCACCCGCAGCCAGGCCTGCATCGGTGGCCCAACTGGTAAGCTCTTCCGGTTCAAAACCCAGCCACAGATCGCCGCAGGCTTCCTTCGCCCAATCCTGGTCATGGCTGCACAGATCACTGACAAACAGGCAGCCACCGGTGTTCATCAGTGCCGAGGCATCCAGAAAAATGTCCGCGGGGCTGGGTACGTGATGCAGGACCATGTTGGCCACCACCAGGTCAAAATCGTCACCACGAGCCAACAGGTTGTCGGTAACACCTTCAATCAAATCGACGTTGTTCAGACGTTCTTCGATGCAGGTACGGGTGGCCTTGGCCAGCATGTCGCGGGAGTTGTCCAGTGCCACCACGTGATTGCAGATCTTCGAGAGCACCGGCAGGAATGCGCCTTCACCGGGGCCGATTTCCAGGGCCGTTTTCCAGTCATGACGCTCGGAACGATTACGAATCAGGTTCGCCACCGGTTCGGCGTAGAGGTCAAACGCGGCAATGAGTTCCTGTTGCTCCCGGAATTTTTCGGCGTAACGGGAGAAGAAGGCCTGGGACTGGTCCGCGCGCTGATTGCGGATGGCTTCGATCTTTTCCTGCAGATGCTCAGGCAGCGGAATACGGTCCACGCTCTGGAAAACCTGGCGGATGGTCTGGTCCGTCAGCTTGTCGCTTTCGAGGTTCAGGGGGCGCCGGTAGAAAATGGCGTTGCCTTCCCGCTGGGGTTCCAGCAGTCCTGCCTTGTGCATCACCTTCAAATGATGGCTCATGCCCGACTGGCGCATCTCGAAGAGCTGGCTCAGCTCCAGTACGCCAAAGGTGTCCCGACGCAACACCCGCAGAATCTCCAGGCGTAACGGGTCACCGCTCGCTTTGAAGATCGGTGCCAGGGCGTCCACGGAGGACAGGTCAGTTGCAGGTGTGGTCATGGATGTCATGGGAAAGAAGTGTAGGCATGTCTTTCCGGGCAATCAACATCTATATCAAAATAAATTGATATAGATTTAGATCTGTTTGAAAAATCAGATAAAATTTCTGTGCAAAAATTCCGGCGTTGAAAACATCCGTAAAACTTCCATAAAAAGAGTGTCGCCGATTTGCCCCGGTGGTCACTAATCGGCGAAAATACGCGCCTTCTTTTTAACCGTTCACCTTTTGCCGACCAAAAACTGGAGAAACGTCAATGCCGTCTCGCACAGATCTCGCCAACGCCATTCGCGCGCTGAGCATGGATGCGGTTCAGAAAGCCAAATCCGGCCACCCGGGCGCGCCCATGGGTATGGCGGACATCGCCGAGGTCCTCTGGAACGATTTCCTTAGCCACAACCCGGCAAATCCCAATTGGGCTAACCGTGACCGGTTTGTGCTGTCCAACGGCCATGGCTCCATGCTGCAGTATTCCCTGCTGCACCTGAGCGGCTATGACGTCTCCATCGACGACATCAAGAACTTCCGTCAACTGCACTCCAAAACCCCGGGCCACCCTGAGTACGGTTATACACCGGGCGTTGAAACCACCACGGGGCCGCTCGGGCAGGGCATTGCCAATGCGGTCGGCTTTGCGCTGGCGGAGAAAACCCTGGCGGAGCAGTTCAACCGCCCTGGCCACAATGTTGTTGATCACTACACCTACGCCTTCCTGGGCGATGGCTGCCTGATGGAAGGCATTTCCCACGAGGTGTCTTCCCTGGCCGGCACATTGGGCCTTGGCAAGCTGATCATGTTCTACGACGACAACGGCATTTCCATCGACGGTGAAGTGGACGGCTGGTTTACCGACGACACGCCCAGGCGTTTCGAAGCTTATGGCTGGCAGGTCATTCCCGAGGTTGATGGCCATAACCCGGAGGCCGTTCGCGCTGCGATTGAGGCCGGCCGGGCGAACACAACTCAGCCCACACTGATTTGTTGCAAGACCATCATTGGTTTTGGTTCACCCAACAAGCAAGGCACCGAAGCCTGTCACGGCGCTGCGCTGGGTGAGGACGAAATTGCACTGACCCGCGAGAAGCTGGGTTGGAACCACGGTGCTTTCGAGATCCCGTCTGAAGTATACGGTGCCTGGGATGCCCGTGAAAAAGGCGCCGCCGCGCAGGCTGAGTGGGAGCAGGCGTTTGCTGCCTACGAAAAGGCGGAACCGGAACTGGCCGCTGAGCTCAAGCGTCGTATGGCCGGAGAACTGCCGGCGGACTTCTCCGAGAAGGCCCAGGCGTATATTCAGGAGTGCCAGGACAAAGGCGAAACTGTTGCCAGCCGCAAGGCGTCCCAGAACACCCTGAACGCCTATGGCCCGATGCTGCCGGAACTGCTGGGTGGCTCTGCCGACCTGGCGGGCTCCAACCTCACCATCTGGAATGGCAGTAAGCCACTGACCAAAGAAGACGCCAGCGGTAACTACGTTTACTACGGTGTTCGCGAATTCGGCATGGCAGCCATTATGAACGGCGTCGCCCTGCATGGCGGCTTCGTACCTTACGGCGCTACCTTCCTGATCTTTATGGAGTACTGCCGTAACGCCGTGCGCATGGCCGCGTTGATGAAACAGCGCTCCATCTATGTGTTCACCCACGACTCCATTGGTCTGGGCGAAGATGGTCCTACGCATCAGCCCATCGAGCAGTTGGCGAGCCTGCGCACCACGCCTAACATGAGCACCTGGCGTCCGGCGGATGCCGTTGAGTCAGCGGTCGCCTGGAAAGCTGCCCTGGAGCGTGTCGATGGCCCGACTGCGCTGGTCTTTTCCCGTCAGGGACTGCCGCACCAGCAGCGTGATGCCGAGCAACTGGCCAACATCGCCAAGGGTGGCTACATCCTGTCAGACAGCGAAGGCACGCCGGACCTGATCCTCATCGCCACTGGTGGTGAAGTGGGGCTGGCTCAGGACGCGGCCGAAGCGCTGCGCCAGAAGGGTAACAAGGTTCGCGTGGTGTCCATGCCATCCACAGACACCTTCGACGCCCAGAGCGCCGCGTATAAGCAGGAAGTACTGCCGCTTGAAGTGACCAACCGGATCGCCGTCGAGGCCGCTATTGAAGATTACTGGTACAAGTACGTTGGCCTGGACGGCCGCGTGGTGGGCATGAGCACCTTCGGTGAGTCTGCGCCTGCCGGTGAGCTGTTCAAGGAATTCGGCTTTACGGTAGACAACATTGTCGCTGTGGCCGGGGAGCTGCTGGAAGCCTGATGAGCACCGCTGCACCGTATCGCATCGCCATCAATGGATACGGCCGTATCGGCCAGTGCGTCTTGCGTGCACTCTACGAGAATCGTTTTCGCGATCACCTTCAGGTGGTCGCGATTAACGAGCTGGCGGACATCGATACCATTGCCCATCTCACCCGCTACGACTCCACCCATGGTCGATTCCAGGGTGAGATAAACGTTGAGGGAGATTCCCTGCTGGTAAACGGGGACCGTATTCGCGTCGTCCGTTGCGCCGAAGCATCGGAGCTGCCCTGGGACGAGCTGGGCATTGATCTGGTGCTGGAGTGCTCCGGTGCTTTCACCGACCGCGCGACGGCCGAGCAACACCTGAAGGCTGGTGCTGAACGCCTGCTGTTCTCACAACCGGCGGAATCCGATGTGGATCGCACCATTGTTTATGGCGTGAATCAGGACCAACTGGCCGAGTCTGATCGTATCGTGGCTGCTGCCTCCTGCACCACCAATTGCCTGGTGCCGGTTATCCAGGTACTTGATGAAGCATTGGGGGTGGAGCACGGCACGACAACCACTATTCATGCGGCCATGAATGACCAGCCGGTGATCGACGCCTATCACCATCAGGACCTGCGCCGAACCCGCAGCGCCCTGCACAACATTGTTCCGGTCGACACAGGCCTTGCGAAGGGCATTGAGCGCTTGCTGCCTCACATGGAAGGCAAGTTCAGCTCGGTGGCCATGCGGGTGCCCACCATGAACGTGTCGGCAATCGACATGGTGGTGAATGTCAGGGAAAACACCTCGGTGGAGGCGGTGAACAACTTACTAAAAAACGCCGCCCACGGCCCGCTGAAACACATTCTGGGCTACACCGATGAGCTTCTGGCCAGCTCCGATTTTAATCACGACGCCCACTCCGGCATCGTCGACGGAGGCCAGACGCGCGTAACCGGCGGCACCATGGTGAAGGTGCTGTGCTGGTTTGATAACGAGTGGGGGTTCGCAAATCGGATGCTGGACGTCAGCAAACACTGGCTCTCCAGCCACTGACACATTTTTTGATCAGGGGATGAACAACGATGACTATCAAGAGAATGACCGATCTGGATCTCGCCGGTAAGCGGGTACTGATTCGTGAAGACCTCAACGTACCGGTAAAAAATGGCGAAGTGTCCAGCGACGCTCGCATCCGTGCCTCGCTGCCGACGATTAAGGCGGCAAAGGACGCAGGCGCAAAGGTCATGCTGATGTCCCACCTCGGCCGCCCGGAAGAAGGCGTTTACGACGAAGCCTCCTCCATGAAACCGGTGGCCGACCACCTCAGCAAGGTACTGGGTCAGGAAGTTCGCCTGATCACCGATTACCTCGAGGGCGTTGATGTAGCCGACGGCGAAGTCGTCCTTTTCGAAAACGTCCGTTTCAACAAGGGCGAGAAAAAAGACGACGAAGAGCTTTCCAAAAAGTACGCTGCGTTGTGTGATGTCTACGTGATGGACGCCTTCGGCACCGCCCACCGCGCCCAGGCCTCTACCCATGGCGTTGCCCGCTTCGCCCCGGAAGCCTGCGCTGGCCCGCTGCTGGCCGCAGAGCTGGAAGCCCTCGGCAAAGCCCTGGATAACCCGGCCAAGCCCGTGGTTGCGATTGTCGGCGGCTCCAAAGTATCCACCAAACTGGACGTGCTCAACGCCCTGGAAAAAGTCTGCGACTCCATCATCGTCGGTGGCGGCATCGCCAACACCTTCCTGGCGGCCGCCGGTCACCCGGTCGGCAAATCCCTGTGTGAACACGACCTGATCGACACGGCCCGCGAAATCGCCTCCCGCGTTGAAATTCCGCTGCCTGTAGATGTAGTTGTCGCCAGCGAATTCGCTGAAACTGCGAAAGCCACCACTAAAAAAATTGACGACGTGACCGAAGACGACATGATTCTGGACGTCGGTCCCGAAACCGCCTCCAAATTCGCCGGCTTGCTGAAGTCCTCCAAGACCATTCTTTGGAACGGCCCGGTCGGCGTCTTCGAATTCGACCAGTTCAGCAACGGCACCCAGTCCCTGGCGAAAGCCATCGCCGAAAGCGACGCCTTCTCCCTGGCTGGCGGCGGTGATACCGTTGCTGCCGTTGACAAGTACGGTGTGAGTGACAAAATCTCGTACATTTCCACCGGTGGCGGTGCTTTCCTGGAATTTGTGGAAGGAAAGACGTTACCAGCTGTCGCAGTTCTTGAAGAGCGCGGCGCATAGCAAGAGTTTGAATCGCAAGGAGGGCCGAGAAGCTCTTCCGGGACCGTAAAAAACAGGGATGTTTTTTACGAGCCTACAGGGACGTATTCACGGCGTGTCCCGGAAGAGCTTCTCGGCCCTCCGCAGCAGACTCCAAACCAGAGAGGTCTGCCAAAGACATTGTTTAATAAACCAAGGAGACAACCCCAATGGCCCTGATTTCGATGCGGCAACTGCTGGACCACGCCGCCGAGCATGGTTACGGTGTGCCGGCGTACAACGTGAATAACCTGGAGCAGATGCGCGCGATCATGGAGGCGGCCGACAAGACCGACTCTCCGGTGATTGTTCAGGCCTCTGCCGGCGCCCGCAAATACGCCGGCGCCCCCTTCCTGCGTCACCTGATTCTGGCAGCCATTGAGGAGTTTCCCCATATTCCGGTGGTTATGCACCAGGATCACGGCACCAGCCCGTCCGTATGTCAGCGCTCCATTCAGCTAGGCTTCAGCTCCGTAATGATGGACGGCTCCCTGGGTGAAGACGGTAAGACTCCTACCGACTATGAGTACAACGTCGACGTCACCCGCCGCACTGTGGAAATGGCCCACGCTTGTGGCGTCTCTGTAGAAGGCGAACTGGGATGCCTGGGCTCCCTGGAAACCGGGCAGGCCGGCGAAGAAGACGGCATTGGCGCAGAGGGCACCCTGGACCACAGCCAGATGCTGACCGATCCGGAAGAAGCGGCGGATTTCGTCAAGAAAACCCACGTGGACGCCCTGGCCATAGCCATCGGAACCAGCCACGGTGCTTACAAGTTCACCCGTCCGCCGACCGGTGACATCCTGGCCATCGAGCAGATTAAAAAGATCCATGCCCGCATCCCGGACACCCACCTGGTTATGCACGGCTCCAGCTCCGTGCCCCAGGAGTGGCTGAAGATCATCAACGAATACGGCGGCGAAATCCCGGAAACCTACGGTGTGCCGGTTGAGGAAATCGTTGAAGGCATCAAGCACGGTGTTCGCAAGGTCAACATCGACACCGACCTGCGCCTGGCCAGCACCGGCGCAACCCGTCGTTTCCTGGCCCAGAACCCGGCCGAATTTGACCCGCGTAAATTCCTGAAAGAAACCATGAAGGCGATGACGGAAGTCTGCGTCGCCCGCTACGAAGCCTTCGGCACCGCCGGCAACGCCAGCAAGATCAAACCGGTTAACCTTGAACGCATGTTTGAGCGGTATGCTTCTGGTGAGCTGGATCCCAAGGTTCGATAAGCCCTGGGGTTTGCCTCTGTAGCCTGCTGGTTGCGGAGGCGTCGCAGAGGTGGGCTTTCCTTCCGGGACACGTCGTGAATACGTCCCTGTAGACTCCTAAAAAACATCCCTGTTTTTTAGGGTCCCGGAAGGAAAGCCCATCTCTGCTTGTTTTGCCTCTCGATATCGCCCGCTCTATCAGTCTTCGTCAAGCGTTGTCCGGACATCTTTGCGATAACTCCAATAGCTGGCATGAGCCGCGATGGGAATACCTTTCCAGAAATGTGGAGCGCCAGGGATGGCGCGACCAAGCCCTACATGGACGTATTCACGGGCGTTTTCTGGAAAGGTATTCCCACCGGGGCGCCACCCGCAGAAATCAACAGGCTACAAGCCCAACCTTAAGGCACGACAAAAGCCAACAACTGATACGCATCAATTCTGATACCTCCCCACCTTGTAATTTCCCCTTACTCATCAAATATAGAGTTAATAATCGGGCGAAAAATGCCCAGTCATCTGGACACATGTGAGGGAATGCATGGACTTCAAAGACTATTACGCCGTACTCGGTGTGAGCGAGTCTGCCTCCCCCGAGGACATCAAGAAGGCCTATCGCAAACTGGCCCGGAAATACCATCCGGACGTCAGCAAGGAAGAGAACGCCTCCGACAAGTTCAAAGATGTCGGTGAAGCCTACGAAGTATTGAAAGACCCGGAGAAACGGGCCGAATACGACGAGTTGAAGAAGTACGGTGCCCGGAAAGACGGATCGTTTCAGCCGCCTCCCGGATGGCAGAGTGCCTCAGGCTTTGGGGGTGGCGGCTACACCGAAGCCGATGCGCAGCAGTTCAGTGAGTTCTTCGAAGAAATCTTCGGAGGCGGCCGTCGCGCCGGTGCCGGTTTTGGCGGCGGCTTTGGTGGCCAGCGTCACTCCATGCGCATGCGGGGTGAAGACGTGCATGCCCGGCTGGCGCTGTTCCTGGAAGAGGCCTTTCATGGCTGCGAAAAGCAGGTTTCCTTCACCGTCCAGGATGCTGGCGCCCAGGGCCGCGTCGTGCCGCGTCAGAAAACCCTCAATGTGAAGATCCCCGCTGGCATGAAAGAAGGGCAGCACATCCGCCTGAAAGGCCAGGGCGCTCCCGGTATGGGCGGTGCGGAGAACGGTGACCTGTTTATCGAGGTGGAATACGCACCGCACCCCCACTTTACGGTCGAAGGGCGGGATATAATAGTGACGGTTCCCATCGCACCCTGGGAGGCGGCTCTAGGCGCCTCGGTCACGGTGCCGACCGTGGGCTCGAAGGTGAACGTGAAGGTGCCCAAGGGCTCTTCCAGCGGTCGCAAGCTGCGCCTTAAAGGCAAGGGCCTGCCAGGCAAGCATCCTGGCGATCAGCTAGTGGTGTTGCAGATCGTGATGCCTGAGCAGCACAGCGAAAAAGCCGAGGAACTATACAAACAGTTGGCCGAGGCCGAAAAAGGGTTCAATCCACGCAGCAAGTTGCATGTCTAAGCGGGGGATGAAGGATGACTGACAAAGACCATATCCTGAGCGTCGAACTGGTGGAACCAACCGCTACATTCACCTTGCGGGAAATCTGCGAACGCGGGGAGTGCCATGCCGAGTTTGTTATTAAACTGGTGAGCTACGGTGTGATCGCCCCGGTAGAGGAATCCCCGGAAGCGCGCCAGTGGCAATTTGATCTGGAGGCCCTCGCCCGCTTGCGAAAGGCCCAGCGTTTGCAGCGTGATCTGAAAATGAACCTACCGGGGTTGGCCATGTCCCTTGAGCTTCTTGACGAGGTCCAGGAGATGCGACGTGAAGTCGATCGCCTGAATCGACAACTGAGGCAATTTTTAGGCGAGGCATAGTCATAAGTTTGGCGGGTGTGCCAGCCGACCCACCCGCCAAACTTGAAACGCTACTCCTTGTCCATCTTCTGCAACTCCGCGTAAATCTTCTCCGCTTCCTCCATCAACGTGCCATGGGTACGTAAGTCGCCATTGCGCTGGGCATGCAGCGCCTTCTGAAGCTTGGCTTCGTATTCCTTCTGCAGTTTCTTCTTTGGATCGCCCTTCAGGAATCCCAGCATTTTCTCACCTGTTTTCATTCATGTGTCTGGGAGCTTACGCCAATTGGGCACGAAAGTTCACAGACGAGCCCCCGTGTTGCGAATGGTATTCGTATGCCGGACTCCCAATTTCAAACAATTTCACGGGGTTGTTACAAAATCGGTACACGAACACGCCACTCCGTAGTCTACGTTTTGCTCTATAGTCAGGCATAAGCATGGCCAGGCAGGCCACGTCCTGCCGCCGGGATGTGTGATTCAAACGTGTTGACGGAGTCCGTATGCCCCCTCGTTTTCTGAAGGCACTGGTAACCAGCCGCTTGCTGCGACCTGTTTTCCTGATCCTGATTGTTGCTGGCGTGGTGCAGGTGGCCATGAGTCAATGGCTGATTTCCAATCAGGTGAACAGCCTGGTCGATACCGCCGGTTCCGCTCTTGAGGCCAGTAGCCGGGAAGTCAGTGCGTCGTTTGGTGACACGCGTGAAGACGTTCGCAATCGCCTACAGCTTATGCAGCAGAGGACCACGGAGGAGTTGGCGGGTGAATTGACGCGCCAGCAGACGGCACAGCAGGAGCGGGTTGCCAACAACGTTCGGTCGGCGGTTATGTCGGAAGCGCAGGGTCTGGCGGAGGTGCTGGCGGCGGTTGCCGCGCCGCTGATCTGGGACCGCGATGTGCCCCGGCTGACGGATCTTATTGAGCTGGCGGATGCCCGGGAGTCGGTTCTTTTTGCGGTCTATTACGATCAATATGGGGAAAGGCTGACCCGCTATGTCGATCGCACGGATGATCGCGTACGCACCTTGATGGAGCAGGGGGAAGGCCGTGGTGCAGCAAACAAAGTCCTGGATGCGGCAAGCCGCGATCCCAATGTGGTTATTATCACCGCTGATATCCAGCCCGAGGGCACGGCGATTGGCCAACTGAGGATGGGGCTCTCCCTGGAAGGGATCAACCGTGACCTGGCAGCCCTGGAAGAAGAATTCAGCGAGACCATCAGCGGCAGCATCGATGCGCTGCGCCAGACCCTGGAGGTTGAAACCGGAGAGGTCAACCAGCGCCTACAGCAACAGCTTGCCACCATGGGTGAAGATACACAGGCGCGTATTGATAGCACTGTGGAGGCACTGGATCGAGAGGCGGGCAGCCTTTCCTCCAATCTCTCGTTCCTTGCCGTCGGCTCCGTGGTTGTGTTGATTGTTCTGGTGGCGGCCGTGCTCGGCGGCGGTCTTCTTCCCCGCGTGCTCCGGTTGAGTTCAGCCATCTGGCAAATCGCCGATGGTGAGGCCGATCTGACTCGCCGGGTATCCCTCAGAGGCCGCGACGAACTGACGGAAATGGCTCGGGGCATGAATCAGTTCATCGCTCGCATCCAGGAGCTGGTGTCAGACGTGAAGTCTTCTGCCGAATCAGCCGCCGACAGGGCCCGTGAGCAGGGACAGATTAGCCGCGATGCGGTCTCGGCCGTTAATCGCCAGCAGCAGGAAGTGGCCGAGGTATCGGATACCATGTCGGCAATGTCAGGCAGTATTACCGAGGTGGCCGACAGCGTCCAGGAAATGGCCGGTTCCGTCCAGAACGTGAACGCGGAGAGTGAGGCAACGGCAACAATCTCCCGCGATGTGAGAGGGCGACTGGATCAGGTCGTCAGCAATGTGGAGCAGGCCGTCGCGGCGGTTAATGAACTGAACAGCCAGAGTACGGAAATTGATTCCGTGCTGTCAGTGATCGGAGCCATTGCCGAGCAGACCAACCTGTTGGCGCTTAATGCCGCCATTGAAGCGGCGAGGGCGGGTGAATCCGGACGAGGCTTTGCGGTCGTGGCGGATGAAGTGCGTACCCTGGCCAGCCGCACCCAGGAATCCACCACGGAAATTCAGGGCATTATTGATCGCCTTCAGCAGGGCAGCCGCCGGGCGGTGACCGTGATTGATCAAGTTTCGGGGCAGGTGGCGGAATCCTCCGCCGAATTCCGTCGTGCCGACGAGCACTTCGACCAGATCAACCAATTGCTGGGCAGCCTCCAGAAACGCGCGCTTGAGATTTCGGCGGTCGCGGAAGAGCAGGGCAGGAATGCGGGTGAAGTCAGCATCAGCGTCACCGACATCGCCCGCCTGTCCGGTGAAACCGTAGACGCCATCGAACGCTCAGATCAGGCCAGCGGGCATATCGGGGAACTGCTGGAAACCCTGCAGGGCAAGGCATCCCAGTTCCGGGTGTAAGTACGCCCGGTTACTCTACTCACGGAGCCGTGCGCGGGCTTCCCGGTATTCTCTGCCAATTCGCCCGACCAGATCGCTGACCGAGATAACGTCGGTGATCTGGCTGACGCCCTGGCCGGCAGACCAGACGGTTTTCCAGGCTTTGGCTTCGTCGTCCACCGGTTTGAGCTTTTTGCCGTAGTCCAGTTCCCCGGCCTGGTTCAGCTTGTCCATGGGGTAGCCTGCCGCCTCCAGGCTTTGGCGCATGAAGTTTGCGGGAATCCCGGACACCGCCGGTGTGTGGATGATATCGCCGGATACCGCCTCGATAATCATGCTCTGATAGGCCGCTTCCGCCCGCGATTCGGTGGTGTTGATAAACCGCGTGCCCAGATAGCACAGGTCCGCGCCCATCGCCTGGGCGGCCAGAATATCTTCGCCTTTGGAAAGCCCGCCGGCAAGCAGGATCACGCCGTCGAACACCTCGCGGATTTCGTGCACCAGCACGAATGGGTTAATGATGCCGGCGTGTCCGCCCGCACCGGCAGACACCGCGATAATGCCATCCACACCTGCTTCGGCTGCCTTGCGGGCGTGTTTCTGGTTGGTCACATCGTGGAACACCAGGCCACCGTAACTGTGCACCGCTTCGGTCACTTTGGTGGCGGCTCCCAGGGAGGTGATCACTATGGGCACCTGGTGTTTCACGCACAGGTCCAGATCGGCCTCCCAGCGCGGGTTCGTGCGATGTACGATGAGGTTCACAGCGTAAGGCGCGGCTGTCTGGTCCGGATGGGTTTCCCGGAAGTCTTCCAGGCCTTCGTTCATCTGAATCACCCATTCCTCGAAGCCCTCGCTGGTGCGCTGGTTCAGGGCCGGGAAGCTGCCAACAATGCCCTGCTTGCAGCAGGCCAATGCCATCTCCGGGCCGGAGATCAGGAACATGGGCGCCGCCACCAGCGGGAGGCTCAGCGATGTCTTCAGGGATTCAGGTAAGGCCATGAGAATTCCTTAATTTTTGTTGGAACTTATGTAATGTATAAAGATCTTAGCGTGCTCATTACCGCATGAAAATGTCCACGAATGAATAAACAATAAGGAGCTTTACCATGGGCGAGGCAAAAAGAAGAAAAGAGACCGGCGCACCGCCGCCCAACAGGAAGAAAGATCGTAAGTCGTTGTACATCGGCATCAGTGTCATCGTTCTTGTCTTTGTTGCGGTGGGCGTCTTTTTCCTGACGGCGAGCCCGGCCCCCACCTCGGATGAGTTGCCGATTGCCGGCCCTAACGCCGATCCATTTCCTGCCCAACTGGACCGCTTCGGCGTCTCTGTTGGTGACGAAGACGCACCCGTGGTGGTGCGGGAGTTCGCAGACTACCAGTGCCCCGCCTGCGCGCGCTTTTCGGACGCCAGCCAGCAGTTGAAACAGGAATACGTGGAGACCGGCAAGGTGCGCTTTGTGTATTTTGATCTGCCACTCCAGCAACACGACAACGCCATTCCAGCGGCACAGGCCGCTCGTTGCGCCGGTGACCAGGATGGTTACTGGGCCATGCACGACAAGTTGTTCGACATGCAGACCGAATGGAGCGGTTCCAGCAGCCCGGTTGATACCTTTAGCCGCTACGCTGACGATCTGGGGCTCGATGAGCGCCGTTTCAGCCGGTGTATGACCACAGATCTTCACGTCGAAGAAATCGAGCAGAGCCGTCGAGTGGCCATGCAGCTCCGCGTTACCAGTACCCCAACCGTGTTGGTGGACAATATCCGCCTGACTCGCCCCGGCTGGGGGCAACTGTCGGCTGTGGTTGAACGGGAGCTGGCCGGCTCCCAGTAATAATACGGCGACAGCTTCTCTCTGGAAAACTCCCGCGTTGCGGGAGTTTTCCAGGCCGAAAGCGACAGCGCCGGGCACTGTTAATGACGTCGCTGTAACCCCCCGTAATACTTTCCCTCCTCCGTATTCGTTAGAATGGGCCCTCGCGCCCTTTGGCGATTATTAACCATGCTCCGGATTTACGGTCCGGCCCGCAGGAGAAACCAGACTCATGAGCCAGGATGTTGTTGTCTGCGCGCTTTATAAGTTCGCAGTTCTGAATGATTACAAGGCCCTTCGTCAGCCATTGCTGGGCCTGATGTTGGAGAAAGGGGTACACGGCACATTGCTGCTGGCCCGCGAGGGCATTAACGGCACCATAGCCGGCAGTCGTGAAGGTGTGGATGCCATTCGCGACTGGTTGGAGGCTGATCAGCGGTTTGAAGGCATCGACTACAAAGAATCGTTCGTAGACATCCAGCCCTTCAAGCGAACCAAGGTGAAGCTCAAGAAAGAGATCGTCACCATGGGTGTGGAGGGCATTGACCCGAAACGGATCGTCGGCACCTATGTGGACCCGAAAGAATGGAATGATCTCATCTCCGATCCGGACGTATTGGTAGTGGACACTCGCAACCAGTACGAAGTGGAAATTGGGACTTTCCAGAATGCCAGGAACCCGGCCACGGATACGTTCCGTGAGTTTCCGGAGTATGTGAAAGAGAACCTGGACCCTTCGCAGCACAAGAAAGTGGCCATGTTCTGCACCGGGGGCATCCGTTGCGAAAAATCCACGGCGTTTCTGAAGGAGCAGGGCTTTGATGAGGTGTATCACCTGAAGGGCGGCATCCTCAGGTACCTCGAAGAAATCCCGGAATCACAGAGTCTGTGGCGCGGAGAGTGCTTCGTATTCGATGATCGGGTAACGGTGAACCACAAGCTGGAACGGGGCGAATTCGATCAGTGCCACGCGTGCCGCCGGCCGATCACCGAGGAAGACAAACAGCGCCCGGAGTATGAGCAGGGCGTGAGCTGCCACCGTTGCATCGATTCGTTGACGGCGGAGCAGAAAGCCCGCTTTGCCGAGCGTGAGCGGCAGATGCGGCTGGCGGAGCAACGGGGCGAAACCCATGTAGGTGGAGATGCGGCGCGCATCATTGCAGAGCGCAAGGCCCGGAAAAAGGCAGAGCGGGCGCAGCAAGCCCGTAAGAGTGCCATAGGGGAGGAGCGCCGCGCGAAATCCTGACAGGAAACAAGGAGAATTTATGCAGTTCAGAACAACTCTGGCGATCATTACTTTGACGGTATCGCCGACGATGGTCTTTGGCGCTGAGTATGACAATTGGGAAGGTGAAGGGGAAGTGGGTGTGCTTGTTACGTCCGGCAACACCGAGGAGACCAATATCAACGGCCGTCTGGGCCTAGTCCACGAAGTTTCAGAGTGGCGGAATACCGGTGATTTTCGTTCATATTATTCCGAAACCGATGACACCACAACGGCTGAAAAATACAGCGCTGAAGTGCAGTCTGATTACAAGTTTGAGGGCAGCCAATACCTGTTCGTACGCGGAGCTTATGAAGACGACCGTTTTTCCGGATATGACTTTCAGTCTTCGCTGACCACCGGTTACGGTAACCGTGTTTGGCAGCGTGGCAAGCGCTCTTTCCTGGATCTCTCCGTTGGTGGCGGTTACCGGTTTAACAGGCTGGAGGAACCGGAACCAGACGGTAATCAGGAGGAAGAAGAAGCCATCGCCCGGCTGGCAGGCAAGTTCGATTACGCTCTGTCCGATACGGCGTTGTTTCGTCAGAAGCTGAGTGCCGAAATCGGTCTGTCGGAGAACAACACCATCAGCGAGTCTGAAACCTCCATACAGGCAACCGTCGTGGGTAACCTCTCGATGAAGGCTGCGTATCTGGTCCAGTACGTGTCAGACGAGCCGGAAGGAGTCGATGACACCGACACCCAGGTTTCATTGTCACTGCTCTACGGGTTCTGAGTCGGCCCTAAACCCGATTCCTGAGCCCCAGCTCATCCGGGTAGGGGGTCAGGTATTTCTGGCTGCTGAGATAGTCCACCGGCTCCCGCCGCTGGGCCATCCGCAGCAGGGTCATCGGCACTACCAAGGGCACTTCGCCCCGGTGGTAGGCGTCTATCTGCTCCATCAGTACCTGCCGGTCTTCGTCTGCCATGGAATCCCGCAGATAGCCCATCAGGTGCTGCATGGCGTTCACGTGGGAGCCCCGGCTGACCCGCTGGGTCATCGCTTCCATGAACGACGCGATGTATCGGTCAGCAATGTCTTTCAACGGTTCTGATTTCAGGTCGCCGAGCATCGGCCCCAACTGCCGATAGAGTTTCTCGGAATGGGCCAGTAGCTGGAATTTGTGGCGGGTATGGTACTCGATCAATGCACGGGCAGTGAGGTTGTCGCCGGCGACGTTCTGCATCCAGTCATCGTAGACGAACACCCGCTCTATAAAGTTTTCCCGCAGCATGTCGTCATTCAGGCGACCCTCTTCTTCCACCGGCATCAGCGGGTAGTGACGAATCAGTGCCTCGGCAAACAGTCCCCGGCCATCGCGGCGCGTAACGTTGCCATCTTCATTGTGCACCTTGATGCGCTCCATACCACAGCTCGGGGATTTGGCCATCAGGATGTAGCCCCGCAGGTCCCCAAGGGTCGGTAGAATCTGGTCGATAAATCCCTGCATGGCATCGGTGTGATCCGCCGTGCCTTTGGTTTCGATCAGCTTCAGGCTGTTGTGATATTCCCGCAGGTGAATGGCGGGCCGGGGTACACCGAGGCCGGCTTCCAGCTCGGGGCAAATGGAACGAAACTCGAAATGGCGGGAAAGTACCTGGGTGCAGAAGCGGGAATGCTTGTGCCCGCCATCATGGCGGACTTCCTTGCCCAGCAGGCAGGTGCTGATGCCAACGGGAATGCCAGTCACTGTCAGTCTCCGAATCGAAAAAGTACTTTCAAAGTACGCTTTTCCAGTTTAAACCGATCATCTCCGATGTTAAATGCGGCGCGATGGGGCTCTCAGCGGGAGGCGGATCGCGCCAGGGTCAGGGCGTAGATTTCCCGCATGTCCCGGGCGAACTGCTCGACGGAATAGTCCGCCGCGAATGCCAGTGCGTGGTCGGCCAGTTCCTGGCGCAGGGTGTCGTCTTCCAGCAATTGCTGCACGTGGTCGCACCACTGGTCCTGTTTCTCCGGCGTCTTGAAGCCGTTATAGCCATGGCGAACCACATCCTCGATGCCACTGGAACGCACCGCCACCACTGGTAACCCGGCTGCCATGGCTTCCAGGATCACCATGCCCTGCGTTTCGGATTTGGAAGCAAACAGGAACGCGTCGCCCAGGTGATACCAGATGGCCATATCCTCCGGCGGAACGGAGCCGACGAGTGTAAAGCAGTCCTGAAGCCCCACTTCTTCAATGCGTTGCTGCAGGCGTTCGTGTTGGTGCCCTTCGCCAATCATCAGGAACCGGAAAGGGCGGTCGGTGCGACGGCGAAGCGCCTCAATGGCATCGATCATGAAATCAATGTTCTTCTCGTTGGACAGCCGCGAGACGCTGACAAACACGGTCTCATCGCCGATGCCCAGGGAGTCCCGCAGTTTGCGAACATCACCGTCGTCCACTTCCTGAAATGTTTGGTACTCAATGCCCGTAGGCTGAACGAATGTGGGGCTTTTTACGCCGATCACCCGCAGGTACTCCTCGGTGGAGTAGGTAGGCACGATCACGCCATCGCATTTGTTGGCGAAGCGTTTGATCAGCTCGTGGGAGATCAGGTTGCGGAACAGATTGCCCGGCAGCGGCACGAAGTGGGCGTAGTGCTCAAGGCGGGTGTGGTAGGTGTACACCGCCGGTACTTTCAGGCGCCGGGCCACGAACAGCCCCAGCGAGCCCAGCCAGATGGGGTGGTGAATGTGGATGATGTCGGGTTTGAACGCTCTCACCTGTTGGCGGATTCTTGCCAGGAAGATATTGGCAAGGCGGAACTCCCGTTTCTCCCCCATTGCCAGCAGGGAAGGCACACGCACCACGTTGGCCTCCTCGGGCGGTTGGTCGCGATAGCGGGGGCAAACGATGAGGATGATGTCCCCCAGGGTTTCCAGGCCTTTGCGCAGGCGTGCGATGGAGATGGGCACGCCGCCAATGAACGGCAGGTAGTTGTTGGTGAACATGGCCACCCGCAAGGGTTTCGATAGCCAGGGCTGGGGGTCCAGATCGTAGTCCGGGTAGTAGTCCTTCGCCACGAAAATGGCGGTGTACAGCTTGGTGCTGATCAGCACGAACACAGCAACCAGCAGAATGAAGTTGATGTAGCCCACATAGAACAGCGAGTAGATAAAGAACCACAGGGATTCCAGGGTGCTCAGCACGGGATGCTGCCTGGCCTGAAGGCGCACCAGGGAGTGGCTGATCTCACCATCGTCACTCACATCCACCCGAACGTAGTGGTAGAAGCTGGTGTCGTTGTTCAGAACCAGCCCACCCGCTCCGCCGGTGGTGATGAAGCGTGTATCACCCTCGGCCTGATCTGCATACAGCGAGAGGTTGGCGGAGAACACCATATCCACATCATGGCGGTCGATGGCGTCCAGCAGGGCGGTTCTAAATTCCGGGGGTTGCAGGAAATCATCATCCTGCTCGAAAGGGGCTTCCTGATCCGGGTGGAGCAGTGGGTGACCAACGAAGAGAAAGCGCAGCCGGTTGCGCTCCTGGCTTAGCAGGTCATTCAGCCAGCGGATTTGCCATTGCCAGGGCGTCTTGCCGGTGCTGTCGAGGAAGATCAGGCGGGCGCCGCCCGCCTTGATGCTGAAGAAGTGAGGGCCGAAGTGGTCGTAAAACCGGTAACTGCCGAAGTTTTCGTACTCATTCTCGCCGAAGGTCAGCAGGTAGGGAATCTCCAGATGGGAGAGTGTGCCCTGGATGGCGCGGTACTTGTCTTCGCCGCCGCCACTAACCGCGTTACCGGCGGACACCATGAAATCCACGCCGGACTGGTTGAGGGCCGGTATCATGCGTTCCTCGAAAACACCCACGGAATTATTGATATTGCCCACAACCGCAAAACTGAAACCGCCGTTATCAGAGAGCTTGTCATTGATACGGGCAACCTGTTCCGTGTGCAGGGCCTCGAAATCCGGCGCGAACAGGTTCAGGTAGGCCTTGTATCCGATCAGCAGCACAACGATCGTCAGGCTGATGTAGAACAGCACTTTTAACGGGTGACGTCGCTTCATTCGGATGCCTTCCTGTTTCTCACCAGTTCCCGTTGCAGTATCACCAGGCCGGCCAGCATGCCGAGGTAGATGGTGATGAATCGCCAACTGATGGTTACCAGCACCAGGTGGTTGGCGGTGAGTATGTCCCGGAAGAAACTGCCGAACACCCCTTCCGAAATGCCAGACGCACCGGGTGTCGGTGAAAAGTACATCACAAAGGTGGTGACCACCAGCAGTCCCGTGCTCACCAGGTAGTCTACCTCGTAATCCAGAGTTGAGATCAGCAACGCCGGAAAACTGAATAGGCTAAGCAGGAACATAAAGGTGAACAACACTGATAGCGCAACGAACCGTTTGGGGCCCCTGAGGTAGTCGCCAAAGCTGTGGGAGAATCGCATCATCTCCCGCTTGGCCTTGAACTGCCAGCGGCGATGCCGGCGTTCACTGATCAGGTGAAACCGGCGCAGTGAGCTCAGAAACCGGCCTAATGGTGCAATCAGCCAATGGGTGCGGAACAGCACCACCATGAAAAAGCCGAGGTACAGGAGGATCAGCACGGCGAGCACCGGCCCCAGTTCACCAACCAGGGGTTGATTGTCCAGAGCGCTGAGCGTGAGCAGGAATACCGGCGTGAGGGAAAAGATAAAGATCACCGCGATCACAGTGCGGATGGTGGTGGCCGCCGTGGCGCGGCCCACCGGCACGCCATGATGCTGGAGATACCAGATCTGCGCAAAGCCGCCCCCGGTGGCCATGGGCGTCACATTGGAGAAGAACAGGTTGATGAACACCAGCCGGAAAATCGCCGGGAAGGGCAGGCGGTGCCCCAGCGCCCGCAGGGTGAAATGCAGCCGCAGGCCGTCAGACACGAAATAAACGACCAACAGGCCAATGATGGAGGCGAGCGCTTGTGGCGAAACCAGGCGCGTGTCGAAGGTGACGCTGCGCCCGGCAAACTGATCGTAAACCGCATAGAGCCCGGCGGCGGTCATGGCGATGAATATCAGGCTGAATACCGTGAGCCGGCGCCAGGACGCGCGCTGCTGATAATCTTGATCCGGGATGTTGGTCATGGACTGCCCGCCGTTAAGAGACGGGCAGTTTACTGTTGGTGGCGGGGGGCTTGTCCAGTGTCTTACTAGTGGCCATACACCATCATGGTGGTGTTTTTGATGGCAAAATCCGTGAACTGTACGGAGCCGATACTGGTGCCACCGACTTTGAACACCGGCATATCGATGTCTGCCCGGAAGTCCACTTCGTGAATGGAAAGGCCCTCCTTGCCTGAGGCGGCACTGGTGCCCCGGGAAAGCTTTGCGGTGGCACTTGCCATTCCGAAGTGGCCCAGGGTGTCATCGCCCCGACGATTGTGAATCTGCAGGCCTTCAATACCAACGGCGGCAAAGTTGAACAGCAGAATCACGTCGGCGGCGTCCCAGTCCAGGCTACCGTCGGTAATCTCGAAATGGGTATCCAGTTGAAGTTCCGAGCCCGACACCACGTTGCCATTGGACAGCGTCCGGGTGTTGTTACCCTGGTTACGAATCACCAGATCGGTAGGGCCGATATAACCCTGCAGCATGATGTTGGAGAACAGGCTGGCGGTACCGCCGGAGCCCGTCGCTTCAACACTGTCTACGGCCAGTTCGAAATCCACGGCCTGCAGGTAGTCGTCAAGACTGGAGGGATCGCCGTAATCCGTGGCCCCCAGGTGAATCACCAGATCTCCGCTGTCGAACTGTTTGCCGTAACCCCCACCCACGGCATAACGGGCGAGGGCATCGGCCACATCCGGGTTGGAGGCATCCAGAAGGCCGGCGTCGGCGCGGCGGGCGATCTCGGAGAAGCCGTATTCAAGCACCTCATCCTGGCCGGCAATGTCCAGCGTCAGCTTGAGGTTGTCCAGCACCGTGTCGTTCTGACCCGACAGGCGAATACCGTTGACGTTCAGCGAGCCTTCATCCGTCCAGCTCAGGCGGTCCATCTCAATCTTCGTTTCCATTTCGATGGTGACACCGGTCTGGCCGGTAACGTTGCCCAGGCTGCTGTCGTCCAGAGGCCGGAAGTCGGCCATTACCGGTAACGACAGGCTGGTGGTCAGGCTCAGGGTAAAGAACCTGCGCAGGGCAGGTTTGAATGGTTTCAGGCGCTTGCGGGCGTTTCGACGTGTCATGGTGGCCCCGATCGTTGTTGTTATGCCGGCTTCAGGCCGGTCTCAGTCGTTGTGTAGCCGCAGGGGACAGCCTAACCAGCGCAGCGGACTGATGAATTTGTTACAGACTGTTACGATAGGCGGGATAGGGAGGGGTGTCTGTGAGTTGAGTCACAGACCCGGTCAGGCCGAAGAGGCCAACGCCTGCTGGATCAGCGCCTTTTGATGGGCGCCGAAATCCGCCACCAGTGCTTCGGATTCATCGGAATCCCGCGCCAGGATGGCCTTCGTCAGATTGGTAAAGAAGCGGCCGGTGCGATCCAGATCCTGCCGGTATCGATCCGCGCTTAAATAGTAGGCCCGGCTGACGGCCGGTTTGAAGTTGGTCAGTGCCTCGGTGAGGTAGGGGTTGCCCACCACCTGGCAGCAAACACCCATCACTTCAAAGCTCGCTTCCACAATGGCCGTGATATTGGCGTCTTTGCCCTGCATCTGTTCAGTGACGTGGCCAACCGCCGATAACAAGGCTGTTTTGTCCTCTTCCCGCCAACGCTCACACAGGCGCTGGGCCAGCATGATCAACAGATGCATATAAACGTCATAGAGCTCTGATGCATGCGCCGCATCCAGTTTGGTGGCCGACGCGCCCTTACGAGGGGTGATTTCAATCAGGTGCCAGCGTTCCAGGGTATACAGTGCCTCTTTCACCGACGCCCGGCTTACCTGCAATTCCTTGGCGGTGCTTGCCTCGTGCAAGCGTTGCCCGGGCTTTATCTGGCCGGTCATGATGCGCTCTGCCAGGTAGTTGGCGATCTGCTCGGCGAGGGTGTTGGGGATCTGGAAATCCATTGACTGATGCATACTCCTGAGGTTCAAAACCGCGATTGCAGTATGAAATCGTATCCGGATACTAACCTTAATGGCCAGAATAATCAGTAGTTGCCAATAGGCGGAATTCCGCTTATCAGCGTTCTGCCAAATCGGCGGAATTCTGCTTATCTTTTCTTTGGCCTGCGCCATAGCTCCCTTTTTACGCGTCTCCGAGAATTGGCACACAAGCTGCTATCCTGTAGAGACGTCAACGGGCATCACCTGTACCGACGCTATTCAAACAAAAACGAGGTAAGAAACATGCGTAAGTTATTCCTTGCTCTGGGCGCAACCGCGCTGATCGGTGTGTCTCCCGCACAGGCGGACACGAATCTTTCCATTGCCACTGGTGGCACCGGCGGTACCTACTACCCTCTGGGCGGTGGGCTTGCCGAGCTGATCAGTAACCATATTGAAGGTTACAGCGCGGTTGCTGAAGTAACAGGCGCTTCGGTAGAAAACATGGGGTTGGTCCATCGCCTGGATTCCGACCTGGCCATTGCTCTGGCCGATACTGTGCATCAGGCCTACAACGGCGGTGATCGCTTCAATGGCAATAAGCTGGATGTGCTGGCCATCGCCTCGCTCTACCCGAATGCGGTTCAGATCGTTACCTTGGCGGACTCCGGTATTACTTCGTTGGCAGATCTGGCTGGCAAACGTGTGTCCGTCGGCGCGCCCGGCAGCGGTACCGAAGTTAACGCCAAGTCGCTGCTGGAAGCCAACGGTATGAGCTTCGACGATTTCGATGTTCGCGGCCTGAACTTCAACGAGTCCGCGGATGCCATTCGCGATGGCGACATCGACGCCGGGTTCTGGAGTGTGGGGCCGCCAACGAGCTCCATTGTTAGCCTTGCCACCACACGCGACATCGCTCTGGTATCGCTCTCTGAGAAAGAAGTCGCCAACGCCAGGGCCGACGTGCCGGTATTTGCGCCCTATCAGTTGCGCGCGGGGACCTACGAGGGAGTTGATGCGGCCACTTCAACGATTGGCATTCCCAACGTACTCACTGTGAATAACGCCATGTCGGAGGAGCTTGCCTACAAAATCACCAAGCTGCTGTTCGAAAAAGTGGAAGACTTGCGGGCGATTCATCCGGCCGCTGACGACACCACCGTGGAGTTCAGCCTGGAGTCCACGCCCATTCCGCTCCACCCGGGTGCGATCCGTTATTACGAGGAAGCCGGCGCCACGGTGCCGGACCACCTGCGCGAATAATCGGAATTTACCACCATCATGCCTCGGCGCATGGTCTCCCTGGCCGGCTGCCTGACGCGAATACTGCTGTGGGGGCTATTGCCCCCGGTAGTCAACGCACAGGGCTCCGCGCCTTGGCAGTTGACGGTGTCGGGCGCCGACCAAACCACACTGGTCGAGATCGGCCTGCCTAAAGCAGGGCGGTGGTGCCTGGTGTGGAATCACTCGGTTCAGGGATTCCCGGTCACCGATTGCTTTCAGATGGAAGGGGGCCAACTGGTGTTGGACAGCAGTCACACGCCAGACTTTGCCGCCGGCCTTGGTTACACGAGCGGGCGTGGAACACTGACGTCTGATGACAAACACGGTTACCGCATTGTTGATATGCAGGTGGCCATACCCAACAATCGCCTCGCGCTGCGTGTCGGTGCCCCCTCGGTGAATCACCGTATTGAATTGGGGGCGCGCCTGATCAGTCTCAGCGATCTGGCGGCAGATCAACTCGTTGAGATTCGAGTGCGGCCTGCAGGCGATAAAGGAAACGAACTCAAATGAGTCAACAAACGGCCATCTACCTGAAAACCAATGGCGATTGGCAACCTGAACGGATGAACGGGCCCAGGCTTCTGCTCTGGCTTGTTGCGCTCGTCGGTATCGGCCTGTCGCTCTTTCAACTCTACAGTGCAGGTATCCAGCCCCTAGGCTTATTCTATCAACGCGGTATTCACCTTGCGTTGGTGCTGGTGCTGTGTTTTCTGTTATTCGGGCCGCGCCCCGGTAAGCCCCGTGGCCCGATAGCGGCGCTGATCGATACCGCGCTGTTGATTGCCTCAGCAGCGTCTGGATTTTACTTGGTCTGGTTTCTTGACGAGATTACCAGCCGGGCAGGGTTCTGGAACCAGACCGATATTGTCATGGCCTGGGTGTGCACCATAACCTTGCTGGAGGCAAGTCGCCGTGCGGTAGGTACCGGCCTCACGGTGATCGGTGTTATTGCGATCGTTTACGCGATGAGTGGTCAGCGCGGACCGCTGTCGGAACTGGGTGAATGGTTGCCAGGCATTCTTAGCCACCGTGGCTATTCTCTGGATCGGATTGGCGCCCAGCTGTATCTGGGGCAGGAGGGTATTTTCGGCCTTCCGCTGGGTGTAGCCGCGACGTTCGTCTTCATTTTCGTACTGTTCGGCGCCATGTTGGAAGTCACCGGTGCCGGTCGCTTTTTTATTGACCTGGCCTTTGCGGCAACCGGTCGTCAGCGTGGCGGCCCGGCCAAGGCCGCGGTGCTGGCATCGGCCAGTATGGGCTCGATTTCCGGCAGCGCCATCGCGAACGTGGTGACCACTGGCGCGTTTACGATCCCACTGATGAAAAAACTGGGCTTTCGTCCCGCCCAGGCGGGTGGTATAGAAGCCGCCGCCAGTACGGGGGGGCAAATCATGCCGCCGTTGATGGGCGCCGGCGCCTTCCTGATTGCGGAATACACCCGCGTGCCGTATCTGGATATCGTCAAGGTCAGTGTATTTCCGGCCCTGCTGTACTTCGCCACGGTGTATCTGCTCGTTCATATCTGTGCGGTGAAACAGGGCATGAAGGGCCTGCCTTCCAGCGATCTTCCCCAGGTCAAGGATGTGATGGCCACCGGCTGGTATTTTCTGCTGCCGATCATCATGTTGGTGTATCTGTTGGTCATTGGTATTTCCCCGATGCGGGTCGGTTTTTACGCCGTGATGGGTATCATTGGTATCGCCGGGCTGAATGGCCTGTACCTCGCTTACAAACAGGGCCGAGCGGAGAACCAGCTTGGCACAGCACTGACTCATGCCTGTCGGGAAGGCACCGTGAAGCTTTTGCAGGGGCTGGAGCTCGGCGCGCGCAACGCTGTTCCGGTCAGTATTGCCTGTGCCATCGCCGGCATCGTGGTGGCGGTGGTTGGCCTAACCGGGCTGGGCCTGAAGTTCTCTTCCATGATGATCGCATTTGCTGACGGCAACATCCTGATGGCGCTGTTCCTGGTGGTCATTGCCAGCCTGATCCTGGGGCTGGGGCTGCCGGTGACCGCCAGCTACATCGTGCTGATCGTGTTGGTGGGGCCGGCGTTGACCAACGAGTTCGGTATCCCGTTGCTGGTGGCCCACCTTCTGGTGTTCTGGTATTCCCAGGATTCCAATGTCACCCCGCCTGTAGCGCTGGCGGCGTTTGCAGGGGCGGCGATCGCAGGCAGTAAAACCATGGAAACCAGTGTTCAGGCCTGGAAGTTTGCGAAGGGCCTTTACCTCATTCCGCTGTTTATGGTGTTCAACCCCGTCATCATAGAAGGCGGGCCGCTGCCTCTGGTGTTGTGGAACGGATTCATTGCCATTCTCGCCCTGACGGCCTTTGCGGCGGCGCTGGAAGGCTTCCTCTTCACCAGCATGAAAGCATGGATGCGAATTGCGCTGAGTGGCGCCGTCATAGCGGTGTTTTACCCTGACTTCAACGTGGAAGTCGTGGGCGTCATGACGATGCTTGTGTTGCTGGCCATGAACTACTGGCAGCGCCACCAGGAACAACAAAACTATGCCCTCAGGTAGTCAGCCATTACGGCGTTACAGCCCGACCCTTCGATCATTGCCGTTCTGGTTGTTTGTCGGGCTGTTTTTGCTGGTTTTGGCGCTTGTTTTTACCCATCCGGCATTGATGCGGTACGAAATCAATCAGGCGAAGATTGATTCGCTGCAGCGATTGGGCGCGTACAAAACGTCCCTTCTGGCCACGATTGATCGTCACTTGTACCTGCCACGGGTTCTCGCCTCCGACCCGCGCATCGTCAATAGCCTGGGCCCGCCTGATGGTAAGGGGATGCGGTTGTCGGGTGATGTATCGATATCCCGGCTCCTGGATCAGATCAATCGTGAAGCCGGCTCCGATGAAATCTTCCTGATGGATCCGGAGGGCACCACCCACTTCTCCAGCAATTACGCCACGCAAGACAGTTTCGTGGGCATGAACTACGGTTACCGCCCGTATTTCCGCGATGCGTTGGAGGGTGCTCGCGGATTCTACTTTGCCGTTGGGGCAACCTCCGGTATTCCGGGGTTGTTCCTGTCGGCACCGGTCTACTCCGCAGGAGGAAAGACGCAGGGCGTTATCGCGGTGAAGATAGACCTGCAGAAACTGGAGCAGAGCTGGCAGGCATCAGGAGACGCAGTGTGGGTGACGGACAGGAGGGGAATTATCTTCCTGGCATCTGCCGCGCAGTGGCACTATTCCACATTGCAGCCGCTCTCCGCGGGCGTAAAGGCTGAGCTGGCTCAAACCCGCCAGTACGGAAGTAGTCCGGTCACCCCGCTGAAACGGGTGACCGAATGGCAATCGAGCGACTGGTCCACGTTCGATCTGAATGCAGGCGGCCCCCAGCTGGTGTTTGGTTCGCCTATCCCGGGCTACCCATGGCGAATGCACCACCGGATACCGTTGGCCGAGGTCAAAGCCCAGGTGCAGTGGTCCCAGAGCATGATTGTCCTGCTCTATGCCGGCTTCGCTGTAGGCAGTCTGTTCTATCGCGAGCGCCGTCGTCGCACCCATGCCCAGAATGCACTTGCCCGGCTGACCGCCGAGCGTGAATCGCATCAACGTGCCATCATTCAGAACACCGATGTGGGGCTGCTCAACCTGGATGACCAATTCCGGCCACTGTTCCTCAACGAACATGCCCGAAACCTGTTCAGGCTCGGTCATGACGCCATTTTCCGAGATCCCTCGGAGTTGATTCAGCCGTGGCAGCCGGAAGAAACAGGCAATGGCTCCTGTCGCGCCGAGGGTGTCAGCTCAGATGGCAACCGCTTTCCTATTTTATACACACTCAACCCGATTCGAGTGGGAGAGCATAACGAGTTTATACTGACCATTCAGGATATAACCGAACTGACCACTGCGCAGCAGGCGCTTCAGGAGGCGAACCGGGCCCTTGAGCGACGTGTTCAGGAGCGCACACGGGATCTGGAAGAAGCGCAGGCCGAACTGGCGCAGAACCAGAAGCTGGCGGCCCTGGGCAGGATGTCCGCCGCGATAGCCCACGAAATCAACCAGCCGCTCACGGCGTTGTCGAATTTCGTTGCCAGCAGCCAAATGTTGTTGGCGAGAAACAAGGTGGACGCGGTGAACGACAATTTCCTCAAGATTGAGGATCTGGTGGCTCGCCTGTCGAAGCTGTCCCGTCAGCTGCGAATTTTCTCTGGTAAGCGCAACTCGGGCAGCGCCTTTGTTTCGTTGCAGGCTCCGGTTGAGTATGCTCTGGAGTTGTTGGCGCCGAGATTCACCAGTGAACAGGTGGAGTGTCGGCTGTCGCTGCCCCGCGATTACGAGGTGCGGGCCAATGCGATGGTGCTCGAACAGATTGTCGTCAACCTGCTGACCAACGCCATGGACGCGCTCGTCGGCGAGGTTGACGCCCGAATTGATATTAAACTGGAAGAGTTGGACGGGCCGCCCCGGAAAGTTTCGTTGAGCATTGAAGATAATGGTCACGGAATGACTGATGAGCAGCTGACACACGTTTTCGAGCCTTTTTTTACCACCAAACCAATGGGAAAGGGGCTTGGGTTGGGGTTGGCAATCAGCTATAGCCTGGCCTGTGATATCGGCGCTGAACTGATTGTCAGCAGTCGTCTCGGCAAAGGGACCTGTTTTTCCCTGATCCTGCCGATCACCAGTACCGCCAGTGCCGCCAGTGCCGAGAGAAGGGAGGGTCATTCTTGAAAAACATAACGCATGCCGTAGTGATTGATGACGAACCCACGGTACTGGAATCACTGGAACAGCTGTTGATGCTGGCGGACATTGAGGTCACCACCTTCAGCGATGCCCGCGATGCGTTACCCCTGTTGACCACTGATTTCCGCGGCGTTGTCGTCAGCGATATCCGCATGCCTGGCATGGACGGCATGAGCCTGCTTCAGTCGATCGACCAGGGGATACCGGTGATACTGATTACCGGCCATGGTGGTATTGCCCAGGCGGTCGAAGCCATGAAGCTGGGCGCCTTTGATTTTATTGAGAAACCCTACCGGCAGGATCGACTGGTTGAACTGATCAAACGTGCCTGCCAGCAACGGCAGGTTACCCTCGCGACCCAGCCACAGCATTCAACCGCGAAGGAAGGGGAGTGGCTGGCCTCGGCCATTATTGGTGAGTCTGTACCAACGCAAACCCTCCGGCAACACATACAGGCATTAGCGAGGGCCAATGCCGACGTGGTGATTTCCGGGGAAACCGGCACCGGCAAAGAACTGGTCGCCAGAAGCCTTCACCAGCTGAGCATCCGGCGAGATCAACCGTTTGTCGCCATCAATGTGGGAGCCATACCCGAAAGCCTGCTTGAAAGTGAATTGTTTGGCCATGAAGCGGGCGCGTTCACAGGGGCCCAGAAACGCCGTATTGGCTATTTCGAAGCGGCTCATGAAGGCACCTTGTTTCTCGACGAAATCGAAAGCATGCCGATGTCGTTCCAGATTAAATTGCTGAGGGTGCTGCAGGAGCGGGAAGTGGTACGAGTGGGGTCCCATGCGCCTGTTCCGATCAATGTTCGGATCATCTCAGCCACCAAGGAAGACCTGAGAGAAGCAGCCAGAGCCGGGCACTTCCGGGAAGACCTCTATTACCGGCTGATGGTGGCAGACATATATCTGCCCGCCTTGCGGGACCGCATTGATGACGTGCCGGCACTGTTCGGCCATTTCCTGCGGGAAGCGGGCAAGAGCAATCAGTTGGCGGTGCCCGCTCTCAACTACGAGGACGTTCTCGCGCTGGAGCTGCACCAGTGGCCCGGCAATGTCCGTGAACTAAAACACACGGCCGAACGGTATCTGCTGACCCGCAGCTTCAGCGGCATATCGTTGTCGGACCTGCTACAACTCGGGCAGAGCAATCGCTCGACGGGGTTTTCCGGAGAGGGCTCGCTTAGCGACCGCCTGGAGCAGGTCGAGAAGGCTCTCATCAGTGCCGAGTTGAGCCATCACAACGGCAGCATTAAAAGGGTGATGGAAGTGCTCGACCTTCCCCGCCGCACGTTAAATGAAAAGATGCAGAAGTACGGTCTCAAACGTGATGCGTTTGTTGCCGACTGACTCCCTTCGTTTGTCCTGAACCATTCTTTACAACTCCCTGAATCCACACCGGTTGTCAGTAATCGACACTCGGAGTGGTGGTGTGTTGACCAAAAAAGTTGGAATTTCTTTGTTGACGACTGTCATATTGTAGAACAATAATGCGATCAACAATAAGCGATTGCCAAGATCCAACACAACAGCCGATGAGGGAAAACACGTGAGTACCAAACCATTGTTCCTGAGCACCGAGTCCGCCCGCCGGAAAGTGCTGCTGACACTCAAGAAATACAGCTACCCGATCGCCATGCTGCCCCTGGCCCTGCCGCCCCTGTTGTTGGCAGCCGGGCAGGCCACCGGATGGGTCAACCTGTTCGCCTGGGGCGTACCGGTGGTCGTCTTCGGCATCATCCCCATCCTCGACCTGCTGCTGGGCAAAGACGCCCTCAACCCGGACGAGGAAGCCGATACTCCCCGCATGAACACAGAACTCTTCTATAAGTTCATCACCCTGGGCTGGGTTGCCGCCTTTGCGGTGTTGCTGATGTGGAGCATGTTTGTGCTGGCGTCCGGCCTGTTCAATGTGGCCGGAGGCATCGGCTGGATCTTCTCCATCGGCATCGTCGGTGGCCTGGGCATCAACGTTGCCCACGAACTCATCCACAAAGACGGCAAACTCGAAACCTGGGCCGGCGGCTTCCTGCTGTCACTGGTCAGCTACGCCGGTTTTAAAGTCGAACACCTTCGCGGCCACCACGTCCACGTCTCCACCCCGGAAGACGCCTCGTCCTCGCGCTATAACCAGTCCCTCTACAACTTCCTGCCCCAGGCCTACGCCCGCAACTTCATGAACGCCTGGAAACTGGAAGCCAAACGCCTCGAGAAAAAAGGCCACAACGCCTTAAGCTGGCGCAATGAACTCATCTGGTGGTACAGCATCACCGCGCTCGCACTGGCCGCCTTCACCATCGCATTCGGCTGGCTCGGCGCCGTGTTCTTCCTCGGCCAGAGCTTCATCGCCCTTAACCTGCTGGAAATCGTCAACTACCTCGAACACTACGGCCTCCACCGCCGCAAACTCGAAAATGGCCGCTACGAACGCACCGGCCCGGAACACAGCTGGAACTCCAACTACTTCCTCACCAACGTCTTCCTGTTCCACCTCCAGCGCCACAGCGACCACCACGCCTGGGCCAAGCGCCGCTACCAGGTCCTCCGCCACCACGAGATAGCGCCCCAACTGCCCGCCGGCTACGCCGCCATGGTCGTTCTGGCCATGATCCCGCCACTGTGGAAAAAGGTGATGAATCCGAGGGTAGAGGCATATTACGAAGGCGAAGAACATCAGTTGGTCTAAAGCAAAATTGGTAAAAACTGAAGGCGTTACCTGAAAAGTCAGATCGGTCCGAGCGGGTATGCCCCTCCCAGATCGTGCATTGCCAAGGATGGCAATGCCGAGCCCCCATGGATGGGTTCACGGCGTGTCTGGGAGGGGCATACCCGCTTGGACCAGCCCCAAGGAAAGCAATCAAAAGCAGGCCTTGAAATCTCCCCTTAACGCACGCAAGTATAATGGTTGAATCCTGAATCCATAAAAGGGAGCTCCCATGCCCAAACACTTCGAACAAGCCCCAGGCCTGCACGAAGCAACCGTCCCCGAAACCGAAGGCTACGTCTTCAACCAAACCATGATGCGCATCAAAGACCCCGAGCGCTCCATGGATTTCTACACTCGGGTAATGGGCATGCGCCTCGTCAGAAAACTCGATTTCCCGGAAATGAAATTCACCCTCTACTTCCTCGCCTTCCTTGACGACCGTCAGGCCAACATGGTCCCCAACGATGACGCCCACCGCACCACCTTCATCTTTGGCCGCGAAGCCATGCTGGAACTGACCCACAACTGGGGCACCGAACACGAGGAAGGCTTCGAGTATCACAACGGCAACGACGAACCCCAGGGCTTTGGCCACATCGGCGTTGCTGTGCCGGACGTTTACAGTGCCTGCGATCGCTTTGAAAAACTGGGCGTGGACTTCGTCAAGAAGCCGGACGATGGCAAAATGAAGGGCCTGGCGTTCATCAAGGACCCGGACGGCTACTGGATCGAAATCCTGCAGCCGAACATGCTTGAAAAGCAGCGTCGGGAGGAAGAGGAAGAATAAACCGCCTGAACCGGCGGTATCAGGCAGTGTCGGGGCGGTTCCCGGCACTGCTTCTTGAAGCCACGATCACCGCAGCCGTCAGAATCAACGCCCCGGCAATACCGATCATCCCCAATTCCTCCCCCAGAATCATCCAGGCAAGCATAGCCACGAACAGCGGCTCCAGGGTCACGATAATGCTCGAGAGTGTAGCCGGTGTTGTCTTCATGCCGCTGAAGAAGCTCACATACCCCAGGCAGGTGGGCACCACGCCGATGTAACCCACCATCAGCCACTGAGCGATTCCCAGGCTTTGTAGCCCGTCAAAACCACCACTCAGCGCAACGACAGGCAGCAGGATCAGCGCCGCGGTAAAAAAGCAGATGAACGCCGTGGTGAACACCGGTGTGCCAGTGGAGGTATGTCGGCTGGTAAGCGTAAACCCGGCGTAAACCAGCGCCGCCAGAACCGCCACCAGAATACCGCCAAGGCGCAGCCGCCCGGCACTGTCCATGTCACTGATCACCAGCATCGCGGTGCCGGCAATGGCGGCGGCCAACGCCAGCACCGTCACCACGCCCGGTTTCTCGCCCAGCAGCGGCGCCGCCATGATGGCGACAAGCACGGGGGCCAGGCACAGGGCAATCAGCGTGGCGATACCGGCACCGGTCATATCCACGGCCAGCAGGTAGCTGCCCTGATAGACTGCCTGGAAGAAGCCCAGGGCCACAAGCGGAGCCAGAGCTTTACGGGTGAACTTTGGTGGCAAGGTTGCGCTTTGGGCGAGTTCGCGCTGCTCCCTGAGCATCAGCCCAAAGAAGAAGGGTAAAGCGACCGCCAGGCGCAGGAAACCCAGTGTCACTGCCTGCAGGTCGGAGCCGGAAAACAGGAATTTTGCCACGATACCCGTGGTCGCCCAGAGCAGGGCGGCCAGGGCAATCAGTAATGCGCCTCGGATCATTCAATAACCAGTACGATGAGTTCCTTGGGACCGTGAACACCGTAAGCGAGGGTTTGCTCAATATCAGCGGTCTTCGAAGGTCCGGAGACTAACAGCGCATTGGTTGGCATGCCAGCGGCCCAGTTCTGGGATTGCATGGCATCGTGGAAGGTGGTGTACAACTCACTGGCCTTCAGGACTGCAATATGGATGGGCGGCACCAGGCTCATCAGCCGGGGTTCATCCGCCGTCGGCCAGAGAATCAGCGACCCGGTTTCGGCAATGCCGCCCCGGGTAGAGGTGATGCCGGCGTCCACCTCATTGAAAAGCGCTTCCTGCCAGCTTTCGATGGGCTCGTCGTACACCAGCAATTGCGGCAGGTCCTCGCGGTTTTTTGTGGCGCTTCTCAGGGCCTGGCCGATCTCATGTTCCTTGGCAATCAGCAGGGTCTGGGCGCCGCGACTCTGAAGGATTTCAGCCAACCGGTCAATCCAGCCGGATTCGGTCGTACGATGCACTTCCCCGTGAACCGACTCGATGGTCCGTTCGAACATGTCCAGCCGTTCAGCGGTACTCCAGTCCGGACGATCAAGCACTGAAAAATCGCATTCCGGGGCCGTCAGTTCGCCGCCGGTGCGGTTGCGCAGGCGCTGGAGAATGGCGTCTCTGGAACTCATTGGCCACGCTCCTTCATCCGTTCGTGCAGGGTTTTGGGCGCCAGTTTTGGCGCCGTGCGGTATTGGGTCCAGGCGCCAACCTTGCCCGGTTGCAGCTTGCGGAACCGCGCACCCAGGCTGGTGCCCAGGCGATAGAGCCCAGGCCTGGCATGCATCCAGCTCCAGCCCTTCCAGATCATGGCCTCCACGCCACTGCGCTTGGCGCCATGGCCGCGCACCTTGGCCGGATGCAGCTTGTCGCCGTCCACGGATTCCTGGCGCAGCCGTACCAACAGGTCCGGAATCGGAATCTTCACCGGGCAGACTTCGCCGCAGGCGCCACACAGGCTTGAAGCCGTGGGCAGGTGCCTGCCTTCATCAAGGCCCACCATGTGCGGCATCAGGATCTTGCCAATCGGGCCGGGGTAGGTGGTGCCATAAGTGTGGCCGCCCACCCGCGTATACACCGGGCAATGGTTCATGCACGCACCGCAACGGATGCAGCGCAGGGTGTCCAGCAGCTCGTCGTCCTGGTAAATCGTAGAGCGGCCATTGTCCACCAGCACCACGTGCACCTCTTCCGGGCCGTCCAGCTCATTGGCCTTGCGGGGGCTGGAAATCATATTGAAGTAGGTGGTGATGTGCTGGCCGGTGGCCGAACGGGTCAGCAGTGCCAAAAGGGCGGTCACGTCTTCCAGCTTGGGTACCACCTTCTCGATGCCAGTCACAGCAATATGGCAGGGCGGTACGGTGGTGGTCATACGGCCATTGCCTTCGTTTTCCACCAGGCACAGGGTGCCGGTTTCGGCCACGGCAAAGTTAACGCCGGAAATGCCCACGTCGGCGTTGCGGAATTTTTCCCGCAACTGCAGCCGGGCGTTCGCAGTCAGGTACTCAACGTCGTTGGAAAGGTCGGTGCCGGTTTTGTCGTGAAGCAGTTGGGAGATCTCACCGGTGTTCTTGTGAATCGCCGGCATGATGATGTGCGAGGGTGTTTCTTCCGCCAGTTGCACAATGTACTCACCAAGGTCTGACTCCAGGGCCTCGATGCCCTGTTCCTCAAGGTAATGGTTCAGTTCCATTTCCTCAGAGACCATGGACTTGCCTTTGATCGCCGTCTTGGCGTCCCTCGCCACACAGATGTCTCGCACAATACGGCAAGCTTCATCACCATCGGCGGCCCAATGCACGGTGATGCCGTTCTCGGTCAGCTTCTGTTCCAGTTGCTCCAGCAAATCCGGCAGGCTGGCCAGCGCCCGCATGCGAATATTGGCACCCAGGTCCCGCAGGGTTTCCAGATCCCAACCCTCGAAGGCGGACTTGCGCTTACTCATCAAGCCGTCCATCGCCTTGCGGAAGTTCTGGCGAACCTGCGGGTTGTGAATCGCCGCCCGGGCACGCGGGTGGAACTCCTTCACATCGATGTGGTGGGCGGAATGGTGTGAAGAGCCGTGTGCGGTCTCGCTCATGACGGTTCACCTCCACTGCTGGTGCGTTCCCAGAGGAAACTCAGAATGTGCTGGCCGGTCACCGGCTTCTGGTTTTTCTCAGCGTAACCGGCGATGTTCATCAGGCAACCGCAGTCGGTGGTGACAAACTCTTTGGCGCCGGTGTCCACCAGGGTGTCCACCTTTTCACTGACCATGGCGCCGGAGATCTCCGGGTGTCGCACCGCGAACGTGCCGCCAAAGCCGCAGCATTCCTCGGCCCGAACCTGTTCCACCAGGTTGACGTTTTTCAGCTGCCCCAGCAGTTTGGGGCCGACTTCCGCCACACCCATTTCACGGCGGGCGGAGCAGGAGGTGTGCATCGCCACGGTGGTGGGTTCACCCAGGTCATCCAGTGTGATGTGGCACACGTTCACCAGAAAGTCCGTCAGCTCCCACACCCGCCCGGCAATTTCAGCAGCCGCGACTTCATCGGAGGTGTCCTTGAACAGCGCCGGGTAATGCTTGCGCATCATGCCGCCACAGGAGCCGGAGGGCACCACAATCGGCCAGTCTTCCGGAAACAGTCCCAGCTGTGCGCGGGCGACCGCGCGGGCTTCATCGTGATAGCCGGAGGTGTAGGCGGGCTGGCCACAGCAGGTCTGGTCTTCGGGGTAGATGACCTGAATGCCTTCCCGCTCCAGCAACTGGATGCCGGCCATGCCTGCGTCCGGGTAGAACATGTCGACCAGGCAGGTGCCGTAGAAATAGACCTTGGAAGGTTTGGCCGGGTAAACCTTGATGGGATCAACCATAGTGCCGTCGCTCGCGATTATTATTGTCTCTCTGAACTACAATAATAGGGCGGCGCCCTGGCAGTTGCCAGACGACTTTATGGGGAGTCTGCGTGCTCGGAAAACGGTTGGGTAATCGCGCGTGGCTTGGTAACGGGCAGCGGCAGCCGGCCACTGCCCGGATAGCGTTATTCGACCGTCAGGCGCTCGGCGTTCTTCGCAACCGTACGCTCACCAATGCCCTTGACGTTGGTCAGGTCATTGCTGGACTGGAAAGGACCGTTGGCATCGCGATAGGCCACAATGGCTTCGGCTTTGCTCTGCCCGATGCCGTTGAGACTGGCCAGGGTTTCGATGTCGGCGGTGTTGATGTTGATGGTGGCAGGTTCAGCGTGGGCGAACCCGGTGAACAGGCTGAACAGAAGGACCATCATGGCGATAAAAGGGGTGCGTTTCATTCTTGCTTTGCTCCTGAGAGTGATTTTACGTGTCTGATTATTCGTCAGGACGTAAAAGCGGCGGAGCTGGTTGAATAAAGAAGAAGGTCGCTAGCGGGGTGGGGAAGTGCACGGACAGGAACACATTCCCTATGCTCCTGAGCCCGTGGCTGACCCCATGCCTGGTCCTTCAGGCTGCGCACCATCCTGTGCGCGTCTTCCCTGTTGTTCGTCCCTGCAGCCCTGATTCCCTGGGCAACTCCTGATCCGTGGAGTTATCTTCCCTGAGCCAGCTTTCCGTGCCGGCTTCTCATCCTTGACGTTGACCATTCTACATGGGAGCTATTCTCAAGAAATCGGACATTCGCTCCCTCATCTGTGCGATATCTCTTACAGATTTGTAATCAAAGTGCAGATAAAAGTTGAGCGTATGCTCATGCATTTTATGAGGTTTTCCCGTTCGTGACGCGGGTGCACGATTAAAGGTCCAGGGCACCAGAGTTGAACATGCGGTTGCCCCGTTTTTTGGCAGCGGCAGGAAGATAGACGTCAAGGTAATAAAAATTCCCATGAAAACAAAGGGGTATTTGATAAGTCCATTGGGTTGTATTGACTCGACCCTGACGCATCGTATTAGTGCGCTTAGCCGGGTAGCGATTCATCGTGGTGCGTCAACGGTGGTCCCGACACCCGATCAATAATCGACGGATGTAGTTCAAGTAGCTGAAAAATAAGGCATGATTTGCATTCTGGAACAGCTGATGCAGAGGGGTTGGTGCATTTTGGGGCAATAACACCAATCAATCCGAAAAGGATGCATAACATGACGATTAGAAAACACGTGAAACTGGGCCTGTCAGCGCTGGCTCTCTCTATGTCTCTTAACGCAATGGCCGCCGAAGATCCCATCAAGGTCGGTATCCTTCATTCCCTGTCCGGCACCATGGCCATCAGTGAAACCGTTCTCAAAGACACCGTTGAAATGCTCATTGCAAAACAGAACGCCGAAGGTGGTGTTCTGGGCCGTGAACTGGAAGCGGTTGTGGTTGACCCTGCCTCCAACTGGCCGCTGTTCGCCGAAAAGGCCCGTGAACTGCTGGCCCAGGAAAAAGTGGACGTGATTTTCGGCAACTGGACCTCGGTTTCCCGTAAATCCGTCCTGCCGGTGGTTGAAGAACTCAACGGCCTGCTGTTCTACCCGGTTCAGTACGAAGGTGAAGAATCTTCCGAGAACGTTTTCTATACCGGTGCCGCTCCCAACCAGCAGGCCATTCCTGCGGTGGACTACCTGATGAACAACATCGGCGTTGAACGCTGGGTGCTGGCCGGTACCGACTACGTGTACCCGCGCACCACCAACAAAATCCTTGAGACCTACCTGATGGATCAGGGCGTTGCCAAGGAAGACATCATGATCAACTACACGCCTTTCGGTCACTCCGACTGGCAGAACATCGTGTCTGACATCAAGCGCTTCGGCTCCGCTGGTAAGAAGACCGCCGTCGTCTCCACCATCAACGGCGACGCCAACGTACCGTTCTACCGTGAACTGGGTAACCAGGGCATCTCCGCTTCCGACATTCCGGTGGTGGCGTTTTCCGTGGGTGAGCAGGAGCTTTCCGGTATCGACACCGGCCCGCTGGTTGGACACCTGGCGGCATGGAATTACTTCATGAGCGTGGACAGCGATGCCAACTACGACTTCATCGACCAGTGGATCGAGCACACCGGCAACGAAGAAGCCGTCACCAACGACCCGATGGAAGCCCACTACATCGGCTTCAACATGTACATCGAAGCGGTGAAGAAAGCAGGCACCACCGACGTGGACGCGGTCAAAGACGCCATCATCGGCGTGAGCGTACCGAACCTCACCGGCGGCTACGCCACCATGATGCCCAACCACCACATCACCAAGCCGGTGCTGATCGGTGAAATCCAGGACAACGGCCAGTTCTCCGTGGTCTGGGAAACCCCGTCTACCGTGGCTGGCGATGCCTGGTCTGACTTCCTGCCGGGTTCCCGTGACCTGATCGCCGACTGGCGCAAGCCGATGTTCTGCGGAAGCTTCAACACCGCAACCGGCAAGTGCGGCGCCTCCGCTGGAGAAATGGCGGCTGAAGAAGCCGAATAAGGTGAGGGTGGCATAGCCGCCAACAGCGCAATACAGACAGCCGGGAGCGGCGATGCTGCCCCGGTTGTCGCCCCCGCAACTCGCTTTCAACCGACAGGACACCATCATGAGCATCCTTCGATCGCTCACATTGCTGCTTATCGCCCTGGTTTCCGTGCTCTCGCTTCCGGCCTCCGCCCAGGAAGACGACCCCGGAACGGCCCTGCTGAATAACCTTGCAGAAGCGCCCGCCAGCCGCGTTGAAGAGGCCATCAATGCCATCGTCAGCAGCGGTGATGAAAGAGCCAGGGGCTGGCTCGAAGCTTATGGCAACAACCGCCTGAGCCGGATAGAAGATACCGGCCAGGTCGTGATCGTACTGAACAACCGGGGCCGGGACTGGGAAATCGCCAACCCGCTGACCGGAGAGAACATGGGCGAAATGTCCCGCCGCGAGCTGGACAGAGTCGCCATCAACAACCGGATACGGGGTCAGCTTGAGGGCATTCTCGCCATGCTGGACCTGAACGCCGCAGACCCTGACGTGCGCGAAGCCTCCGCACAGGACATGATGGGCAAAGTGGATGCTTCCCTGGTCGAGCCGCTGGAAGCGCAGCTGGAACGGGAAGAGAACGCCTCGGTGCGCAACCGCATTGAAGAGGCACTGGCCATTTACAGAGTGGGTGAGGGTAATCTTGAGGCCGTGGACGTGCTGGCCGGCAGTCTACACCCCCGAGCCCGAGCTGCCCTGAACGAAGCCGTGCGCAGCGATAATCCAGCCCTGGCCGACAAGGCCGAGCAGGCCCTGGCTTCCATCGAACAGAAACTGAAACTCAACCGCGCCGCCGAAACCCTCTATTTCGGTCTCAGCCTGGGTTCTGTGCTGGTACTGGCCGCCATCGGCCTGGCCATCACCTTTGGCGTGATGGGCGTCATCAACATGGCCCACGGCGAACTGATCATGCTGGGTGCCTACACCACCTGGGGGATGCAGCAACTGTTTCCGGGCCAGCCTGGCCTGGCGCTGATCCTCTCGATTCCCGCAGGTTTCCTGGTGGCGGCTACTGCTGGCATCATCATCGAACGCAGCGTGATCCAGTTCCTCAAGGGCCGCCCGCTGGAAACCCTGCTGGCCACCTTCGGCATCAGCCTCATCCTGCAGCAACTGGTGCGTACCGTGATCTCGCCCCAGAACCGCACCGTGGTGACACCGGAGTGGATGAGCGGCTCGCTGGTGATTAACGACGCGCTCTCCCTCACTCTTAATCGACTGTACGTACTGGCGTTCGCGCTGATCGTCTTCGCCGCGCTGATGATGATCATGCGCAAAACCCGCCTCGGCCTGGAAGTGCGTGCCGTTACCCAGAACCGCGCCATGGCACGTTCCATGGGCATCCGCGCCACCCGTGTGGACATCATGACCTTCGCCCTTGGCTCCGGTGTTGCCGGCCTGGCCGGTGTGGCGCTGTCCCAGCTCACCAACGTCGGCCCCAACCTGGGCCAGAACTACATCATCGACTCATTCATGGTGGTGGTGTTCGGTGGCGTGGGCAATCTGTGGGGCACGCTCATCGCCGGGTTGTCGCTGGGCACCATTAACCAGCTGCTGGAACCCTGGGCTGGTGCCGTACTCGCGAAGATCATTGTGCTGGTCTTCATCATCCTGTTCATTCAAAAACGGCCGAAGGGGCTCTTCCCCCAGAAAGGCCGGGCTGCGGAGGGTTAAGGTATGTGGTTGACTCAACCCTTGCGTGAGCGATCCACGCAGATTTTCCTGGGCGTTCTGTTTGCAGCCCTGGCCATCGTGACCTTCCTTCACGTGGCCATGCCGGAAGACAGCGCCCTGTATGTCAGCGCCTACACCGTGACATTGCTGGGCAAATACCTGTGCTACGCCTTGCTCGCGGTGGCTGTGGATCTGGTGTGGGGGTACCTCGGTATCCTCAGCCTGGGCCATGGCGCCTTCTTTGCCATCGGCGGTTACGCCATGGGCATGTACCTGATGCGCCAGATTGGCGATCGCGGCACCTACGGCGACCCCATCCTGCCGGACTTCATGGTGTTCCTGAACTGGCAGGAACTGCCCTGGTACTGGCTCGGGTTCGACATGGCCTGGTTCGCCTTCATCATGGTGCTACTGGCCCCGGGCCTGCTGGCGCTGGTGTTCGGCTTCCTCGCCTTCCGTTCGCGGGTCACCGGCGTGTACCTGTCCATCATCACCCAGGCGCTCACCTTCGCGCTGATGCTGGCGTTCTTCCGCAACGAGATGGGCTTCGGCGGCAACAATGGCCTGACTGACTTCCGCGACATCCTCGGCTTCAACCTGCGCACCGACGCCACCCGTTTGGGGCTGTTCATCGCCACCGGCATCGCCCTGGCCATTGGCTACGTGATCTGCCGCGGCATTGTCACCAGCAAGCTGGGCCGGGTCAGCATCGCCTGCCGCGACGCCGAAGCCCGCGCCCGCTTCCTGGGCTACCGGGTGGACCGGGTGCAGCTGTTCGTGTTCGTGGTCTCCGCCATGCTGGCGGGTGTGGCGGGCGCCTTGTACGTGCCCCAGGTGGGCATCATCAACCCCAGCGAATTCTCGCCGCTGTTTTCCATTGAAGTGGTGGTCTGGGTCGCGCTCGGTGGCCGCGCAACCCTCTATGGCGCGGTGATCGGCGCGGTACTGGTGAACTACGCCAAAACCGTGTTCACCGGCGTGATGCCGGATGCTTGGCTGTTCGCCCTGGGTGGCCTGTTCGTGCTGGTCACCGTGTTCCTGCCCAAGGGCATCGCCGGCCTGCTGGCCAGCCGTCGCAAGGGCAAACAGGATGAGCCAGACACCCCAACCGCCCCATCCACCACGGAGGCGACCGCATGAGCATTATCGAGGAGCTTTCCAACCGCGACCGGGTGTTCGAATTCCTGACCCCGGCGGTTTCCCCCGTGGACACCCGCCACGGGCCCATCCTCTACATGGAAGACGTCAACGTGAGCTTCGATGGCTTCCGGGCCATCAACAACCTCAACATGACCATCGACGACGGCGAGTTGCGCTGCATCATCGGGCCGAACGGCGCGGGCAAAACCACCATGATGGACATCATCACCGGTAAAACCGCCCCGGACACCGGTTCGGTCTGGTTCGGCAGCCGCCACAACCTGCTGACCATGAACGAGCCGGAAATCGCCACCCTCGGCATCGGCCGCAAGTTCCAGAAGCCCACCGTGTTCGAAGCCTTAACGGTGTTCGAAAACCTCGAACTGGCAATGGCCACCGACAAGCGGGTGATTCCCACCCTGCGGGCCGCCATGAAAGCGGAGTTTCGCGAACGCATCGGCGAAGTGCTGGAAACCATCGGCCTGCAGGACTTGCGAAACCAGCTGGCGGGCATCCTCTCCCACGGTCAGAAGCAGTGGCTGGAAATCGGCATGCTGCTGATGCAGAAGCCGCGCCTGCTGCTGGTGGACGAACCCGTCGCCGGCATGACCGAACAGGAAATGGAACGCACCGCCGAACTGCTCACCAGCCTCGCTGGAAAACAGTCGGTTGTGGTGGTGGAGCACGACATGGGCTTCGTGCGCTCCATCGCCCGCAAGGTCACCGTATTGCACCAGGGCAGCGTGTTGGCGGAAGGCAGCATGGACCAGGTCTCCAACGACCCGGAAGTGATCAAGGTGTATCTCGGGGAGGAGGAGGCGTAATGCTCAAGATCGAAAAACTGAACCAGTTCTACGGCGAAAGCCACACCCTGTGGGAGCTGGAACTGGACGTGCCCAAAGGCCAGTGCACCTGCGTGATGGGCCGCAACGGCGTGGGCAAAACCACCCTGATGAAATGCGTGATGGGGGAGGAAACCACCAGCAGCGGCAGCATCCAGTTTGATGGCGGCACCGAACTGACCAAACAGAAACTGGAAGAGCGCTCCCGCCTGGGCATCGGATACGTGCCCCAGGGCCGGCAGATATTCCCGCTGCTGACTGTGGAGGAAAACCTGCGGACCGGCCTGGCCGTGCGCAAGGACGGCAGCAAGAAAATCCCCGAGCGCATCTACGAGCTGTTTCCCGTGCTCAAGGAAATGAAAAACCGCCGTGGCGGCGACCTCTCTGGTGGCCAGCAGCAACAGCTCGCCATCGGCCGCGCCCTGGTGATCGAGCCTCAGCTACTGATCCTCGACGAACCCGGCGAAGGCATCCAGCCCAACATCGTTGCCCAGATCGGCGAAGTCATCCGCCGGTTGATCAAGGAAGACGGCCTGACGGTGTTGCTGGTGGAGCAGAAACTGCCCTTTGCCCGCAAATACGCCGACCGCTTCGCCATTATGGACCGCGGCCGCCGCGTCGCCGAGGGCGAGATTGCCGAGCTGTCTGATGAACTCATCAAGAAGCACCTGACGGTATGACCGCCTACGAATCGATCGCCCTCAACGCCGCCGACGCGGCCCACGACTCCGGCCACCGCTTCGACGCGGATCGGCGCTGGGCCGCTACCCTGGACCTGGCCTTCGACGCCAGGCAGGAGCAGGGCGCGCAGGTCACCCGCATGACCCGCACCCGGTTCAAGGGGCCATTACGGGTACAGCGGCCGTTCTACCCGGAAGGCAAAACCGGCTGCTGCCACGTGTACCTGCTACACCCGCCCGGCGGCCTGGTTAGCGGCGATGCCCTGACTATCAACGTAACGGTTGGAAGCGGCGCCCACACCTTGGTGACCACCCCGGCAGCGGCGAAACTCTACAAAGCCGACCGCAACGGCGTGGCCTGGGCGCAGCACACACACCTGAACGTCGCCAACGGCGGCGTTCTTGAATATCTGCCCCAGGAGACCCTCGGCTTCAACGGCTCCCGGGGCGAGCAGACCACCACCATCGAACTGGAAACCGGCGCCAAATGCCTGGGCTGGGAAATTCTCGCCCTGGGCCGCCCGGCCAGCAACCTGCCGTTCGTCACCGGCCACATGGAGCAACGCTTCAGTCTGAGTATGAACGGCAAACCGCTATGGCTGGAGCGCCAACTGTTAGACCCCACTCACGCCCGTTTCCAAGGCAAATGGGGGCAGGGCGGCGCCACCGTTCAGGCGACCTTGTGGGTGGTTGGTTTGGAAGACGAAGCCGGCGCCATCGAAGCCATCCGTGAACAACTGCCGGCTTCAGCCCACTGGGCCATCACACGCCGGCGTGGCGTTGTGTTGTTGCGGTACCTGGGTAATGAAAGAAACGAAGCCTGGGATGTTTGCCAGCGGGCCTGGGAGGTACTTCGACCTCTGTTGGCCGGCCAGTCCGCGGTTGTTCCGCGGATCTGGTTGACTTGATGGTTGGTGCGGGAACAGGGCGGGGCGAACCGTCCGGGGCACGCTGTGAATACGTCCATGTACGCTTGACGAAAACATCCATGTTTTCGACATCCCCGGACGGTTCGCCCCGCCCTGTTAAGCGGAAAAATGAGTTAGCGCACTAGCTCGATAGGGTCAGAAATAACTGTTTGGAACAACGGAAGTTAATCCAACAGGCAACTCAGAATTCAGACAAGGCAGGAGGGAAGGGGTGCACGGGATCGTAAAAAACATGGATGTTTTTTCCGAGCGTACAGGGACGTATTCACAGCGTATCCCGTGCACCCCTTCCCTCCTGCCGAAGAACTCCAGAACCCGAGGAGAACAAAAATGGAATTAACCCCAAGAGACAAAGACAAACTCCTGCTGTTTACAGCAGCTTTGTTAGCCGAACGAAGAAAAGCCAAAGGCCTGAAACTCAATTACCCGGAAGCCGTCGCCTTAATCAGCGCCGAAATCATGGAAGGCGCCCGCGAAGGCCGCACCGTGGCTGAAATGATGACCGCCGGCACCGAAATCCTCACCCGCGACGACGTCATGGAAGGCGTGGCCGACATGGTCGACGAAGTCCAGGTGGAAGCCACCTTCCCCGACGGCACCAAACTGGTCACCGTCCACAACCCCATCGTCTAAGGAGCGCCCCATGATCCCCGGAGAATATGACCTAAAAGGCGGCGACATCGAACTGTGTGAAGGCCGCGAACGCATCACCATCGAAGTGGGCAACACCGGCGACCGCCCCATCCAGATCGGTTCCCACTACCACTTCGCCGAAACCAATCCCGCTCTCGATTTTGATCGGGCCAAGGCAAAGGGCTACCGCCTGGACGTCGCCGCCGGCACCGCCATCCGCTTCGAACCCGGCCAAACGAGAGAAGTGACCCTTATCCCGTTCGCCGGAAAACGCGAAATCTACGGTTTCCGCCAAGAAGTCATGGGAAAACTCGACAAGAACTGAGGACAACAGGAGCAAGGGGTTAAAGAAGGCTCGAATGAACTCTGAGGGTCGGGCGGATAGGGCTTTCCAGGAATGTGCGGAGCCATGGATGGCGGAGCCCAAGCGCACATGGATGTGCTTGTAGCGTTTCCTGGAAAGCCCTATCCGACCGGCCCAGGCACCCAAGCACCAGGCCACGAGAACCCAGGCACCCAAGCAAAAAAGAGGGACAGCATGAAGATAACAAGACAAGCCTACGCCGACATGTACGGCCCCACCACCGGGGACCGAGTCCGCCTGGGCAACACCGAACTGTGGATCCAAGTCGAAAGCGACGCCACCCACTACGGCGACGAAGTAAAATTCGGCGGCGGCAAAGTCATCCGCGATGGCATGGGCCAGAGCCAGCGCGCCGACGAAGCCGTCATGGACACCGTCATCACCAACGCCCTGATACTCGATTGGTGGGGCATCGTCAAAGCCGACATCGGCCTGCAAAACGGCCGCATCGCCGCCATCGGCAAAGCCGGCAACCCCGACACCCAGCCAGACGTCACCATCGTCATCGGCCCCGGCACCGAAATTATCGCCGGTGAGGGCAAAATCCTCACCGCTGGCGGCATCGACGCCCACATCCACTTCATCTGCCCCCAGCAAATCGAAGAAGCCCTCATGAGTGGCGTCACCACCATGCTCGGCGGCGGCACCGGGCCCGCCACCGGCAGCAACGCGACCACCTGCACCCCGGGGCCCTGGCACATCGGCAAAATGCTCCAGGCCGTCGACGACATGCCCATGAACATCGGCTTCCTCGGCAAAGGCAACGCCAGCCTGCCAGAATCCCTCGAACTGCAAATCAAAGCCGGCGCCATGGGCCTCAAACTCCACGAAGACTGGGGCACCACACCCGCCTCCATCGACAACTGCCTCACCGTGGCGGACAAGTTCGACGTACAGATCGCCATCCACACCGACACCCTCAACGAATCCGGGTTCGTGGAAGATACCCTGGCCGCCTTCAAAGGCCGGTGCATCCACACCTACCACACCGAAGGCGCCGGCGGCGGCCATGCTCCTGACATTATCACCGCCTGCTCCAAAGACTACGTACTACCGTCCTCCACCAACCCCACACGGCCGTACACCGTCAACACCATCGACGAACACCTCGACATGCTGATGGTCTGCCACCATCTGGACCCCAACATCCCGGAAGACGTCGCCTTCGCCGACTCCCGCATTCGCCGCGAGACCATTGCCGCCGAAGACATCCTGCAAGACATGGGCGTGATCTCCATGATCGCCTCCGACTCCCAGGCCATGGGCCGGGTGGGGGAAGTGGTGTGCCGCACCTGGCAGACCGCCCACAAGATGAAAGTGCAACGCGGCCTGCTGCCGGACGACGAACAACTGGGCGCCGACAACCTGCGCGCCAAACGCTACATCGCCAAGTACACCATCAACCCCGCCATCACCCACGGCATCGCGCACGAAGTGGGTTCCGTGGAAGTGGGCAAACTGGCGGACCTGGTGCTATGGGACCCGGCCTTCTTTGGCGTAAAACCCGCGCTCATACTCAAGGGCGGCATGATTGCAGCGGCCCCCATGGGCGACCCCAACGCCTCCATCCCCACACCCCAGCCCGTGCACTACCGCTTGATGTTCGGGGCGCTGGGCCGGGCCGCCAGTGCCACCCGCCTGAGCTTCGTCAGCCAGGCCGCGCTGGATGCGGATATTGGTAAGGAACTGGGGCTGAACAGCACCCTCGCGGCCTGTAAAAACGTGCGCAGCGTTCGCAAGGGCGACCTCAAACTCAACGACGCCTGCCCACACCTGACCGTGGACCCACAAACCTACGAAGTGCACGCCGATGGCGAACTGCTCACCTGCGAGCCCGCCACCGAACTGCCACTGGCGCAGCTCTATCATCTTTTTTAATCACGACAGCTTAAGGCTGAGGACCCCAACATGCTTGAACTGACACAAAGAATCGGCCCCGTGGAAACCAGCGAAATCCACGACCACCTAACGCTGCCCTTCGAATTGCGTATGCGCGGCCGCCTGCGCGCCAAAACCGACACCGGCTACGACGTTGGCCTGTTCCTCGACCGCGGCCCCGTGCTGCGAGAGGGCGAATTCCTGCAGGCGCAAAGCGGCGAAGTTATCCGCATCCGTGCGGCGGACGAACCCGTGGTCACGGCCCGCATCGAACCCGGCCTGCCGTTGGCCCGGTTGTGCTATCACCTTGGTAACCGCCACGTAGCTCTCCAAATCGGCGCCGACGAACAAGCCGGTTGGGTACGCTTCCCGCCTGACCATGTACTGGAGGAACTCGCCCAACGCCTGGGCGGCACGCTGGAACACCACCGCGCCCCGTTTGACCCCGAACCCGGCGCTTACTCAGAGAAAATACATGACCACGCTCATGCTCACTGACAGCAGCCAGACCGCAGTCGGCGACCTGTCCCTGCTGGGCCTGATGCAACTCGTCAGCCCCGCGCTGCCCATCGGCGCCTTCGCCTGGTCCCAGGGCCTGGAAAGCGCCTTCGAACTGGGCTGGGTGAACAACGAAGACCAACTGGGCGACTGGCTGGAAGGCGTACTGGAAGACGGCCTCACCCGCTGCGAACTGCCTTTGCTGGTACGCCTGCAAACCGCCTGGGCGACCAATGACAGCGCCGCGTTGACCGATTGGAACCAATGGCTACACGCCACACGCGAAACCGCAGAACTGAGCGACGAAGACACCCGCCTGGGCTCCGCACTCGTCCGGCTCCTTGGCAGCCTGGACCTGCTGCCACCGGAAGGCCGAATGCCGGAAGACCCCGGTTACGTCACCGTCTTCGCCTGGGCTGCCCACATGCGCCACGTACCCGTACGCCAAACCCTGCTCGGCTTCGCCTGGGCCTGGCTGGAAAACCAACTTGCCGTCGCCTGCAAAGCCATGCCCCTGGGCCACACCGCCGCCCAACGGCTGACCGAACGGCTGCGCCCAAAACTGGTACACGCCGTCGACCAGGCACTGACGCGGGAAGACAACGAACTCGGCCCGGTACTGCCCGGCCTCGCGCTCGCAAGCGCACACCATGAAACCCAGTATTCACGGCTTTTCAGAAGCTAGAAAACGAAACAAAAGACAACTCCGAAGACCGGGGAGGCGAGTAGGAAGTCCTTTTTGAAAATGTGCGGAGCCATGGATGGCGGAGCCCAAGCGCACACGGATGTGCTTGTAGCGTTTTTCAAAAAGGACTTCCTACTTGCCGACCTCCACGGAGCAAGACAAACAAGAGGAGAATTAAGATGACACATTGCTTGAGAGTAGGAGTCGGCGGCCCAGTCGGCTCAGGTAAAACCGCCTTGCTGCGCCAACTCTGCAAAGCCCTAAAAGACCACTACGACATCGCCGTCGTCACCAATGACATCTACACAAGAGAAGACGCCGACTTCCTCCTGAAACACGAGGCTCTCCCGGCCGACCGCATACTCGGCGTGGAAACCGGCGGCTGCCCCCATACAGCCATCCGCGAAGACGCATCAATGAACCTGGCAGCCATCGACGACCTGCAAAGCCGACACCCCAACCTGGAACTGGTGCTGGTCGAATCCGGTGGCGACAACCTCTCCGCCACCTTCAGCCCGGAGCTGTCCGACCTCACCCTGTACGTCATCGATGTCTCCGCCGGCGACAAAATCCCAAGAAAAGGCGGCCCCGGCATCACCAAATCCGACCTGCTGATCATCAACAAAATCGACATCGCCGAACAGGTACATGCGTCCCTCGATGTGATGGACCGCGACTCCAAGAAAATGCGCGGCGAGCGCCCGTTCGTGTTCACCAACCTGTACGACGGCGTAGGGCTGGAAACCATCATCAGCTTCATCCTCGAACGCGGCATGCTGCCGGAACGACGCCCGAACAAAGTGGCCGAAACCGCCTGACACCGAACCACAAACACCGAATCCAGCAACACAAGGAAGAACACCATGAACCAGACCACCAAACTCCTCATGGCCGCCGGCCTGCTACTCACCGCCACCACCGCAGCCGCCCATACCGGCCACGGCGCCCACGCTGAAAGCGGCTTCCTGAGCGGCCTGCTGCACCCCATGCTGGGCCTGGACCATTTGTTGGCCATGGCTGCTATCGGGTTTTGGAGTGTGCGCCAGAATAACCTCATGAAGAACGCCACGCCGGCCTTCGTAATCGGTGGCATGGTTCTGGGCGCAGCCCTAGCCTGGGGCGGACTGAGCCTGCCGGGCGTTGAAACTGGCATCACCTTCTCCGTACTGGTGGCCGGTATTCTCATCGCCACCCTGGCCAAACTGCCCACGGCTGTTGGCGGCATGCTCGTCGGTGCTTTCATGCTGTTCCACGGCTTTGCACGCGGTACAGAAATGCCCGCAGGGGCAACGTTGGCGGCATACCTGGCCGGTTTTTCCATCGCTACCCTCTCTATCACTCTGGTTGGGCGTGGGCTGGGTAGCTTGATGCTGAAGGCGGATAGCCGGTTCAGTCGAAGTATTGGGGGTGCACTGGCGGTGGCGGGGGCTTACCTAGTTGCTGCTTGATCCGCCATCGAAGCAAAAATTGAAACTAGAAGCCGTTCTGTTTTCCCGGCGGATTTTCTGCTATTAGATCTGAGGTCTCCTTGAACGCCTATCCGCCGCCCCGAATAGCCGGCTCCGGAATAACCGAATCGGACCTTCTGGTCATCAATAAAAGCGACATCGCCGAACAGGTTCATTCCAGCTTGGACGTGATGGACCGCGACGTCAAAATAATGCGCGGGAAACGCCCCTTAGTGTTCACCATATACTGCGGGGTGGGTCTGGAGAAGATCACCAGCTTTATTCTGAAGTGTGGGACGTAGATGGAAAGACGGCTCGGCGAAGTAAGTGTCCGCGAGACGCTTAAGCCAAAGATTCAGTATTCAATTGACAACGGAGAACATCGCGGAGACAGTCGACTTGGCTGCTGCGCTACTGTCGGCGTCCGCCACAGCGCTTGCGCATCCTGGGCATGAAGCAATTGGAGATGTACTGCACGTGGAGTATATTTTCGCTGCAGGCATCGTTGTGGCCGCTGCGTTCTCAGCATGGAAAGCGATTAAACAGCGTCGTTGGTTCGAACCGCTAACCGTCAAGGGATCAATTCCGCCTCAAGTGCCTCATGTCGGCACTGCCAAAACCCCGGTGACCAGGCGCCAGCAGCTATATCTTGACATTCTTAGATGTCCAATATTGAGGAAGTTAGGATATTCCGTGGGTGATTGCCATCCCTCGTCAGGCCTAGCGACATCTCAGGTTGGGAATAGGTACTTAGACTGCCCAACAAAAGCAAAAAATAAAAAAATTACCAACGGCAATCATTGCTTAAAGCTTGGAAAAAACCGCGAATTATGCCAAGTTTGTTAGTTGCCAAAGCCTTTTCTTTATCATATTTATAAAAATTATCCTAGATAAAATCAATCAAGAATGGACATTAACTAATGAAAAAAATGGACGAGCAGCCAAAAGTAATTTATCCACATGACCTATCTTGCTTCAAGTACGAGCGAAGTGATGATGAGGTAGACCGCTCGAGCATTTTGGATACTCTTGAATTGCATTTTGCGAAAGGTGAGACCTCGGTCGCAGTCCATGGTGACGAAGGTATAGGGAAAACGACTGTATTAAACCAATTTATCAGTCGGTATAAAAAAGATTCTATCGGTATATTCTTGAACGCAGTAAACGGCCAGTCGTACGCACAAGACAACATTATCATCGATCTATACCGGCAGGCTTCGTATTATTTAAATGACGAAGAGTCAAAAAATTTTCAGGAGGCAGGGAAAAGAGACCTGGCAAAGGTATTTTATTTTTTGGAAATATTTTTGCAAAAAAAAGGAAAGTTCTTATATCTAATAATCGATGGTTTGAGTGATATACCAAAGCGAGATCATTATATAGTAGACGAAATAATAGATCTACTTCCGTTTACCTCAAGACATATAAAGATACTGCTTTCAGTAGATAATGAGGAAAACTTAGGAAAGCTTGTGTCAAAGAAAATCATGCGATTTGAAATGTTGGTTTTCAGCAAGCATGAAACAAAACTCCTCCTACCTGACGTTGACGAATCAACCATCGACAGCCTAATGCGAGTATTTCCTGCTGTTCCTGGAAACCTGAAAATAATAAAAAGACTGATAAGTTCAGGTATGAGTGCTGAAACAATATTGCAGGACTACAGTTCCACGTCTGGAAGTCGAGATCTTTATGAAGCTGAGTGGAATAGATCCAAGAATGTCGACGACTCAAGTTTTGAAGTTTTGGCAATTGCGGCCTTCTCTATAAGCCCTGTAAGTATGGAGTCACTTCAAAATATATTTAGTAAAAGTACAGAAGAAATTGAACGCTTGTCAGATCATTTTGGTTATATAGATTTAAGCGCAGAGCTATCGTCAAATCTGGTGTTCAGAGACTTGATCAAGCAACATCCTGATTGTCTGTATCCACCTCGATTCCGTCTCTGAATTTAACCCCAGTGATGACCTTGCCCAGATAGTGGAAGCCGC
>Ga0189290_100144_pt1 | contig 50409 bp, 47 predicted proteins | sample UW140minimetaG_FD_130318 | JGI IMG/M metagenome (GOLD analysis project Ga0189290, IMG submission 130318) | Marine microbial communities from the Costa Rica Dome - UW140 mini metaG | ecosystem: Environmental > Aquatic > Marine > Oceanic > Photic zone | place: Costa Rica: the Eastern Pacific...
ATCTATGGATTAGCTGGGCAACCTGATGCTGTGATTTATATCTTTGACCGTTATGGAAAGTTATTAAAACAGTTAAGTCCTTCTGGTAGCGGATGGAATGGTACTTATAATGGTAACCCAATGGCTAATAGCTCATACTGGTTTACTGTACAATATAGAGAACCGAGTACTAATGAGGTTAAAACTTTTAAGGCACATTTTGCGTTGAAACGATAATTTAGAGAAATAAAAAAACCTGAGTTTTAACTCAGGTTTTTTATAAATTATTTTAAGTAAGATTATTTAACTTCAAAAGTAATTTTTAAGTTTACTCTAAAATCAGAAACTTCACCGTCTGTTACACTTGCACTTTGATCTTGTACATATACAGAACGAATATTTTTTACACTTTTAGAAGCATGTTTTACTGCTTTTCTTGTAGCATCTTCCCAACTTTTTTCAGAATTAGATAATACTTCAATAACTTTTAATACTGCCATAACATATTTGTTTTTAATTAATAATCAGTTAATTTAAAAATACAAATATTGGGAAGAAGCTATCGGTTTTTAAATTCTAGTGAACTCTTTTATTAGATAAACTACCATTTTTATAGATGAGATTAACCATTAATGGCTTCAACACTGTTTACTTTGCCTTTTAACATTTCTTTGAGCATATTTTCTATACCATTTTTTAAAGTAAAAGTAGAAGAAGGACATCCACTACATGCTCCTTGTAAAATAACTTTAACAATTTTAGTGTTTGGGTCATAAGATTCAAATTGAATATTACCTCCATCACTCGCAACAGCAGGTTTAACATATTCTTCTAAAATGTTTACTATTTCTTTAGAAATATCATCTAATGTCTCAAAATGTGCATCAATGTTTTCTGTTGTTTTCTCTATTGCTTCAGGAGCATTTAAGGAAACTATTTCTTTTCCATTTTCAATGAAACTTCTAATAAATTCACGAAGTTCACTTGTAATTTCATTCCAATCTGCAACATCATATTTTGTGATAGAAACAAAGTTTTCATCTAAAAACACGCTTTTTACAAATGGAAAATGAAATAATTCTGTAGCTAGAGGAGAAGCTTTAGCTGTATCAATTGAAGTAAACTCATAAGCAGCAGTCACTATTTTTTTGTTAGCAACAAACTTTAAAACAGAAGGATTTGGAGTGCTTTCTGAATAAACAGTAACAGGCGTTTTTTTAGGAGCAATGCTTTCTTCTATAACGATACCTCCTCCATTTAAGTATGTTTCAATTTGTTCGGCAACTTCATTTTGTACATCTGGCCATTCTACAATATTGAAACGTTCTACAGCAACAAAATTACTTGTAATGTATACTTTTTTTACAAAAGGTAAATAAAATAATTGTTGAGCTAAAGGAGAGGATTTTGCTTCGTCTATATTATTAAATTCAAAGCTTTGATGCTGTGTTATAAATTGATTTAATTCAAATTTTATGATCGAATTATTGGAAGTTTCTTGTATTGAGACTTTAAAAGAATTCATTTTGCTCTTTTTTTTGCAAAAATACTAAAAGAAAAGTAGAGATATCCTATATTTGAATCTTAAAATAAGATTTCAATTTATTAAAAAGGTTAGTATATGTGATAAATCCTTTTTATATTGGAAGCTTTAACTTTTGTCTACCAATTTATAGCAAGTAAATTTATATATTTGGCTTCGTTTATAATTTTTTTGACAAAAAAGAGTTAATAATAAATAATAGGTGTAAATCTAATACCAATATTTACCTTGAAAAAAAAGACTATGAGATTACAAAGGTTATTTTTTTTAGCAGTTTCAGTATTTTTCTTTACTCAATTTGCTAAAGCTCAAGAGGGGCTGCCAATTTATTCAGATTATCTAACAGATAATTATTATTTAATTCATCCTTCAATGGCGGGAGTTGCTAACTGTTCTAAAGTTAGGATTACTGGTCGTCAACAATGGTTTGGACAGGATGACGCTCCAAAATTACTTACTGCAAGCATAAATGGAAGAATTGGAGAGTCGCAATCTGGTGTTGGAGGAATTGTTTATTCTGACCAAAATGGATTCCATTCTCAAACAGGAGCATATTTAACTTATGCTCACCACATATTATTCTCTAGAAATGAAGTAGATTTAAATATGTTATCATTTGGTTTAAGCGCCGGAGCGATACAATATAAATTAGATGAAACTACATTTTTATTTGATGGACCTGATCCAATTATATCAGGTATAGAGCAATCTGCTACTAATTTTAATGTAGATTTTGGTTTTTCTTATCACCTATATGATTTCTATGCTCATGCTACCGTAAAGAATTTATTAAAAAACGATGGTGTTAACTTTAACGAGCAAGGTTTAAGCTTTGATAACCTTAGAACTTATATTGTGTCTGTCGGTAATACTTTTAGTAATTACAGTAGTGATTGGAGTTTTGAGCCTTCAGCAATGTTTGTATACAGAGATGCTACTGAGGAAGCATTTTTTGATATTAATGCTAAAGCATACAAGTCAATGGATTTTGGAAAAGTATGGGGAGGTTTATCGTATAGAAGAAGTTTAGATGGAGCTGAATTTGTTGATGGATCTGGAGTAAGCAGTCAAAAATTACAATATATAACTCCAATTTTAGGTGTTGATATAAATAACTTTGTATTTGCTTATACATATAGTTACCAATCTAATTCAGTTGTATTTAACAATGGAGGATTTCACCAAATAACATTAGGATATAACTTTGGGTGTAGAAAAGAGCATTATAGTTGTAACTGTCCAGCAATTAACTAATTGCAGTTAATTATTATATAAAAGCGCCTCGATTATAAATCGAGGCGCTTTTGCTTTTACATAGTTTAAATTATTTTAAATTTATTCCCATTTGTAATTTTTAAGTTTAGCTTGTTTTTTTATAGCTTTAATCATAGCATTTTCTAAACCGTTAGTTTGTGATTTACGCTGGTTTAAGATATATTGTTTTCGATTAGTATTTAGTTCTTGAATTTTCTTCTGTATAGTTTTACGTTCTTCTCTTTTTTTAGAAATATAAGCTTTTATTTCTTTCTTGCTTTTATTTTTTAATTCTATAGGTAATTCTTCTTGTTTTAACTCTTCAAAGTTAAAGTTTTCGTCTTCAGAAGCATCTATTAAATCCCAAGTGGAATTTTTGTACAGGTGAGAACTTTTACTAACTGTTCTACTTACAGCATTTGCATTACTATAACCTTTGGCATTAAAATCTTGTTCAGCTTGTAATTCCATTTTTTCTTTCCCAATAGTGTTATAGGTTACGTAGGTGTTATTTAATTTTTTATTGTACTCTAATATGTCATCATCATAAGGAGTAGCTATATAAGCTGTTGCTTTATTATGATTGATAGAAATGTAATTACCTTTTGCTATGTCTGCACCGTCTTTCCAAAAATTAGAAATACCTTGCTCATAATTTCCACAGAAAATAGTATTAACAGTTATATCTTTATTTAATGCTTTTTTTGATGCGTCTTTATAATTTATCTTTCCTTGAGTAAAAGGTTCATTACCTGCAATAAAAATTAGCTTTAAATCATCTGGGTTATTATTCCATTTTAATTGATTTAAAGCAGTTGTAATAACCTGTCCGCAGTATTCATTGCCCCCTTTAGTGGTTAAAGAAAATAATTGCTTAGATATTTCATCCAAATCCTTACTAAAAGATAGTACTTGACGTATAAAACCTTCTTCAGCATTTAAATTGTCGTTTCCATACTCGTAAATTGCTATCTCTAAGTTTGGCTTTTTGTCGTTACATTTTGCGTAAGATAATTCATTAACAATATCCCAAAGTTGGGCTTTAGCTTGATCTATTAATCCATCCATACTATTGCTGGTATCTAATAATAGAGCCACTTTTATATGCTGTTTTTTTGAAAATTTCGGCATAGTATTTTTAAATGTAATAGGGTCGTTCTGTTTTTTTATATTAGCATTACATGCTGTAAATGATAATATTGTAAATACCGTTAATGTTGTTATAATTGATTTCATAATTTTATTGTTCTAATTTCAATTCCTTTAAACTTATAGCTCCATCATTTGAGATTATAAAATATTTATTTTTTATCAGTTGTTTTTTCACAGTTTTTTGTGCTATTGGTTTTGGTGTGTATTGTAGTTTAATTTCCATTCCTATCTGTACAACAGGTTCAACAATAGTTGGGTTTATAACCACATCATATTCTTTAAATGTAATAGGCTCATAGTAATATGATGTTTGCTTTTTTGCAGTAGTAATACCTTTTTTCTTATTAATAGCTTCTAAAGAGATACTATTAAATGCTTGGTAACTTTTATAAAACTCTCTTGGGAAATGGCAGTATTTTGTGTCTGCAATACTTGGAGTGTATGTTTTTAGATCGAAATCTAAGTCACTATAAAATTGCTTCTTTTCTTTTAAAATTTTTAATATTTCTAAGCGTAGTTTTGTATAAATTTGTTGAATATTATCTATAAAATAGTCAACTTTAACTAAGTTGTATATCTCATTATTTGCGCAAGCTGAGAGTATATTTTCAAATTGTTTTACTTTATTAAACTTTATGTGAATATTTTGTTGCAATTCGAATCCTTTAGGAACTTCATTATATTTTTTACTGAACAGTTTACGTTCTACAACAGTTTCATATACCGGAACAAAAGAAATAACATCTATAACAAAGTCATTGGATTGAATTCCTTTAGATAAAAGAGCCGTTTTTACTTTTGCTACGCGTTCTCTCATTAAAGTATTAGCTTCTTCAGATGTTTTTCCAATTTGTGTAACATTAAAAACAGCTGTGTACGCATTAGCAACAACATTATGTAAAGCTTTTACGTCTATAGTAATGGTAGGATTGGGGACTAAGTTTGCGTGTCTAAAACTATTTAATTGATTATTGTAAATTGTAGCATTTCCTAATGCTTTAGAACTTATAATATTTTGCCTAGAAATAGTTGTTGCATTGCCTCTTATTTGAGCTTCGCTATAAAAATAAGAGATTAATAATAGGATTAAAATTTTAACTTTCATGTGCTTTTATGTATATAATTTGCTAGTAAACATATGTTTAAGTTTGTTGTTAATAAACAGATAATGAGGGAACCATACTAACAAATGAGTGAAATGGATAGTAAAATGAGTAAAGACATATATTTAGTATTAAGCTGGGTGTTTTTTACAATTCCCTATTTTATTATACCAACTAAAGTATGTAAGTTTATCCTTTACTAATAAAAAAGAAATGAATTTTAGAATTATATATATAGTCTTATGTTTTCTGTTGGCATGCCCTATTATGGTTAAATCTCAAAACGACATGCCTAATGCAGATGAAGAAAAATCACCTCTTTTTACAGTTAGAGGATTTGTAAGAGAAAATAATACTTATGACCCTATTAAAGATGCCAATATAGAAGTTAATGGAGGAGCTTATACATCTTCTAATTTGGCAGGAGAATTTAGAATTCAAGTAAGAAAAGGAGATGAGTTAAGAATTAGCCACAAAGATTTTGAAACTATTTATCACACAATTGTAGATAATGAAAGGATAATTGTAGATGTGTTGCCAAATACTGAAAGATCCAGGGTTTTTAGAAATAAGAGAAATACAACATTTAATAGTACAATAGATTCGGCAATTGTTTACAAGAAGAAATCTATAGAAAAAAGTGTGCAATTTATAACAGAAAGCATTAAACAAAGTAAGTCTGTAAAAAATAATGCAGAAGCTTATGAGGTTTTAGCCGACGTTTATATGTATTGGAAACAATATGATTTAGCAGTTAATTATTATAGAATTAGTCTTAATAATCTGAAAACAAATGAAGTAAATTTAAAACTAGCCGAAGCTTATAAAAAGAATAAAAATTATCAAGAAAGCTTATCTGTATACAGAGATTTAAAAGCAGAAGAGTTATCTAATTATCAGTTAGTAGAATTCCACGAAGGTATTGGAGATGTTTATTTTGAAATTAAGAAGTATGAAAAAGCTATTGAAGCCTACAATATGGGGTTAGAAAAAGCAAAACAGCATTTAATTTCTTTAAAAGTTACTAACTTAAATTCTAAAATAGCTGAATCGTATAATAAAAAAGGGGCTATAAATAAAGCCGAAGAATATTTTGACAATTCTTTAGACTTGGCTTCTAAACAAAATAAAACAAGAGCCGTAGAAGAAAAGTTAAAAGTAGCAGATTTTAATAATTCTAATCAGTTTTTTGATCGAGAAATAGAATTGAGAAAAGAATCTATAGAAGTTATTAAAGACATTGAGAAAGATTCTATAATAGATAATGAAAGCTCTTTAACTGTACAAAAACAAAACTATAAAATAGGAAATGCTTATTATTTACAGAGAAATTATGACGCGGCTATTCCTTACTTAAAAGAAAGTATAAAAGAAGCAGAGGAAAAAGAAGATTTAATAGTAGAGTATGATGCAGCTCGTAAGCTAACAGAGGTGTTTGAAGATGCTGGAGATTATGTTAATGCATTAAAAGCGTATAAAGAGTATACAAAATCTGTAGAAAAGCTGAATAAAAAAATGAATGATGACATAATAAGAGCTAAGCGCTCTAGTCAGAAAATAAGAGATAATGCAGCGAGAATAAAATCTTTAGAATCTAACACAGAGTTGAATAGGGAACTTAGTGATGAGAAAAATAAAAATCAAAACATAATTATTTACTCTTTAATAGGCGGAGTGTTTTTGTTATTGTTTACAGCATATTTAATGTTTAAATACATTAAGCAACAGAGATTAGCAAATAATTTATTAGCATTAAAATCATTAAGGAGTCAAATGAACCCACATTTTATTTTTAATGCGTTAAATTCTGTAAATAGTTTTATAGCTACAAATGATGAACGTACAGCAAATAAATATCTATCGGATTTTTCAAAGTTAATGAGGGCGGTTTTAGAGAATAGTGAAGAGGATTTTATCCCTTTACAAAAAGAAATAGAGCTATTAGATTTATATACCAAACTGGAACATTTTAGGTTTAAAGACAAATTTGATTATAGTATAACTGTAGACGAAAAAATAGATGTAGAAGCATTCCAGATACCACCAATGCTATTACAACCTTATATAGAGAATGCTGTATGGCATGGATTAAGATATAAGGAAAGTAAAGGTAAATTAGATATTTTAATTACAAAAAAGTCTAAAGACGAAATAGAAATTATTATAGCAGATGATGGTATTGGACGTGAAAAGTCTAAAGCTTTAAAAACACAAAACCAACAGAAACAAAACTCAAAGGGGATGGGGAATATTAAAAAACGTGTAACAATACTTAATGAAATGTATAAAGATAAAGTAGATGTTTATATAAGTGACTACCAAGATGAAGGAGATATAGGAACAAAAGTAGTAGTGACTTTAAAGAAAGATTAAAAGCCCTATTATTAATATTAGATAAATTAATCATAAAAAAATTACAGTACTAAAATGAAATTAAAATCAATTATAGTTGAAGACGAAGAAACAAGTAGAGAAATACTAAAAAACTACCTAAGTAAATATTGCTCTAATGTTGAAATATTAGGAGAAGCGGTAAATATAAACGAAGCTTTAGAGTTAATAAGAAAAGAACCTTTGGATTTAGTATTCCTAGATGTAGAAATGCCATATGGAAATGCCTTCGATTTATTAGAGAAAGTTGGAGATAGAACATTCGAAACTATATTTGTTACTGCATATAACCATTATGCAATAGATGCGCTAAATGCACATGCTTCTTATTATTTAATGAAACCTATTTCTATAGACGAATTAATTAAAGCTGTAGATTATGTAGTAGAAATAAAAACAAAAGAAGAAGCATTACAAGATCAAGTTCTAGTACCAAAAACTACACAAAAAGTAGATGGTAAAATAACTATTCCGCAACAAGATGGTTTTGAGGTTTTAAATACAGCAGATATTTTATTTTGCAAGGCCGATGATAATTATACCGAAATATATTTAAATACTAATAGAAAAAAAGTTGTTAGTAAAACACTTAAGTATTTTGAAGATGTTTTAAAAGACTCTAATTTTGCTAGAATTCATAAAAGTTATTTAGTTAATGTTAATGAAATAGTAAAGTACGTTAAAGGCAAAGGGGGAAGTGTTGTCTTAACAAATGGACAAGAAGTTATGGTCTCTGCTAATAAAAAAGCCGAATTGTTATCGTACTTTAAATAACTATAAAGTTTAATATATGCCAATAATAAAACCAGTAAATGGTAAATCACCGCAAATACCTAAAGATTGTTATATAGCAGAGAATGCAACAGTTGTAGGCGATGTAAAAATGGGAAAAGAATGTAGTATTTGGTTTAATGCAGTACTAAGAGGAGACGTACACTATATAACATTAGGAAATAAAGTTAATGTGCAAGATGGAGCTGTAGTGCATTGTACCTATAAAAAGTACCCTACAATAATAGGTAATAATGTATCTATAGGTCATAATGCTATTGTACATGGTTGTACTGTTCATGATAATGTACTTATAGGTATGGGAAGTATTGTTATGGACAATTGTGTTGTGGAAAGTAATAGTATTGTGGCAGCTGGAGCTGTGGTAACACAGAATACTGTTATAGAGTCTGGAAGTATTTATGCAGGTGTTCCTGCTAAAAAAGTAAAGGATATAAGTAAGGAACTTATTAATGGAGAAATTAATAGAATCGCTAAGAACTATGTAAAGTATTCAGGTTGGTTTAAATAACAATGAAACGAATACTACTGTAAACTATTGTGCTTTTTAATAGCATTAATTAAATCATCAACAGTTTTTAGCTTGTTAATAGTATTTGTTTTTAAAAAAGGTTGAAGTGTATTATTATCTTCTTTTAAAATAATAGGATAAGTAAAGAGAGAGTCTTTGTATTTTGCTTCAAATTCATCGGTATGTAAAAAATCCATTTCTACAATATTTTGTTGTCTAAAAGCTTTCCACTTTTTGTTTTCAGAAAAGGTGTTGTAGGTTATAGCACATAAGTTGCATGCATAAGTTTCTGGACGGAATAATTTAAGTACAACATCTAAAACCATGTTGTCAATTCCAGAATTAGCATTATATACAAAAAGGAGTTTACTCATTGCATTTTTGTCTAATTGTTTATGAAAAACTTACTTAAACCAAGCAGAAATAATAGCTGTTTATTTAAGTGCGGATAAGGAGAATATATAATGGATCAAAAATCTAAAAAAGAAACATCAAAACGTTTACCTAATAAAGACGTCATTACTTCTGTATTATTATTAGTAAAAAACAGATGTTTAGGTGTTGTTTTAGTTAGGTTAAGTAGTTTATTAGCTTCTAAAATGGCTTTAGTATGTCTAGCTACAGCTTCGCCTGAATCTATAATTTTAATATGTTGCGGCAATATTTTAATAAGTTGGGGAATAAGATATGGATAATGTGTACAGCCCAATACTAAATAATCTATATTAGCATCTAACATGGGTTGCATATATAGTTTAAGTAAATCCCGCATGGTTTTAGAATTTATATTACCACTTTCTACCAAAGGAACAATACCTTCTCCTACACGCTCTATGATTGTAATGCCATTAGAGTACAAATCTGTAGTTTTGTGAAATAAATGACTTGTTAGTGTTCCTTTTGTTGCTAAAACACCAATAGCTTTAGTTTTAGTTTGTAATGCTGCAGGCTTTATAGCAGGTTCTATACCTATAAATGGAACGTTGTATTGTTCTCTTAATATTTTTATAGCATTAGTTGTGGCAGTATTGCATGCTACTACAATAAGCTTACAGCCCTTGTTTATTAATAGCTCTGTGTTTTTAATGCTAAGTTCTATGATTTTGTCTTTCCCTTTAGGACCATATGGAGCATGTTTACTATCTGCTAAGTAAATAGTATCTTCATTAGGTAAGAGTGAATATATCTCTTTCCAGATAGAAGTTCCGCCAACGCCAGAATCGAATATACCTATTGGTTGTTTGCTCATTTTAATTTTGTCTCTGTTAAAAGTATAGTTTTTTAATTAAAAAAATGTAATGGGACTGTTATAAAAATACAAAAGCCGCCTTGTAAAAGACAGCTTTTGTATTTAGTGTTTAGTTTAGATTTTATTAAAATCCTAATTCTTTTTTTACGTCTTCTAGTAAGTTTTTACCTTCAGCCATGATTACTCCACCACCGTTTGTAGAGTCTAAAACGTAATCGAAACCTTGAGCTTTAGCAACTTTTAAAATAGCAGCTTTAGCTTTTTCAGTAATAGGCTTTAATAATTCAATTTCTTTGTTTTGTAAATCTTGTTGGGCTTGAGCTTGATATTGACGAATAGATTGTTCCATTCCTTGTACTTCTGCAACACGCTTTTTGTTCTCTTCATCTGTTTGAGAAGCTGCTTGAGAATCGTAAAGTTTCATTTTATCTTGAAGTTCTTTAGCAGATGCCTGGATGTCTGTCTCATAAGTTTTTCCTAACTTTTCCATCTCAGCTTTAGCAGCTGCCATTTCCGGCATTCCTTTTATTAATTCTTGCGTATTAATATGAGCTACTTTACTCTGTGCGCTCATAAAGCTAGTTGCTCCTATAAATAATGCTGCAGCAATTAATAATGTTTTAAATTGTTTCATTGTTAAAATAGTATTTGTGTGTTATAAATATTAATTCTTAATTGTCGTCTTTTTCGCTCTCTTTCTCTTCTTTAGCTTTTTTGCGATCTTCTAAGATTTTCTTTTTTTTATCTTCTAGTGCTTTTTTACGAGCAGCTCTATCTGCTAATTTCTTTTGTTTTCTTTCTTCTAAAATTTGAGCTCTAGTTTTTGGTTCTTCTGTTTTTGCAGATTCGCCTTCACTTTCACTAGGCTTAGTTTCTTTATCACCTTCCTCTTCACTATGGCTAGGTGGTGTGTTTTTATTTCCTTCTTTAGCTTTTTTACGTTCTTCTAAAATTTTAGCTTTCCTTTCTGCCGCCGCTTTCTTCTTAGCTTCTCTTGCTTCTAAAATTTTCTTTTTACGTTCTTCAACTATTTTTGCTCTAGCAGCTTTTTTCTCATCCAGAGCTTGTTGTCTAGCATCTTTTCCTTCATTTACTTCTACAGTAAGGTCTTCTTCTTTAGCTTTCTTTTTATCTGCTTTAGATTTTAACTGTTTACGTTTAGAAGTTCTAGTTATGGTTCTTAAAACTTGCTCACTAATATCAAAACGTTCTGCCGAATAAAGCATTACTACATCTGCAGATTTATCAAAAACGAAATCAAATTTTTTCTTTTTAGCAATGTCTTGTACTGCTTGAAATATTTGATCTTGCACAGGTTGCATTAATTGTCTTTTCTGGATCATTAAATCACCTTCAGGACCAAATCGTTTTTGTTGGTATTCTAAGATTTCTTTTTCTTCAAAAAATAAATCCTCTTCACGTTCTTCTATAAGTTCTTTAGTTAAAAGTGCTTTTTCATTATTTAGCTCTTTTCGTTTTTGTTCAATACCACTTAATTTAGTTTCAATTTCACCTTTCCATTTTTGTACTTTGGATTCTAATTGAGACGTCGCTTCTGCATATTCCGGAACATTTTGTAAAATATATTCTGTATCTATGTATCCAATTCTTACACCACGTTGTGCATTAACGGATAGACTTAGCATAGACACTAAAGTCAGTAAAAAAAGAACTTTTAATTTCATCTGTTTTAATATTTTAATATTTATTACTCCTATAAACTCAAAAATTCACAGATGATTGTTTTGATTCTGCTTTTATTTTGAATTAATTGAATAAAAGTAATGAATTTTAACTTTAAATTTTTTAATTCTTGAATCAAATCTTCAAACTGTACATTGAAAATATCGTGCCAAAAATAAAAATTTAAAGAAACCGAGCATATTTATTAGCTTATAAATTAGAATATTTTAGTTTCTTTTTAGAATTGCTGTCCTATGATGAAGTGAGTTTCCCAACCATGTTTAACAGTCTGTCCTGGTAAAGCATCGAAACCGTGACCGAAATCGATACCTAATAGACCAAACGCTGGCATAAAAATTCTAATTCCAAAACCTGCAGACCTATTAACGTTAAACGGGTCGTAGTCTCTAAAGTTATTATAAGAACCACCAGCATCTAAGAACCCTAATGCATATATTTTTGCACTTTGTTTCAGTGTTATTGGGTAACGTAACTCTAATGAGAATTTATTATAAATGGTACCTCCATCTTGAGTAGATAGAGCTTGGTTAGGATAACCACGCAGGGCTATAGCTTCTCTACCATCTAAACTTACTGCTCCTAGTCCATCTCCTCCTACAAAGAAACGCTCGAAAGGAATAACTCCTCTATCTTGATTGTATGCACCTAAAAATCCAAATTCTATAGAAGATTTAAATACAAATTTATCTACTAATTTAGTGTACCAATCTCCTTTAAATTTAATTTTATAGAACTCTAGCCATTTAAATCGTTCTTGATCTATTTGAGAGATTCTTGCAGTAGCAGCATTTCTATCTTCTACTGGATTGTTAGAATCGCCTATTATAGCAAGGTTTTCCGTACGCTCTTCTCTTAAAGCTTTATAGTCTACACCATTAAATAAAGAGTAGGGGATAGATAATTTTGCTGTTGCAGTAAAATTAGATCCTTTAGTTGGGAATACAGGATCATTAGCTGTGTTATTACGACTAAGTCCTACTGTATATGATAAGTTATTAGAATATCCATCTCCAAAAGTAAATAAGCCTGTATTATAGTTTTTTAAATCGTAGTGTTGAAAGCTTATTGCTTGAGATAATGTAAAGTAGTCATCAGGTACAGATAAACGTTTTGCTAACCCTACTGTTATACCTGTAATGTTAAAGCGTCTATCTTTATCAGCTCTTCTTGTTTGTGGGTCAAATAAAAATTGTTTTGTATGCGATAATGATGTTGAAAATTGAACTGGTTTTTTTCCTCCTAACCATGGTTCTGAAAATGAGAAACTATAAGTTTGAAAGAAACGACTTGCTTGTAAACGTAGCGCTAATTTTTGTCCATCTCCTGTTGGAATTGGTCTATAAGCATCTTTTTTAAAGATATCTTTTAATGCAAAATTGTTAAAAGATAATCCTAAAGTACCTATAAAACCACCTCCACCATAACCACCTTGTAGTTCTATTTGGCTAGATCCAGATTCTACAACACCATATTCTATATCTATAGTTCCATCTTCTGGGTTTGCGTTTTTAAATTGAGGATCTATTTGCGAAGCATCAAAGAAACCTAATTGACTTAATTCACGAACCGTTCTTACTACATTAGCTTTACTATATAATTGCCCTGGGCGTGTTCTTAGCTCTCTATAGATAACATGATCGTTAGTTTTTTCGTTACCTATAACAGATATTTTGTTAAAATACACAGGTTTCCCTTCAGTAATTCTAATTTCCATATCTATAACATTACCATCTGCATTTACCTCCACAGGGTTTATTGTTGAAAATAAATAACCGTGATCTTGGTATAAGTTGGTGATATCATCAGCATCAGGTCTACTATTATCTGCAATTCTTTTAGCTAATAATATACCATTATAAGTTTCTCCTTTTTCTATTTTTAATTTACGCTTTAATACTTCGTCAGAATATACTGTGTTTCCAATAAACTCAATATTTCCAAATGTATATTTTTCTCCTTCTTCTACTTTTATACCTATATTAATGGAGCCATCACTGTTTTTTGTAAGTGTGTCAGATAATATACGGGCATCTCTATATCCGTTTTCTTTATATTTATCAATTACAGAAACTAAATCTTCTTTAAAGTCGGCTTCTATATATTTTGAACGTTTAAAAATGCGAATAGGATTCTTTTTCTTAGTATTTTTCATGGCTTTTCTAAGCTTTTTATCGCTTAAAACACTATTGCCATCAAAAGTGATGTCTTTAATTTTTACTTTTTCTCCTTTGTCTATAGCAACAACCATATTTACACGAGATTTTTTTACAGAATCTTGTAGTTCTATGGTGTTAACATTGACTTTAGTATTTAAAAAACCTTCTTTTCTATATTTGTTTTGAAGATAGTTTTTAGTTGTCGTAATTAAATTTTCGGTAACCTTGGTTCCTTTTTTTAATTTGTTATCTTTTATAAGTGCTTCTTTTTTACCCTTCTTTATACCAGTAATTTTTACATCTACTAGTTCTGGTAAATCAGAAAGCCTTATTTCTAAAGAAGCGTTTTGTCCTTCTACTTTTGTTAAGTATAACTCTATGTCGCTAAAAAGATTAGATTTCCATAGTTTTTTTATAGCGTTACTAATTTTTTCACCAGGGATAAAAATTTGATCACCTTTTCTAAGTCCAGAATAAGTTATAATGGTTTGTCCGCTAAAAGAGGTGTTTCCTTTTACAGTTATTTCTGCAATGGTGTATTTTTTACCATTAGTTGCAGGTGTGTTTTGAGCTTGTGTAATAAAGCTGCTAATTGTAAATAATACAATTAGGGCGTATTGTAAATATGTTTTCAAAGGTAGTTGTTTAGCTGATTTGTTCACTTGTTTTTCCAAAGCGTCTTTCTCTTTTTTGATATTCAATTATAGCATCACACAAATGTTGCTTCTTAAAATCTGGCCAAAGTATAGGTGTAAAATATAATTCGGCATAGGCTATTTGCCATAGCAAAAAATTACTAATACGTTGTTCTCCACTGGTTCTAATCAGTAAATCTACGTCTGGTAAATTTTGCGTGTAAAGATGCTCATTAATAATTGATTCATCAATATTTTCAGTAGAAATTATATTATTTTTAACTTTAATACTTATTTCTTTCACTGTATTTAACAGTTCTTCTCTAGAACCATAACTTAACGCTAAAGTTAAAGTCATTCGTTTGTTATTCTTAGTGGTTTCAATAACTTCATTTAGTTCACGAAATACTTTTTTAGGTAAAGATTTTAAATTACCTATAGCTGTTAGTTTAATATTGTTTTCTATTAGTGTCTTAATTTCCTTTTTTAGGGAGGATACTAATAATTTCATTAAAGTATCTACTTCTAATTTTGGTCTATTCCAGTTTTCTGTAGAAAAAGCGTAAAGTGTAAGGTTTTCTATTCCTAACTCAGCACAAGCTTCTACAGTTTCTCGAACAGATTTGGTACCGTTTTCATGACCAAATGCACGTAGCATACCTTTTTGCTTAGCCCAACGACCATTACCATCCATTATAATGGCGATATGCTTAGGTAATTGTTTTGTATTTATATTTGTTATATCCACTTCTAATAATTGCAATAACAGGGATTTCTTCCAAAGGTATATGTTAATGTTATACCAGTAAAGGTATACCAGTCATTATTATTAACATTACCAAAACTTAAAAGTTCTATATTCTCTTTAGTGTCTGGAACACTTCCATCAATTTCATCTGTAAAGGTATATCTAGCTCCAACTTCTAGTGCTAAAACAAAATGATCGGCTACAGCCATTTTATAACCTAATACCATAGGAATACCATAGGCTAAACTTGTTGTTTCTTCAGATTGAATAACATCATTTTCGAAAAAATAGTTATCATGTTTGGCTATACTAATACCTGTATATAAATAAGGAGTAGAAACATTATCTCCACTATGAAGATTGAAATCTATAAAAGTAAACTCCATTCCTGCAGAAAATTCTATAATTTTATTTTTAAACTCGTAACCTCTAATAATTCTACTTGGATCGTCTGAGTCTTTATCAATACCTTCTAATTCTGTAAACGTAAGAGATGCTCTAAAAGAATGCCTAGGACTTCTGTTCCATTTATAAATGGCACCTAGAGCTAAGTTCTTGGGAGCGATATATGTAGTGGATCCGACATCTCCAATAAAGTTACTTCCTCCAGCAAATACACCTATTTCGTGAATTTGAGCAGCGCTAAATTGAGTGCTTAAAAATATTAATACTATAATGGTTAAATACCTCATAAATCTTCAAAAGTTTGCAAATATAATAAATAAGATGAGCCTATAATAATTTGAATCAAATAGTTATAGTCTAAAAACTGTTTTTAGCTTAATTTATTGTTTAATTGCGCTTATCCTCTCCCCAAAGTAATTTTTTACGAAGCGTATCAAGAAAGCTTTCATCGTTGAGTTCTATCATGTTAATGGTAAAATCTGCCTTTTTTAAAGTAATAGTGGTTTCGTTAGCTAATGTTGCAATTCTAGAATCTAGAGATACTAAATAATTGTTTTCTCTACCACTAACTTTTAATTGTATGGTTGTAGAGTCTTCAATAACTAAAGGTCTTGCACTTAAATTATGCGGGGCTATAGGGGTAAGGACAAAACTTGTAGTATCTGGAGTAATCACTGGACCACCACAACTTAATGAGTAACCTGTAGAACCAGTTGGTGTAGAGATAATTAAACCATCACTCCAGTAAGATGTTAAAAACTCACCGTTTAAATACGTTTCTACAGTAATCATAGATGTTGTATTCTTTCTGCTTACTGCAATCTCGTTAAGAGCAAAATTTAAATCTACAATATCACTGTTTGAAGGAGAAGTTTCAATGGATAACAAGGTACGTTTAGATAAAGTATAATCTTTATCCAGTATTTGTTGTATCGCTTTTTCTATTTCATCATGCTGTATAGTTGCTAAAAAACCTAAGCGACCTGTATTAATACCAACTATTGGAATATTTAAATTTTTTAAATAGGTGATGGCTCTTAAAATAGTACCATCTCCACCGATACTAATTAATAAATCGAAAGTTTCATCTAGTTCAGAAAACGATTGTATTGCAAAGCTGTTTTGTATTGCAGCATCTAAATTCTGTAGAAAATTTGATTCAATATAAACAGTCAGTTTTTTTTCTATAAGGACATCTAGAAGAGTGTTAAACGAATCTAGAGATTTATGTTTATAATATTGACTGTAAATGGCTACCTTCATATTTATATATTTAGGTATTTATTTAAATAGTTTGAGCGTTCTTTTAAACTCTCAATATAGCTATCTTCTTCTTGTCCAGCAATAACATTATAGCTATAACGTCTAAAGGTTTGCATAATATCATTTAAGCTAGTGTTTCCTATTTTTAATGTTATTTGTGCAACATCGTTTTCTATTTTAGAAATAAAAGCCCCTAATAGCTTACCATTGTTAGATTCTACAATTTGACTAACTTCACTAAAAGAGTAATCTAATAATCCTTTTTCAACTATTAAAATGGCACCAACTTCAGAGAAGAAAGGCGTTTCGTTAAATAGGCCTATAATATCATTAAGCTCATAATAACCTAAATAATTATTATTAGTATTTAAAACTGGCATTATATTAGTACTGTTTTGAGCAAAAGCTTCTAATACATCTAGCCAATTAGTTAGGTCTCTTACAAAGAACCCTTCTATAGCATAACTACAGTCTTTAACCTGTTTTTTACTTTCAAAACAATGAACATCTGTTTCAGACAAGCAACCTAAGTAAACCCCTTCTTTATCTTTAATAGGAATATGAGAATAGGTAAGTTGGTTGAATAATAACTGTAACTCACTAACATTGTCTGTGTTTGTAAGTGGTTTTATATCGTTTATTATATATGTTGAAAGATTCATTGTTGCAATTTAGTATTATGCAAATTAATTAAAAAATAGTATAAAACCGCTGATCTACTTCGTATTTTTGTCTTTAAATTAAGTACAAATGACAAAATTAAGTGTAAACATAAATAAGATAGCTACATTACGAAACTCCAGAGGTGGAGATACGCCAAATGTAGTGCAATTTGCTAAAGATGTACAAAGATTTGGAGCAGAAGGGGTAACAATACACCCTAGACCAGATGAACGCCATATCCGTTATAAGGATGCTTACGATTTAAAGCCTGTTGTATATACAGAGTATAATATAGAAGGAAATCCTAATCCTAAATTTGTTGATATGGTTTTAGCTATAAAACCAACGCAAGTAACATTAGTGCCAGATGCTGTAGATGCTTTAACTAGTAATGCTGGATGGGATACTATTATAAATAAAGAATTTTTAATAGATGTTATAAAACAATTTCAATCTGAAGGCATTAGAACATCAATTTTTGTAGACCCAGAATTAAAACAAATAGAAGGAGCCAAAGCGACTGGTACAGATAGAATAGAATTATACACCGAAGCTTTTGCACACCAGTACAATTTAGGAAATAGAAAAGCAATTGAACCGTATACTAAATGTGCTGAATTAGCAAATTCTTTAAGTCTAGGAGTAAATGCAGGTCATGATTTATCTCTAGATAATATTCAGTTTTTTCAACAAAATATTCCAGGACTATTAGAAGTCTCTATAGGGCATGCTTTAATATCCGAAAGTTTATATTTAGGTATAGAGAATGTTGTGAATATGTATTTAAATAAATTGAAAGGGTAGTTTTTGCAGTCAGTAGTCAGCTAGTATAAATTCGTGTGAAAAAGAATAGACAACAATGATATTACATTCAAATATATTAGGAGAAGGCAAACCATTTGTTATTCTTCATGGGTTTTTAGGAATGAGTGATAACTGGAAAACTCTAGGAAGAAAATTTGCTGAGCAAAATTTTGAAGTACATCTAGTGGATCAACGAAATCACGGTAGAAGTTTCCATGATATTGGATTTGATTATGAAACCTTAGTTGAGGATTTAAAAAATTATTGCGATACTCGTAATTTAAAAGATATTGTTTTATTAGGGCATTCTATGGGAGGGAAAACTGCTATGTTATTTGCTACAGAATATCCAGAACTAGTTTCTAAATTACTAATCGCAGATATAGCACCGCGTTTTTACCCAATACATCATGATGCAATTCTAAATGGATTACAAGCTTTAAATTTTGATGATATAAAAACAAGAGGTGAAGCAGACAAGGCCTTAGCAAATTATGTTCCTGAGTTTGGTACACGTCAGTTTTTACTTAAAAATTTATATTGGGTAGAAAAAGGACAACTAGGATTGCGAATTAATTTGGACATATTAGCAGAGAATGTAAGTGAGGTAGGCGAAGCATTACCAACATATGCTAAATTTACTGCAGATACTTTGTTTTTAAGAGGTGATAAAAGTGAATATATCTCGTTAGAAGACGAAGCTATAATAAAAAGACACTTTCCAGAAGCAAAAATTGAAACTATAAAAAATGCAGGGCATTGGTTACATGCAGAAAACCCAGCAGATTTTTATAATGCAGTAATCTCGTTTTTAAAATAAAAAAAAGAAGCTCTGAATTATAGAACTCAAAGCTTCTTTTTTTAGAATTTACTAAAGTTTTAGTTATTGAATAGGAAATAAAATAGTTCCATATTGAGAATTAGAATAATCTATTCTGTATCTCCCAGCTGGAATAATTATCATATTCGTGTCTAAATGAAAAGCATTTATAATAGCACTATCTATAATACGAGCATCATCCTTAAAATTAACAAAATTTAATAGCTCATCAAAAGCAGCAATGTTAGTCTCATTTTGATCTAAATTGCTGAAAAATGATTGATGACTTATATGTTTTTCTAAAAGCTTTATTTCTAGTCTTTTTACATTGCCAACATTTCTTAATGTAGCAGTAACTTTTGTCCCAGTAGAAAATGTTTGAGGCTCACTCGTTATACAACCACCAAAAGCAAATACACAGTTATTACCTAATCCACCGCATTCTGTCCAATCAAAATTACTAGCTTCCCCTATCATTTTTATTGGTTCACCACCAATTGGGTAATCAAAATAATAATATATAAGTTCTTCTCCAAACCATAGGGGAAATGGAGCGGAAACATCTGGTTTGTCTTTAGAAAATACTGAAGTTGATACAGAAGACTCGTCTAATTCGTTGATGTCCGATTCTGTGTTACATGCAGTAGCCGCAAATGCGATAACACAAATAATTCCTAGTTTTTTTAAAAAATTCATAATAATAAGTTTTAAATAAATGCTTAACTTTAATTGTGTGTTAAGCTTAACACGTTTTCTCATTAAGAGTGTGTTTTGTCTTTTTGTTACGTTTTTTTTAAAAAATATTTATTTATGAAGCTAATTATTCGATTGTTACTAAATGCTATAGCTGTTGTAGTTTTAGCCAAACTATTAAAAGGAGTTAATGTGGATAGCTATACTACTGCTGTAATTGTAGCTGTGGTATTATCTATTTTAAATCTTATTGTTAAACCAATATTAGTGTTGTTTACTTTGCCTGTTACCTTATTGACTCTAGGGTTGTTTTTAGTGGTGATTAATGCTGTAATTATATTGTTAGCAGATAAATTAATAGATGGTTTTACTGTAAGTAGCTTTTGGTGGGCTATACTATTTGGTATTCTGCTCTCTGTATTACAATCGTTATTGCAATCGGTCTTAAAAAGCGATAAAAAGAAAAAATAGAATCTTGCTATTCAAGTAATTAAAATCTTTGATAACGTGTAAAAAAGTAGTACTTTTGCACACCATTTTTAGGTGTTACAAAATAATATATTATTCAAGATGAATATTACAAGAGAAAATATTGATGCATTAAATGCTGTAGTAAAAGTTGATATCGCTAAAGACGATTATAGTGATAAAGTAGAGAAAATCTTAACAGATTATAGAAAAACAGCAAACATTCCAGGTTTTAGAAAAGGTCATGTACCAATGGGAATGGTAAAAAAACAATACGGTAAAGCTGTATTAGTAGATGAGGTGAATAAATTACTTCAAGATGCTTTAAATAAATATTTAACAGAAGAGAAGTTAGATGTTTTAGGGCAGCCACTACCAAAAACACAAGATGAAATTAACTGGGACGCAGACGATTTTTCTTTTGAATTTGAATTAGGTTTAGCGCCAGAATTTACTGTAGATTTAAAATCTAAAAAAGCAATTACGCACTATAATATTACTGCAGACGATAAAATGATCGATGAGCAAGTAGAGCGTATTCAGAAACAATACGGGAAATTAATTTCTCAAGATACAATAGCAAAAGATAGTGAAGTAACAGGTACTTTTACTAATGAAGAAGAAGGTATTGAAAATACAGTAACTTTAACTTTAGATAAATTTAAAGGAAAAGCGACAGAAAAACAATTTGTAGGAGCTAAAGTAGGAGATACTATCGCTTTAAAAACGAAAGGACTTTATACTGATGCAAACGAGTTACAACATGCACTTAAATTAGAGCAAGATAAAGTAGAAGGTTTAGATATTGAAGTAACATTTGAAGTGACAGAAATAAACGAGCGTGAGTTAGCAGATTTAGATCAAGAATTATTTGACAAATTATTTGGAAAAGATGTTGTAAAATCGGCTACAGAATTGAAAGATAAGATTAAAGAAGATGCAGAGAAGCAGTTTGTTCAGCAATCAGATCAAAAACTATTAAACGACGTAACAGAGTATTTAGTAGATAATACTAAATTTGATTTACCTGCAGCTTTTCTTCAAAAATGGATGCAAACAGCAGGAGAGAAGGAAATTGACGAAGCTCAAGCAAAAGAAGAATACGAAAAATCTGAGAAAAGCTTACGTTACCAGTTAATAGAAGGTAAGTTGATGGAAGCTAATGGGATTAAATTAGATTTTGAAGACGTTAAAGAAAGTGCAAAGGGCATGATTAAAATGCAAATGGCACAATTTGGTCAAATGAATCCATCAGAAAAAGAGTTAGAAGACATCGCAGCGCGTGTGTTATCTAACCAAGATGAGGTAAAACGTTTATCAGAGCAAGTAGTAAGTCAGAAATTATTAAACCTTTACAAAGAAAAGGCAAACATAAAAACTAAAGAATTAACGTACGAAAAGTTTGTTAAAGAAGTTTATGGCGATAAATAAGCCACGTTCTTTTAAAGAATAATCATTATCTTTAAGCGTTGAATTCTTTACAGGGTTCAACGCTTTTAGTTTAAATAAAAAATCAAAATCAAATATGGATTACGGAAAAGAATTCGAAAAATTTGCAATAAAAGATCAAGGGATTAATAGTATGTACTACAATAAAATTCTTAGTAGTATGTATCCTACAAACTTGACACCTAATATTATAGAAGAGCGTCAAATGAATATTGCAATTTTTGATGTATTCTCTCGTTTAATGATGGATCGTATCATTTTTATGGGGACAGGTATTAACGATCAAGTTGCAAATATTATACAAGCACAATTATTATTTTTAGAGAGTGTAGATGCTTCTAAGGATATTCAAATATATATTAATTCACCAGGAGGAAGTGTTTATGCAGGTTTAGGTATATATGATACAATGCAGTTTATAAAACCAGATGTAGCTACGATTTGCACAGGTATGGCGGCTTCTATGGGAGCTGTTTTACTATGTGCTGGAGCTGCAGGAAAACGTAGTGGGTTAACACATTCTCGTGTTATGATTCATCAACCTCTAGGAGGAGCACAAGGTCAAGCTAGTGATATAGAAATTACAGCGCGTGAAATTTTAATATTAAAAGAAGAGCTTTATAAGATTATAAGTAAGCATTCTGGTCAAGATTACGACAAAGTATATAAAGATAGTGATCGTGACTATTGGATGAAAGCAGATAAGGCTAAGGAGTATGGTATGATTGATGAGATATTAACTCGTGATTAAAACAAAATAGTTATTGGTGTTTAAAAGACATAATAACCAAGAGATTAAGATAATTTAAAAAATGGCAAAGGAAGAATTGGAATGTTCGTTTTGTGGTAGAAAAAAGCCAGAAACCAGTTTATTAATAGCAGGATTAGATGCGCATATATGTGATCGCTGTATAGAGCAGGCGTACGGTATTGTTTTAGAGGAATCTAAACAAAGTGATAATAGCGAACTGTCTGCAGAGCTTATTTTGCGTAAACCGCAACAAATAAAAGCATTTTTAGATGAGTATATAATTGGCCAGGAATTTACTAAAAAAGTAATGTCTGTGGCTGTATATAATCATTATAAAAGATTGCTGCAACCGCCAAGTAATGATGATATAGAAATTCAAAAATCTAATATCATTATGGTTGGGCAAACTGGTACAGGTAAAACTTTAATGGCGAAAACAGTTGCTAGAATGTTAAATGTGCCTTTAGCAATAGTTGATGCAACTGTATTAACAGAGGCTGGGTATGTAGGAGAGGATGTTGAAAGTATTTTAACACGTTTATTGCAGGCGGCAGATTATAATTTAGAGAAAGCTGAAAAAGGGATTGTATTTATTGATGAGATAGATAAAATTGCTCGCAAAAGCGATAACCCTTCTATAACAAGAGATGTTTCAGGAGAAGGAGTTCAGCAAGCGTTATTAAAGCTTTTAGAAGGAACAGTCGTTAATGTGCCACCTAAAGGAGGGCGTAAGCATCCTGATCAAAAGTTTATAGAAGTAAATACTGAAAATATTTTGTTTATAGCAGGAGGAGCTTTTGATGGTATTGAGCGTGTTATTTCTAAACGATTAAACATGCAAGCTGTAGGTTACAGTGCGTCAATATCTGAAGATGTTGTTGATCAAGATAACTTGTTACAATATATAACGCCTAAAGATTTAAAAGATTTTGGGTTAATCCCAGAAATTATAGGTAGACTTCCAGTATTAACACATATGAATCCTTTGGATGAAAATACTCTTAGAGCTATTTTAACGGAGCCTAAAAATGCAATTATTAAACAGTATAAAAAACTGTTTAAAATGGATGAAATTGAGCTTAATATAACCGAAGGCGCTTTAGAGTTTATTGTAGGTAAAGCAATAGAGTATAAATTAGGTGCTCGAGGTTTACGATCTCTATGTGAGGAAATACTAACTGATGCTATGTTTGAACTTCCAGGAAGTGACACAAAAAAGCTAAGTGTAACTAAAGCATATGCAGAAGAAAAATTATCTAAATCTACAATAAAGAAGCTTAAAGCAGTTTCGTAAAAAGTATATAACTATAAATATAAAGCCATTTCTGTGTTATTCACAGGAATGGCTTTTTTATTATTATAAAATAGTAAATGATATGAGTGGATTATTAATTCCTAAACGGTTAGTTAAAGAACTTAAAAAAGAAGATGTAAATGTTATTTATACATTGCTATCTGGTGCTGGAGGTATTATTTGAGATTTATATAAAGACAAAGAAGAGATTTATGAGTTATATTATAAAATACTTGAATTAGGATGTAAAAACTAGGCTTTAATCTCGGTTTTATATATTAAAAAAGAATAGGGTATTTGTCTTTGGTATTTCTTAGAAGATGAAATTACAACCAAGATTGGTTGTGATTTATTACCAGAATTACATGGTAAAAGGTATATGTTTGAAACTTTAAATTGTATTTTAAATAAGGTTTTAATAGTATCTATATTGATGAAATAGAAGTGTATACTCATAAAGGAAGCTTAAGCTTTAAAAGCTGAAGTTTTTCTGGAATATATAGAGTTGGTTTTATGTTTCCTCATAATATGATTTATAGTATTGTAAGTTTTAATAACCAAAAAACCACTCTCAATTATAGAATTTAAGAGTGGTTTTTTTTTAAAGATTGATTAATAGCTAGTATTATTCCAAAATAAATTTAGTTTAGAATAATAAATTCGATTCTTCTGTTCGCTTGATATTCTTCTTCTGTACAGTTAGATTTACAATCTACTAATGGTTGAGTTTCTCCGTAACCGTTAGATATTAAACGATTAGAGTTAATTCCTTTTTCAATTAAGTACTTCATTGCAGAAGCAGCACGTTTTTTAGATAATTTTAAGTTGTAACTGTTTTTACCTCTATTATCTGTGTGCGCATTAATTTCAATTTTCATTTCTGGATTCTCATTAAGAACCGTTAATATCTTATTTAAAGAGATGTGAGATTCTTGCTTAATGCTCCACTTAGCATAGTCAAAGTATATATTTTCTATAGAAATCATTAATTTGTCTTCTACCTCTACTATTTCTGCTTTAGTAGGATCTAACTCTAAGTTCTTTTTGTATGTAGTATCGTCTCCTTTATTAGATGTAAATGCAATTGAAGCATCTTCAAATCCATCTTTTGTTGTTTTTATAGTATAGTTTTCAAAAGGAGTAACATCGAAAGTGTAAGTAGCATCATCTCCAGTAGTTTGTCTAGCAACTTCTTCTCCTTCTTCGTCTAGTAATATTACTAAAGTATTTGGTAAAGGAATTTGTGTTTCTAAATCTAAAACTCTTCCTTCTATGTTTTGAGAAGCTACATCATATGAGAATTTGTAAATATCATAACTCCCTTTTCCAGATGCTTTATTAGAACTTAAGTATCCTTTATTGTTAGAAGCCATAAAATATGCAACTTCATCATATTTAGTGTTTATAGTGTTTCCTAAGTTTAAAGGTAATCTATATCCTTTTTTAGTTATTTTACTTTTAAATACATCAAAACCACCCATATTTCTGTGTCCTTTAGAAGAGAAGTATAAATATTCACCATCTAAAGATAGAGAAGGGTATTTATCATCATATTTAGTATTTATATTGTCTCCTAAGTTAATAGGTGTATCTAACGTTCCGTCTACTTTAATATCAGCTACATATAAGTCATAACCTCCTTTACCTTCTGGCATGTTAGACGAAAAGTATAATTTGTTACCAGATTTGTTTACGTGTGGATTTTCAATAGAATAACCTTCTAGATTTATAGATAGCATTTCTTGATTAATCCAGTTACCGTGAGAACCTTCTTCTAGTGTCGCTTTATATAGCTTGTATATCATAGATTTCTCTTCAGTAGCTCTAGTAAAATACATAGTTTGCTCGTCTGGAGAAAAAGAAATTTGTCCTTCACTTCCTCTAGTATTTATAATTCTAGAAAATAATAAAGGCATTTTTAAAGAACCATTCTTCTTAACATCTAAGCAAAATAAGTTTTTGTAACCTTCATTAGTGTTTTTATCTACTTTAGCTAGACCCCCTAATTTTTTAGAAGATACCATTATAAATTTGTTCATAAAGAAACCAGAACCAAATTCAGAGAATTTAGTGTTAGTACCAGCATCAAAAGTTGTGAACTCAAACCCATTTGCATTTATAATGTCTTTAGTATTTGAAACATTTAATTCATCTACTAAATTATCAGTTAATAAATCTTCTGAAGAATCTTGAGCAGAAGTAAAACTTACTGAGAATAAGAAAGCGAATATTAAAATGTAATTTTTCATTAGTAATAGATTTTATTTACGCCTCGAAATTACTACAAGACTGTAAGTTATGAGCAATTTATTAGACTAAAAGCATTAATATTCGTTTTGTTAAAAAAATAGTATTACCGTTTGTCGATAGGGCGTTTAAAGGTGTTTTTTGTTGGTTATTTATCAATAAATAAAAGGTTTTATTGATAAATAGCTAGTAAATAACTTTATTCTGTGAATATTTTGTATTTAGTTTTTTTTAAAAAAAACAAACATCGATATAATGTGTATTTTATCGATGTTTTTAGTAGTGAATGATTATTTAGTCATCGACGAACGGTAAATTGACTTATGAGTTCAATTTTAAAAGCTCGTCTATATATTGTCTAGAATTTGATAATCTAGGTACTTTATGTTGGCCTCCTAGTTTGTTGTTTTGTTTTAACCAATCGTAAAAAAGTTGCTCTCTCGCAATATTAATTGTTGGTTTATTAAGGGTGATGTTGTTGTAGCGTTTAGCTTCGTAATCAGAATTTAAAGCTTTTAAGGCGTTGTCGAATAATTCATTAAAATAGTTAATGTCTTTTGGAGGTGTTTTAAATTCTATTAGCCATTCATGTCCTCCTTTTTTCTTTCCTTCCATGAATATTGGAGCGGCAGTATAATCAATTATTTCTGATTTAGTTTTTTTACAAACTTTTTTTAGAGCATTTTCAGCATTCTCTATTATAAGTTCTTCTCCAAATACATTTATGTGGTGTCTTGTTCTCCCAGAAACTTTAATTCTATATGGGTTAATAGAGGTAAAACGAACTGTATCTCCTATTTTGTACCTCCAGAGCCCAGCGTTAGTTGTTATTAGAACAGCATAATTTTTACCTTGTTCTACTTCGCTTAAACGAATTACTTTTTCGTTAGGAGTTCCATGATTATTCATTGGAATAAACTCGTAAAATATCCCGTAATCTAACATTAATAATAACTCACTAGAGTTGTTTCTATCTTGTATAGCAAAAAAACCTTCTGAGGCATTATAGATTTCATAATACCTAAACGATTTATTAGGTAAAATGTTTTTATATTGTTGTTTATATGGAGTGAAACTAACACCTCCATGAAAGTATACTTCTAGATTTGGCCAAATATCAAATACATTATTTTTACCTGTAGATTCTAAAACATTATTTAATAAAACGAGCATCCAAGAAGGGACTCCAGCTAAACTAGTAACATTTTCGTTTATAGTTTCGTCAACTATAGCTTCCATTTTAGTTTCCCATTCACTCATTAATGAAACTTTACTACTTGGAGTGCTGCTAAACTCTGCCCAAAAAGGCATATTATCTATTAAAATAGCACTTAAATCTCCAAAAACTGTCCCGTTTTCTTTGTAAAGCTCCTTGCTACCACCTAATCTTAAACCTTTGCCTGTAAATAATTGAGAGCCTTCATTATTATTAAGGTACATACATAATAAATCTTTACTAGCTGCATAATGGCAATTTTCAAGAGATTCTGGACTTACAGGAATAAATTTACTTTTAGCATTGGTTGTACCGCTAGATTTTGCAAACCATTTAATAGGACTTGGCCAAAAAATATTCTGTTCTCCTTGTCGAGAACGCTCAATAATGTCTTGATACTTTTCATAGTTTCTTACAGGAACACGTTCAGCAAAAGTGCTATAGCTTTTTATAGACGCGAAATCATATTCCTTGCCAATTTCTGTGTCTTTAGCTTTGTCTAAGAGTGAGAATAATAGTTCTTCTTGTACTTCATTAGGATACTTTAAAAATAATTCTATTTGATGAAAACGTTTTTTTAAAAACCAGGAAGCAATAGAGTTTACTAAAGGAATTGGCATATTTTGTAGTATCTTTGAGCAATAAAAATAAGACTTTTTTTTATGACTTACCAAGGTGTTTTAAGAAAAATGGAAACAGAGTTTGCCAAGCCTATACAATATTACTTAGTGTTTGAGAATGACTTTCTAAACTTGAATCAATTGATAAATAAGACGCTACGCATTCAGTTTGTTAAGCATCAGTGTTTAAATTGTAGTTTAAATAGACCTATATATAGGCAAGGTTTTTGTAAAAGTTGTTTTTTTGATGTGCCACAAGCAGCAGATTGGATTATGCGTCCAGAATTAAGTACAGCACATTTAGATAAAGAAGATAGAGATCTTGAGTATGAAAAGCGAGTACAATTGCAACCGCATATAGTATATTTAGCAAACTCTAGTAATGTTAAAGTTGGTGTTACTAGAAAAACACAAGTGCCTACGCGTTGGATAGATCAAGGAGCACATGAAGCAATAGAAATCGTTGAAGTGCCAAATAGATATTTGGCAGGAGTAACTGAAGTTGCTTTAAAAGACTATGTGGCAGATAAAACAAATTGGCGAAAAATGTTGAAAAATGAAGTGGAGGATGAAAGCCTACCAGAGTGGCGAGAGCGATTAAAAGACTATATTCCAACTGAGGCAAAACCATATTATATTGAAAATAATACAGAAACACATTTACAATTTCCTGTAGAGCAATATCCTATTAAACCTAAAAGCTTGAATTTGATTAAAACACCAACATATCAAGGAGTTTTAAAAGGAGTCAAGGGACAGTATCTTATTTTCGAAGATGATACTGTTTTTAATATAAGAGGAAATGAAGGTTTGGTTGTTTCTATAAGTGTGATATAAAAACTGTAAGCAGTATATAAAAAAGAGTCGTAGTTTTAAAACTGCGACTCTTTCTTATATATGTAAATGTTATGGATGGCATACCTCAAACCAAAAAAACCTCACATTAATAATGTGAGGCTGTATATGAAAGAAAACACTAAAATTAGATATACTAATTATACGTTTTCTGCGTCTCTTAGACCTTGAATGTAAGAAGCTTTTTGTATTTGACGTCTGTTCTTTACAGAAGGCTTAGTGAAAAACTGATTTTCTCTTAAGTTTTGCATCACCTTAACGTTTCTGTGCTTTCTTTTGTAACGTTTAAGTGCGCGTTCTATATTTTCTCCGTCTTTAATTTCAATTCTTAACATATGTATAAATTATGTGTGTTCTTAAATTTCAGGTTGCAAAAATACATATAACTTTTAATTTACACAATAACTATTGTTTTTTTTATGTAAATTATATTAAATAAAGTTTTGCTGCATTAATTAAGGCTATAGATATTAGTAAAATACCAGTTACTTTATTTAAAATCAAAGAGATATTCTGGACTTTGTTTCTTATAATTAAACTAAACCTGCTATACAAATATAAGGTAAGTAGTTTGCCAAAATATACACCTGTAAAAAACAAAAACAAAATAACTAATGATGATTCTAAAGATAACATATACAAGCTATCATTAATAAAGCCGATGGCAACAAGCCAGTAAACTAAAACAGGAGGGTTTAAAATTCCTGATAAAAACCCTGTCAGGTACTTAGAGTTTGTAATGCTTTGTTTTTCTTTCTGTTTTTTTAAGAACAGAAAACCACCTACAAAAAATAATATAAATATTATAGTTAATTGTATCCATTGGTTTCGTTCTATAAAATGTTTTACAATAGTATTGCAGTGTAATGCATAAAAAGATAATACAACCTCGGCTATTCCTGCTGCAATTGCTATTTTAAAAGCTTGTTTGGCGTTTTGTTTTAATGTTGTGTTTATAACAATAATATTAGAAGCGCCAAGAGGAAGTGCTCCAATAAATGCAGCCAAAATGCCTATTATAAAATATATTAAAACCATAAGGCTTTAGCTGTATAAGTAGCTAAAGCCTTACAGGGTTTTGTTTTTATTAAAAAATGTAATCGATCTCTATGTTGATAGGCAAAATATGTTGTTAATTTTGTTTGTCTTTTTTCTTCTTTTTTCCAAAAATTCCAAAGACATCTTTTACAATATTATTGTTCTTGTTTATAGAATCAGAGGATATAGAGTCTTTTTTAGTTTTATTACCTCCAAGAATACCGCCTAATACATTTTTTATAGGGTCGCTTTTTGTTTTAGTAGAATCCTTTTTATAACCACCTAAGGCATCACCTAGTAAATCTTTAATTTTATCTTTACCATTATTTAATAATTTTTGTTTTTCTATTTCTATAAGTTGTTTGGTTAGGTTGCTAACACCACTAGTTAAATCTGTAGATACTTTTGGGTTTGTAAAGCTTCCCAAGATATTTGCAGTTACAGGAATAGTAATATTATCTACATCTGGGTCATTAATTTTTCCTATTAAACGATTAACGTCGCTTCCTAAATATTTTGCAGGAATGTCTAAAACTAGATTATAGTCCATAGATTGATCGAAACCATGAGATCCACCAACTGTAATACCTATATCTTTATAATTAAAGTTAAAAGGAGAAACGTCTACTTTTCCGTTATTAAACTTTAATTGGGTTTGTATATCTTTTAAATCTAACTTGTCGAAATCAATAAAATTGATTGAACTTTTTAATGCATTAAATACTTCGGTATTTTTAGGTTCAATTTTAGTAGTTAATAATTCTGCTAACGCGCCTCCGGTAATAGTATTTAAGGCAGGAGTAAAATCGTCTCCTAAATCTCCAGAAAGAGAAATACTACTGTTTAATTTACCTTGTAGAGCTTTGGCTAACGGAGCTAAGCTTTTAAATAAATCTAAATCTTTAAAGGATTGAGAAATATCGAAATTTGAAATGCCTAAATCCATATTAAACTTAGGTGTCTTTGTTTTAGTATCTACTAGCCCATCCATAGAAAGATTTCCATCAAAAATACTTGAAGTTACGTTTTGTAAATTTGCTTGTTCATCTTTAATAATTAATGTCCCTTTTACGTCTTTTAGAGTTAAATTGTCATACAAAACAGTTTTAGCATCTGCATTAATAGTGCAATCTAAAAAAGCAGGTATTTTTAATGCATCACCTGGCTCTGTACTTTGATTTACTGGCTGGTCTGAGCCACCTTCTACCATAAAATCACTAACTTTAAAAGTATTAGATAGTACATTGAAATTTCCATTAAGCTTTTTGTCACTTAATAAAAAGCCTAATAGGTTGTTTATTGTTCCGGTTGCATTTATGTCTGTGGTTCCAGAGGTAGCGTTAAATCGTTCTAAACTTATGGTTTTTGGAGTGAAATTAATATCTGCTTTCGAGATGTTAATAGAGTTTACAATATCTTTAGATGAGAATTTAAAATCACTAATACTTACGTTTCCGTTATTTTTAATACGATCGTAGGTGTTAGTTTCTAGAGCTTTCATGTCGAAGGCTGTATTTAACTTTCCTTTGAGTATGCCGCTTAGTTCATTCTCTAATTCTACCGGGTAAGCTTTTGTTATATTTTCTAGATTTAAAACACCATCTATATGCGCATTAATAGCAATGTTTTTAGTAAGGTTTTTTATTGTAGCAGAAGACTTAAAAATATCCTCATCTATTTTAAAATCTAAAGCTTTTAAATCAATGTAAGTATCCTTGGTTTTACCAGTTGTATTTTTTATAGCGGCATCAATGTTAATATTTTCAACACGCTTGGGTAAATCAGGATATTTAAAAGAGGCATTATTAGATGTAATATTAATGTCTAAAGTAGGAATAGTTTCATCAGTGACTAAACCTTTAATTGTTCCATTAACGTTAAAATTTCCAGAAGTTTCTATATCACTAATACTTTTTGTGTATGCTGCAGGCAATAATGCAAAAAAATCATTAAACGAAGTGTTTGTGTTTTCAAAAGTAATATTGATATCTTGGCTATTATCTAATTGCTGTACATAGCCCTTAAAAAATAAAGGGAGGTTATTAAAAACAGCTTTGTTGTCTTTAAAAGTATATTTGTTGCTTTCTAAATCTAAACCAATAACAGCATCTAATTTTATTTTGTTGTTACTTAAATATTCTGTGCTATCTATTTTAAAGTTAATATTGGCATTGGTTTTAGTGTTTAATTCTGAAACTGTTTCGGAGAAAGTACCATTACCATTATGGTTTAATTCGGTAATAGAAACATGGGTTTTGGCAAGCTCATCTATATAATTTAAAACACTGTTTTTTATATCATAATCTTTAATATCTAAAGTAAAACCTCCGCCTTTTGAATCTGTTTTAGTTTTAGAAGTGTTTCGCTCTTTTGCTATGTCGTAATTAGCATCTCCAAACTTATTCTTTTTTAAAGTAATTAAAGCTTCATTTATAGCTATACCATTAACCGTTACAGGACCTTCGCTTGCTGTTTTAAATAATTCTGTAACAGACATATCAAAAGATAAAGATTTAACGGTTGCTAAAGTTTCGTCCTTAAAAGGTTTTAAGTTGGTTATCTTTAATTCGTCAACTGTTACATTAGCTTGAGGAAAACTACTAAGAAAACTTAAATTAACATCTGCAAATTCTACTTTTGCATTAACATTATTGTTTATAAAATTACGAACCATATCTTTTATTTGAGATTGAAAAATAAAAGGAGCTGTAATTAACAGGATAATAATAACCAATAAAGTTATTCCTGTAATTTTTAATATTTTTTTCATGAAAGTAAAGTTTGTAGGCGTTTGTTAAGTAATTTAATCTACGATTATATTAATCATTTACGTGTCAATAGTGTAAATAGTTTTTTACAACGCAAATTTACAATAAGTCTATTTCATCATTTGTTGTATTTACATTAAATCTTAACTTGAAAAGGTAAACACCGAGATATATAAAAGGAGTGTCAATTACAGCAACTAATACTTTAAATAAAAAACCACTTATTAAAAGGCCCTTAAAGTTACTCCAGTCTATAATTCCAAAAGATGATAATAAAACTAAAATGGTAAATGTATCTACAAATTGAGAAAACCAAGTCGAGAAGTTATTTCGTAACCATAAGTGCTTGCCTTTAGTTGCTTTTTTTATGTAGTGGTATATGTGTATATCTATAAACTGGGCAAACAAGTATGTTAGCATACTAGCAAAAACAGCAATAGACGAATTGCCAAAAACTGTAGTGAACATGTCATCTTTAACATAAGACCATGGTGTAGCAGGTACACTTTGTGCAATGAAAATAATTAGAAGAGAAAAAACAGAAGCAAATACACCTGCTATAACAACATCATTAGCGCGTTTTTTACCATATACTTCACTAATTAAATCTGTAATTAAAAAGGTAATAGGATAAGGCAAAATTCCAACAGATATTTCAAAAAGCTTCGCTCCAAAAATTTCAATATCTATAGGATACCAGTAAAAGAACTTTTGAAAAATAAGATTAGAAACAACTAAAGAGGTTATAAAAAGAGCTCCTAAAAAAAGGTAAATACGTTGTGCTGCAAGTTTATCTTTTATGTTCATTGAAAATGGTTAATAAATACTTGTAGTAAATATAAAAGAATACATTTACTTTTCATTATTTTGCCGCACTTATAGATGCAGTTTAATAAAGTATACATATCGTTAGGAAGTAATAAAGGAGACAAATTTAAAAATTTGCAACTCGCTATAGATGCTATTTATACTTCAGTTGGAGTTATAAAAACAATTTCTAAAGTTTATAAATCTCCAGCTTTTGGTTTTGAGAGTGATGATTTTTATAACGCTTGTATTGATATAGAAACACATTTAGAAGCTGAAGACGTATTACAGGAGTTGTTAGTTATTGAGAAAAAACTAGGGCGTGTGCGTAGGCTAACGAAAGGATATCAGGCGCGTACAATAGATTTAGATATTTTGTTTTATGAAAAAGAAACTATTAATACCGAGTCATTGCAAATACCTCACCCAGAACTTCATAAGCGTAAATTTGTATTAGAACCATTAAAAGATATAGTGACTAAATATCAGCATGAAAAATATAATGCAACAATTATAGAGCTGTTAAATAAGTGTGAGGATGATAGTGTTTTAGAACCAATTAACATATGGTTGAAAAACCCGAGTAAAACTCATGATTTTTCTAAGTATAATTATATAGCGATAGAAGGAAATATAGGAGCAGGAAAAACGAGCTTGGTAACTAAAATATCTAATGATTATAATGCAAAACTCATTCTAGAGCGTTTTGCAGATAATCCATTTTTGCCAAAATTTTATGAAGATAAACAACGTTATGCTTTTACTTTAGAGATGTCTTTTTTAGCAGATCGTTACCAACAGTTAAGCGACGATTTAGCACAATTAGATTTGTTTAAAGATTTTATAGTAAGTGATTATGATGTGTTTAAATCATTGATTTTTTCTAAAATAACACTACCACAAGATGAATTTAAACTGTATAGAAAATTATTCTATCTTATGTATAAGGAGGTTGCTAAGCCTGAATTATACGTATACTTATACCAAAACACAGAGCGATTACAGCAAAATATAAAAAAGAGAGGTAGAGAATACGAGCAAAATATTGAAAGTGAATATTTAGAAAAAATTAATTCTGGATATCTAGAATTTCTTAAAAATCAAACAGAACTTAATATTAAAATTATTGATATTTCTGATAAGGATTTTGTGAAAAATCGAGAAGATTATCTTTGGGTTTTAGATAAGATTTGTGAATAAAAAGGTTAGAATTTATATCTGTTTTTATTTATAAATTAAGGGCAAATTATGCTTTCCATAGTAAGTGTTTTTATAAAATGTAGGATAAACTTCTTTGTAGAAACTATTATATTAATGATATTCATTTAAATATAAGAGAAGCTATAATAAATGGCTTTGTTTTGTTTATTATGATTTGTTTTTACTTATGAAGAAATGCTGTTTACTATTGTTATTAATATCGTCTGTTTTATGTGCTCAAAATAATTCTATCGAAACAACAATAAAAGCACTTCAACAAGATCAATTGCTTTTCGAAAAAGTATTTGTACATACCAATAAAACCAAATATGCTATTGATGATGTTATTTGGTTTAAAGCATATGTAGTTACAAATGAAAATAAACCTTCGTTAAAAACAACATTATTATATGTAAACTTATTTTCAGAAGATGGAGAGTTAATACATTCTAAAAATGTATTAATACAAAATGGAGTAGGGAATGGCCAGTTTGAGTTATTCGGAGATTTAAAAGGAGGAGATTACTATATTCAAGCCAATACAAATTATATGAAAAATTTTGGCGAAGAGAACAAGTATCTTCAAAAAATAGAAATAAAAGGAGACGTAAATGAAATAGAAGAAAGTAAAGCGAACTACGATATACAAGTATTTCCAGAAGGAGGTTGTCTTTTAGAAGGTGTAGAAAATACAATTGGTATAAAAGCATTAATCAATGGGAAAAGCATAGATTATACAGGTGAAATTTTAGATTCAAAAAATAAAGAAGTAGCTCGTTTTAAAAGTAAGCATTTAGGAATGACAAAAACGAAGCTTTATTATAAACCTTCAGAAAAATATAGGGCAGTATTTACAGTTAAAGATAGTGTAATCAGTGTAAATTTACCTATGGCAAAGTCAATGGGAGTGTCTATAAATACTACAAATTCAACAGATGCGGTTTTAAACTTAGAATTAAAAACAAATCTGAAATCTATAAACGAATCAAAAACAAGTTATACACTTTTATTTCACCAAAATAATAAGCTGATAGATTATATGGATGTAAATATGGTAGATACATCTAAAGTAAAGTTAGAGATTAATAAAGAAGGTTTTTTTAATGGAGTGAATACTGTTACAATGTTTAAAGGTAATAAACCCATTGTAGAGCGTAAGTTCTTTGTGTACAAAAAAGATGTAAAGCAAGAAGTACAAGTTAGTGCGTTAATAGCTGAAAAAGATTCTACAACCTATAAATTAAAACTCAGCAAAGCTAAAACAATAAGTAACATTAGTCTTTCTGTACTATCTGTAAATACAAACTATGAACAAACAGCAACTATAGAGAGTGCATTTTTATTAACAGCTTATGTAAAAGGTTATGTAGAATACCCAGCGTATTATTTTAATATTCAAAACGAGAATAGATTACAATACATAGACCTTTTATTACTAACCCAAGGCTGGACAGAATACAGTACAGATGAATATATAAATAGATTAAACCCTAAATATAAGTATGATTTCGAACAAGGGTTTAGCTTAAGTGGAAAAGTGGAGGTATTAAAATCTAACAATTTGGGGATTTTAGCTAGAAATAATCAAGTAGTAGCCCAAACGTTTTTAAATAATAAGCCAGAATTTAAATTTAAAAACTTATTAGTTTATAAGGGAGATTCTATAAAGGTATCCTTTTTAAAAGGGGTGGATAAAAATATTGCAGAAAAACCTAACGGGATAAGCTTTAGTTTTTTGAAACCAAAACCTCTAACTCTAAGTTATAGTTTTTCTAGTAAGTACTTCAAAAAAGGAAAAGAAAGTCAAAAAGATGGCATTATAGAAACAAGTGCAAAAAAAATAAACCTAGGAGATGTAAATGAATTAGATGAAATTGAGGTAGTTGGTAAAAGTGAAAATAAAAGTTATTTAAGAGATAAAAAGTTTAACTCTAAGTATAGAAAGCAAATTTTCGATTTAGGTTTGTATAATAAATTGGATATTCCAAAGCACTATAAAGAAAAGAACCTTAGTTTGGGAGACTATTTACTTAAAGATAGAGGGTACAGAAGATATACATTTCCAAGTTACCCTGTAGAGTTTTTAATTAAAGGAATTAACCGAAGAGGTTTACCTATTTTTGTTGGGTTATCTCTAGATGGGTATAAGGTTGTACCAAAGAGTGATAATAAAATATCTTTAGCAGAAGTATTCTTGATAAAAATGGAAGATATAGAACGGATTTTATTTAATCCAGGTAAAAACCCTAGATCACTAAGCAAAATTGCAATATTTACAACAGATAATTATAAAGAAGGAATTAAAGAGTTGTTTAAGCATTATGTATTTAATGACGGATACGATAAATCTAAAAAATATTATAGCCCACTTTATAATTATGCCATGGGAACAGAAAATCAAGAAATAGACTGGAAACCTAATTTAGTAACTAATGGATTAGGAGAAACTGTTTTTAGGATAAAGAACAATGAAGCTAATAACAGAAAAGTGTTTGTTATTCAAGGTCACACGGAACATGGGAAACTGATTAGTAGTACTGTTTTTTTAGACTAAATAGTATTAGTAGAAATAAAACATTTAGGAATATTGAAGCCATGGTTAGCTTAAATAGTATTGTTTTTAGTGAACTGAAAAAATTACTTAACCCATTTAAAATTGTATCTAAATGAAGCTGCTATAACTTGACCTGTTGACTTGTAGCTAATAGTTTCATTTAAATTATTATTAACATAATGTTCTATTGTACCTTCAATAAGATTAGCGTTTATAGGAACATAATATTTAATACCTAATAACCATTGATCTCCATTTTTAAAAGTCCCTTTTAAACCTATTTCTGGTATTATAGTTATGTTGGTTGTTTTAGACTGTTTTGTGGAAGAAATAACATAGTTGTCATCACTACCATCTGAGTCATTAACAGAATCAAAATTTAAAAAATCTAAAGAAAAACGTGAGCCACCATATATTTGAAACTTAGACGATTTTGAGAGTATAGGAAGCTCATACCATCCTCCTAAAAAAATAGAAGTATACCATAGACGGTGTTTAACTATAAGATTATTATTTAGTTTTTGACCTTCTAAGTTCCAAAACCTAATATTTTGACTAATTCCTAGCTCGGCAGATATCTTGTTTTTTAAATCTACTATTCCAGAAATAGACACTTTTATAGCCATATTATTTCGTTCCGAACTAATTACAGATGGAGTAGAAGTGTTTAACTTACTAATAGAGTTGTAAGAAGTAGAAAGTTGTCCCCCTTCTAACTCTCCCGCAAGATAAAATTTGTTTTGAGCGTTTAGTATAATAGAAAAGTGCAATAATAATATATATAGAATGTATTTTGTTATAGAGTTTTTCATAGAACTATTACTCTTTTTTAGAGTAGAATTAATTAAAGGTGAATTTTGTAATTGGTGTTAATGTATCTATAGTAGGAGTACTAGCAGGATTAGATGGTGTTGTGTTATAGGTGGCATGTAACGATCTGTTTTCTCCTAGATAGTCCCAAAGGAAAGCAGGTGTTTCTCCAACACAACTTAAAATGCCACCTACAGTATCTGCATTACCATTTTCAAAATATACCATAATGTTTGAACTCCCATCGTAAACAAAAGGGGTGTTTAGCTCTATATCTGTCCAGCTAGAATTTATGGTCGAGCTGGCTTTCCATGTAATATTTCCATTATATACCTCGATCATACTGTCTATGTTTGGGTAATTTGTAGAGGTAATAGTATCTTCGGTTATTAGTTTAAAAAAAATACGTTGGTTTGTTACCGGAGAAGCTTCGCAAAAGCTAGACTTACAGTCTATTAGGTAACTTAAAGATGTTATTATACTATTACTGTCGTAATCTATATCCTCAGCTCTATAAATAACCACAGACCAACTGTTTATCCCAAAACCGTTATATCGAGCAGGTACAAAGGAAGTTATAGAAGAACCACATATATAATCTTCTCCAACAATAGCTATAGTATTATCCTCTTCCTCTTCCTCTTCCTCTTCCTCTTCCTCTTCTTCTTCTTCTTCACCTGAACCTAGATTAGGACTGGTTATTATTGTGTCTCCATTATAAATAACATCTAAATCTCGTTTAGAACAAGAGATAATTAATAAAAAAAAGAATAAAAGGAATAAATGTAATTGTTTCATGGTTTTTGTGTATAACAATTTTATAGATGTATGTTAAAAAGTAAACTTTGTATTAAGAGTAAATGAATCTGCACTTAAACCAGTTGTTCTTTTATAGTGACCATATCTAAACTCAAGAAGTTTCATCCTAAATCGATTAGAGCTAGAAGTATTAAAGCTAAAAATGCCTTTTGGAGGAGAAAGCTTTATCCCTAATCCAGCTTTTGTACTTGAAAAAGTAGACAAGTCATAATCAGATGTATAATAAATAGCATTTAAATCATGTTGCCCGTATGGTTGAAAATAGTCGCTATCATCTTGATAATGGTATCTGAAAAAAGGATAAAATGTTATAGAAGGAGTTAGCTTTAAAGGAACTTCGATATTAAAAGTATGTCCATATAAACCAAAAGTATCATAATAATATCTATAATATAGACGCGTAATGACTCTATTGGTTAAAAAGTAATTAGCTCTAAAACCTAATGCCATTTTTACACGACTTCTTGGTAGGTTTTCTACTCTTACAATTTTATCTTCTTCATTAGTTATACCATCATTAAAGTATACTCTATGAAAAGGTGTAAATAAAATTCCGTTTTGGTATGTAAGATCTAAGATAGTAGCAAAGTTAAGTCGCTTAGTAATATTGGTTTGAAAATCTATTCCAATATTGTAAGTATATCTTGTGTCTTTTTCAAAATCAATATTAGAAGTATTGACGTTACCATACTCATCATCATCGTCATCATCTTTATTAGAATAACTTCTTTTATCATCATCATCATCATCATCATCGTCATCATCATCATCGTCATCATCATCATCGTCATCATCATCATTGTCATCGTCGTCATCATCATCATCATTGTCATCGTCGTCATCATCGTCGTCATCATCATCGTCATCATCATCGTCATCATCATCATCATCATCATCATTGTCATCATCATCGTCATCATCATCATTGTCATCATCATCATTATCATCATCATCGTCATCATTGTCATCATTGTCATCGTCGTCATCGTGATCGTCATAGCCATTATTAGAGTTAGGGTTTCTAATCTCTCCAGGGTAAATTAATAGCCAACGATCTATAAACATATTTGCTTTTATAGATAATTTTTGGTTATTGTTATTAAAGCTCTTGCTCCAATTAATCCCAAAATTAATTGATGTAACATCATATTCTTTAGAATAACCCGCTCCAAAACCAATAGTTGTATTATTTTCTGTATTAGATTCAGAATAATCTAAAGAGATGTGCTTACGAGCATCTTTTGCAGAAATTGCAGATTCAGTATTAGAGCTAGCCCCAGTAGAGTATTTGTCTATATTGGCACTTGATGCCGAGGTGTAATAATCTATACCAGCAGATACAGATATAGAATTTGTTTCGCTTAAGGGAGCATTAATAATTATAATAGGTGAGGAGTTTTTTAATGCTTCTGTACCAAGGCCTCCTGTTACTGCTCCATTATTACCATCTTGTTCATAATAGTTGTAGAGAATACTAACTTCTGTTGGAGGAAGTTGTTTTACTGTTTCTTGAGAGAGACAGATATTATAATAACTTATAAATAATACCGTAAATAAAATATGTTTTAGTTGCATCCGCATCCTCCTCCTGTTTTTCCGCCATTTGCACCAGATGCACCTTCACGGTAATTTTGAAAATTAATTTCGAAACGTTCTATTGCGCTTGACGAAAGTTGCATATCCTCGTCATTTAAATATTGTTTTTGATAAGCCTTTATGGGTTTACATGAGCTAACACACAAAATGGTTAGACATAGTACAATTAAGTATTTCATTTAATTAAATTTCGTTTTTAAAGATTTTGAGTAATGCATATTATTGTTGTCATCAACAATTAAACACTCTATGTTTTTTAATTGATTTATAAGGTTTAAACCCTTGTCTTTCCCCATAACAAATACTGTTGTTGATAGTGCATCTGCTAATTCTGCATTTTTAGAAAATACAGTAACACTTTTTATTCCTTGAGACGGCCAACCAGTTTTTGGGTTTATAATATGTGAGTAGCGTTTATTGTTTATAGTTATGTAGTTTTCATAATTACCAGAAGTAACAACAGAAGAGTTATATAAATCAAAAGAAGCTAAATCGTTCTTTGTTTTGTCTGGGTTAATAATTGCTACTTTCCATGTTTTTGTTATAGGATGATCTCCCCAACAACTTATATCTCCAGATGCATTTATAAGGCCAGCTGTAACACCTATACTGTTTAGTTTTTCTTTTACTTTCTCTGCAACATAACCTTTTCCTATAGCTCCAAAGCCAATTTTCATTCCTTCATTTTTTAAAAAAACGGTTTGAGTTTTCTCGTCTAATATGATGTTCTTATAGTTAATGTATCCTATTGATTTTTTTATGGATATACTATCGGGAATTGTAACGATAGGTTTGTGGAAATACCATATTTTATCAATAGAAGCAAAAGAGATGTCAAAAAAGCCATCAGTTAGTTTTGATATGTGTTTACTTCGTTTTATAAGATTAAATAATTCAGAATCTATCTTAATAGCTTTTACACCGCTGTTTTTATTAATTAATGATGTCTGAGAGCTAGAATCCCAAGACGAAATAAGTGCTTCAACTCTTTTTACTTCATCTATTGCAATCTGTAAAAAATGTTCACCTTCTTTTTTAGAATTTGCCACGACAGCAAATTGAAAATCAACAGCCATTAGTTTGACGTTTTTTTTATAAACATCTTGAGCATTAATTGTAAGAGAGGACATCATAATTGTAGTAATTATGATGCTTTTTAAATATTTAAATGCCATTATTTTAAATAAGAATCTATAAAGTAATTAGAAGTTTCGCCTTTGTACCCTTCTATGGATTTTATAACTTTTCCTTGTTGATTTAAAATTAAGACGTAAGGAAAAAAACCATTTGGATTATATTTTTCAGCAATAGATTCGTTGTATCTTATAATATCCTTAGATGTGCTTTTTTGGTCTCTTTTAAAATCTATATTAACAAGAGCAAATTTTTTGGAAGCAATACTTTTAAAAGCTTCAGATTGAAAAACATTTTCTTTAAGTTGAATACAAGGTTTACACCAATCGGAACCAGAAAATACTAGAAGAATATTTTTATCCGTTTTTTTTACTTCTTGAATTCCTTCCTCCAAATTTGTGTGCCATTTAGTAGTAGATATTAGAGTACATAGGAATAAAACAATCATGAGTTTCATAAACAATTGAAGTTAAGAGGTTAATTTTTTTTAATAAAAAAACACTTATTTTTATTTAGTCTAAATAATAATAGTATTTTTGACAAAAGTAATCCCCAAGACTAAATAGAGCAAATTTATTTTCATTTTTATTTTAAAAATTGGTTGATTTAATAAAGGTTTGAAAGTTTGTAAGTTGATAGTTAAGGGGTTACTTTTTTCGTGAAAAGAAGTTTAATTATTAAGAGTAATATAACTGGGGAAAGCAGTTATAAACAAAAGACAATGAAGAAAATTACAACCTTTGCATTTTATTTAATTACAGGAATTATGTTGGCTCAAACTACTACATTTACTGTTGGAAATAACCCTTTATGTGGGAGTTCTATATCAAGTTTAGCTCCAGCAAATTATAATGGCTTTTCTGGGCAGAATAGTTGGAGTAGTATAATTTATAAAGCATCAGACATTAATTATACAAGTCAAGGCTTAATTACAGAAATATCTTTTATTGCAGATTGTAGAAGTAGCTCTTGTAGTTTTGACACAGCAACTAATCAAAAAGTTTATATGATGTTAACGCCTGCAAACGCATTTACTTCTACTAATAGACCAGATGTTAATACAATGACAAAGGTGTTTGAAGGAGATGTTACTTGGCTACGTGGTACAGGATCTCCACACGAATGGACAACAATAAATTTAATGACGCCTTTTGTATACGATGGTACGTCTAATCTTCTTATTTATTTCGAAAATAATTATGATGATGAATTAGGAGGTTTCTTTGGATGTGGAGAATCACCTTCTTTTTTAGTTAATAATTTAGGGGATAATGCAGTAATATATGCTAGAGGATATACAGGTGAAGCAACTGTAACAGGAGGTTATAGTAATCAAACACCATTATTACAATTAACAATAGATAGTAGTACATTATCTGTGAACTCTCATGAGTCAATTAATAGAGGAATCTTTTTTTATAATAAAACAAAAGAACTAAAATTAATAAACATAGAGCATTTAAAGTTATCGATATTTACAATAAGTGGTAAACTTGTAAAAACAAAAAAAGTTAATAATAAAATGCCTAATTATACGATTAACTTATCTACTTTAAATACAGGTGTATATATTTTAAAAGCTAACTATAGTGAAGGAACAATTACAAAGAAAATAGTTATTATATAATATATTTTTAATTTGCTACTTTTAGCTTACTAAAAATATCCCATATCACAACGCCACAGCTTACAGAGATATTTAATGAATGTTTAGTACCATATTGGGGGATTTCTATAATATAATCGCTAGTGCTTACAACCTCTTGTGCAACACCTTTTACTTCATTTCCAAAAACTAAAGCATAAGTGGTTTCTGGTTCTGGAGAGAAGGTGTTTAACATAGTAGCCTGCTCGGCTTGTTCGATAGCGCATATTTTTACACCTTTGGCTTGTAGTGTTTTAGTTAACTCTAAAGTGTCTTCTATATATTCCCAGACAACAGTATCTGTACTACCCAAAGCGGTTTTGTGTATGTCTTTATGAGGAGGTATAGCCGTAATACCACACAGATAAATCTTTTCAATCAAGAAAGCATCACTAGTTCTAAAAACAGAGCCAATATTATTTAAACTTCTAATATTATCTAGAATAATAATAATTGGAGTTTTCTTAGCAGATTTAAAAGCATCAACACTTAACCTATCTAATTCGCTATTTTTTAATTTACGCATGGTATGTTGTGAATAATTATAGATAACTTATAACGCTTCCACTTTATAAAAAATGAAATAATAGTTACATTGCATCCTTATATTTTAAGCAAAAGTAGTACATAAAAATAACAATCCATTGGCAAAGAAAGCGAAAAAAGTAACTCCTTTAATGAAGCAGTATAATGCCATTAAAGCTAAATATCCAGATGCTCTATTATTGTTTCGAGTAGGAGACTTTTATGAAACCTTTGGTTCGGATGCAGTTAAAACTGCAGGAATTCTAGGTATAATACTAACTAAAAGAGGTGCAGGTAGCGAGAGTGAAACAGAATTAGCAGGCTTTCCGCATCATTCATTAAATACCTATTTACCTAAATTAGTAAAAGCAGGAGAGCGTGTTGCTATTTGTGATCAGTTAGAAGACCCTAAACAGACTAAAACAATTGTAAAAAGAGGGGTAACAGAATTAGTAACACCTGGAGTGGCACTTAATGATGAGGTACTACAATCTAAAAGAAACAATTTTTTAGGCTCAGTATACTTTGGAAAAAACAATATAGGAATTTCTTTTCTAGATATTTCAACAGGAGAGTTCTTAACCGCTCAAGGTAACCAGGAGTATATAGATAAGTTATTGCAAAATTTTAGCCCAAGTGAAGTTTTAGTATCAAAGCAAAAGCGTTTACAGTTTAATGAGAGTTTTGGTAACGATTATCATACTTTTAATTTAGAAGATTGGATTTATCAAAAAGATTATGCTAATGAAACTTTATTAAAACACTTTAATACTAAATCTTTAAAAGGGTTTGGAATACAAGATTTAAAAGAGGGAATTATTGCAGCTGGATCAATTTTGCACTACCTAGCAGAAACACAACATAATAAACTACAACATATAGCATCGGTATCTCGTATTGCAGAAGATGAATACGTATGGATGGACCGCTTTACTATTCGTAATTTAGAGCTTTATAACTCTACAAATAACAATGCAGTAACGCTATTAAATGTTATAGATAAAACGATTTCTCCAATGGGGGGACGTCTATTAAAACGTTGGTTAGCCTTACCTCTAAAAAATGTAGAAAAAATAAAACAACGTCATGAAGTAGTCTCGTTTTTAAAAGAGAATAAAGAGACACATCAAGACATTCAAAATCAAATTAAAAAAATAGGAGATTTAGAGCGTTTAATCTCTAAAACTGCAACAGGAAAAGTAAGCCCTAGAGAAGTTGTTCAACTCAAAAACTCTTTAGACGCAATCGTACCAATAAAAAAAATAGCATCTCAATGTGATAATGAATCTTTAAAAATAATAGGCGATAATTTACAAGGATGTAATGTACTGCGCGAAAAAATAGAAAAAACAATAAGCGAAGAAGCGCCAGTAAATGTTCTAAAAGGAAATACTATTGCAGTAGGTTTTTCAAAAGAATTAGATGAGTTAAGAGGTCTATCGTCATCAGGGAAAGAATACCTTGATAAAATGTTAGAGCGCGAAAGTGAGCGTACAGGAATAACATCTCTTAAAATAGCCTCTAACAATGTATTTGGGTACTATATAGAAGTGCGTAATACGCATAAAGATAAAGTCCCGGAAGAGTGGATACGAAAGCAAACTTTAGTTAATGCAGAACGTTATATAACCGAAGAATTAAAGGAGTACGAAGCTAAGATATTAGGTGCCGAGGAGCGTATTTTGGCTATAGAGCAGCAATTATTTAGCGATTTGGTGTTATGGATGAATCAATATATTAAACCAGTACAGCAAAATGCTTATTTAATAGGGCAATTAGACTGCTTGTGTGGGTTTGCGCAATTGGCAAACGATAATAATTATGTATACCCAACGATAGATGATTCTCATGATTTAGAAATAAAAGAAGGGCGCCATCCGGTAATAGAAAAACAATTACCAATAGGAGAAGATTATATTACAAACGATGTGTTTTTAGATAGAGAAACACAACAGATAATAATGATTACTGGACCAAATATGTCTGGTAAATCGGCAATACTTCGTCAAACAGCATTAATAGTATTATTAGCTCAAATAGGAAGCTTTGTACCAGCTAAAACAGCAAGAATAGGTTTAGTAGATAAAATTTTTACAAGAGTAGGAGCAAGTGACAATATATCTATGGGAGAATCTACATTTATGGTAGAAATGAATGAAACCGCTTCTATATTAAATAATATAAGCAATAGAAGTTTAGTGTTGTTAGATGAAATTGGGCGTGGAACTAGTACTTATGACGGTATCTCTATAGCTTGGGCAATTAGTGAATACTTACACGAACACCCAGCCAAACCTAAAACACTGTTTGCTACGCACTACCATGAACTTAATGAGATGACCGAAACATTTGGTCGCATTAAGAATTTTAATGTCTCAGTAAAGGAACTTAAAGATAATGTATTATTCTTAAGAAAATTAGTTGCTGGAGGTAGTGAGCACAGTTTTGGAATTCACGTAGCAAAATTAGCAGGAATGCCACAACAAGTATTACATCGCGCTAATAAAATATTAAAGAAGTTAGAACAATCACATTCTAGTGAAGAACTAACAGATAAAGTAAAATCTATTAAAGACGATATGCAATTAAGCTTCTTTAATTTAGATGATCCTTTGTTAGAAGAAATAAAAGAAGAAATATTATTAACAGACATTAATACATTAACGCCTGTAGAAGCATTAATGAAATTAAATGAAATAAAACGAATGCTTGTAAAAACAGAAAAAGCGTAATATCTGGCTAATTATAAAAAAGAACTTAAAAAAGTTTAATTTTTATAAATCTGAAAATCAATATACTAAAAAATAGTTTTATTTTTTTTCAAAAAAAGCTTTGGTATTTCTAAAAAAGACTTAAATTTGCACCCGCAACAGCAATGTAGCAACGTTCATTTAACAACTGCGAAAGTAGCTCAGGGGTAGAGCATCACCTTGCCAAGGTGGGGGTCGCGGGTTCAAATCCCGTCTTTCGCTCTGACCTGTTTTATATAAAAATACCAATGCTGAAGTGGTGGAATTGGTAGACACGTTGGACTTAAAATCCAATGTCCATTAGGACGTACGGGTTCAAGTCCCGTCTTCAGTACTAAGCCTCGAAAACAATAGTTTTCGGGGCTTTTTTAGTTTTATAAAGTTTTATTGTGGCTATCTAAAGAGGTTTTTAAAATAGAAAACGAATACAAAAAGGTATGCAGAAATAGACCTTCTATTTCCTTAAAACACGACATGTTTAGTATAAAGAGGTATTGTTATAATTGACTTAATCACCCATTTTTTTTGTTAACCAGAAGTATGAAAAGTTGTCAAAGACTATATCATGAGTAATAATTTTATAAGTCAGTTCATTTATGTCTCATTAAAAGTTTAACTACTGTTATTATATCTAATAATAAACTTTTCAATACTTATAATTTTAATGGCCTTAAAAATTATACCTTTATCATATAAAGAAAATAAACGCAACTTATTGAGTATATACAGCCATATATGGAATATAAACGTAATAAGTTGAGTTTATACAATAGTTGTAAACAATGCTGAAAAAACTACTACAAATCATATTAACGCTTTCAATTTTAAACTCTTACAGTCAAAAAATGGAAAACACATATTTTACTTGGGACGATTTCGTCAATAATTTTGGAAAGGAGATGGTTTCTGCCGAAGACGTCTATAGAAATATGAGAAAAAATAAATTAACTGATTTTGCATACACAAAAATCGATTTCCACTTCCTATCTGACAAAAAAGAAAAGCTTGAAAAGCTTAATGAATATCTGAAAAGTAATTATGGTTACTCTTTCGAGGAATATACCACATGGGAAGATAGTTTTGAATTGAGAGGTAAAACAGACTTGTTTCCAATCACAAAGGAGAATTTAATGTATTGGGCTCTAGACATGGCAAAAAGAGGATATGAATTTGATTGTAAATTCGATGCTTACGGAGCTGAAGTTGATAAAGAACCGATACTTCCAGAATTTATAGATTCAAAAGAGGATTATTATTTCAACAAAGCAATAGATTTATATAATTCTAATAGTTTGAGTGGAGCAATCGCAAATTGGACTATTGTTTTAGAAATTAATCCAAAAGAACCGAATTCTTACTATTCAAGAGCAATAGTAAAAAATGAACTTTACACTTGGAAATCAGCAATAACTGATTACGACAAAGCAATCGAATTAGCACCTGATTTTATTTCTGCTATCACAAACAGAGGAACTATAAAAGACGAAAATGGAGATTACGAAGGAGCACTTGAAGATTATAAAAAAGCATTGGAGTTAGAACCTAATGACGCAATGACATATTTCAACATTGGAAATACGAAATATAATCAAGAGAAAAAAACAGAAGCTTGTTCAAATTGGAAAAAAGCAAAAGAATTAGGAGCTGATTATGCACAAGAAAGAATTGAAAAGTATTGTGAATAATGTAAAAGCACAGTTTACAACACCACCTAAACTGCATTAAAACGCAGCTTAGCCAAAACGTTGTAGGTAATTAGAAATGGAAAAATTAGACTTTCGGATTAGCGATCCACTTGGTGAGGATTTAATAATGACTAATGAAAAGAATCTAAGTGACTACTTAGATATGCCATCAGATCATTGGGAAAGTGGTTCTGGTGATTCAGCTCTTTGGAAAAATGAAACTGACGGACTTTTATTTTTCAAGACCGGAAATGAGTTTTTTGTGATGGAACTGGGAAGTTACTTATCGCCTATCCAAAACCAAGAGAAATTAAAATGGATCAAACATTATATAGGAGGTGACCAATTTCATTGTTCATCAAGACACTTATGTTCAAAGGAGACTTTAATGAAAATACTTCTTAATTATGTTAAAACCTCAGAGCTTCTTAGTGAATTTGAATGGGCTGATCCATTACCAGATGAAGATTTATTCAAAGAAGAATGAAAAAATAAAAACTACCTACAACAGAGTGTAAAAATGCATTGAAACGCATTTTACACAAAACGTTATGCCCAATTTATAGAAATTCTTAAAATAAAATGAGAAATCTATATTTATCAAAGAGATAATATAGATTTCTCGTCTAAAAAAATATTTCGATTTTCGCATGTATTGCGTAATATCTACGTTATTCTAAATTGTGTAAGTCAAAAATGCAGAAAAATAATTTCCATCCACTTTTACAGTACTCATTTGGATTTGTGTTCCAGCCCAAGCGTTGCTATATCCACAAGTAGATGATTGTTTATGACAAAAAAGACCTTCTACTTTGATACCTATAGTATTAAGGTGTTCTTGTAATCTATTTCTGAACGTTACTGATGATGTCCCATAATTTGTTGCAGCTGCTAAGCATAGGTCATTCCACAACTCATGATTTATCCCAGTTGTTTTAATTAAATTAATCAATTCATTTGTATTCGTACTTGAAGATGGCTTCGTAACTACTTGTTGATCGGTACTCTCACCTAGTAAGATGTTGTTTTTTACTTGTTCCATAATTATTATAATTTTACTTTCTTACTCTGTTTCAAATAGGCTTTTCAGATTCCGCCTTTGTAATCAAAAATGATAGTAGCTACTCAATCGAATATTTTGTTTTTGATTACGATGTAAATTTGAGAAAAGAATAAGCTGAATTTTGTAAAAAGGTCATGAGTGCTTGATATTTGTGCATGAGCATACTAATTCTAGGTATAAGAGAAAAAAGAGCATAACACAATATAAACGTAATAGCGGTTTAGTGCTTCAACACAAGTTTTGTATCTTTATCAAAGTGTAGTAATAATTCGAAACAATTAAAGGTTTAAATTCCGCTACTACGCTTATACTAAACGTTGTAAAACATTTGAGAGAAACATTATCCATATCGATTTTAATTCTTCTGCTGACTGCTTGCGGACAAAATAATAACGGAGAAAAACGAGTTGCGGTTGAAAAACCAATTCAACGTTTTATGACTTTTCGTTTGGTCGATAATGAGTTAGTTGAATATAATATCGATACTCTTAAAAATTTCAATGAGGTTACAAATATTTTGGACGAAACGGATTGTTTGAAAGAATACGCAATGTTTAAATTGGAAACTGAAGATAAAATCTATAAAATCCAACCGTTACAATTTTGCGAAAGTATATTTGATTATAAATTGAGGGAAATACTTTATATTAATACAGATAGTATTACTGTGAATTACGACTTGAAATTCCCAATTGACAGTTTGAAATCAGCTTTGACAAATCATTTATTCAATCCAAATAATGATAGAAATTATTCTCTTAAAAACGAGAAAAATCTGATTAGCATAAATGTTGATAGCACAAAAAATATAAGTGAAACAAAAAAACTACTTTTGAATGTAATTGAGGTATTAAATGGAATTGAGAATAAGCCTAATTTCAGTTTTATGTTCGAAAATAGGGGAATATTGCCAAAAGCAATTATTGTGGAATAAAACGTTTTACAACACCGGTAACCGTTGCACAAGCCTATAATTTCAAAAAAAAACAAGGCATTCTTAGCACTTCTAAGAGTGCCTCTCTTTTGAGTTTTCCTATTGAAACCTAAAGTTTACACTGCTTAAAATCCAGTTATAGTTGCTAAATAGTGACTTTATATTGAAAATGATTGCGACAAGCGATCTTGCACCACTTTTTGCCGTTTTTGTAATGAATTTTAGGTATTTCTTTAAGTTATAAGCAATAGCTGCCATGTGCATAACTTTGTTCGCTTGCTTGATTCCTTTGGTATTTACTTTTCTGAGTCCCATA
>Ga0189290_100145_pt1 | contig 50057 bp, 41 predicted proteins | sample UW140minimetaG_FD_130318 | JGI IMG/M metagenome (GOLD analysis project Ga0189290, IMG submission 130318) | Marine microbial communities from the Costa Rica Dome - UW140 mini metaG | ecosystem: Environmental > Aquatic > Marine > Oceanic > Photic zone | place: Costa Rica: the Eastern Pacific...
AGGATGACCTCCGCTCAGACGTATTGGCAGGTATCATTGCCTGCTGGACGTAGAACAATCCACGTGACGAGACCGTAGCAAAGCCCCCCGTGGCCCGAAGACATCGCTCCTACCCAGAGGCTGAGCACGCATCTTCGACCTGCGGCAGGATGCGGGTCATTACCGTAATGCAGATTTTCCGCTACATTGAGCAGCTGGCAGCAGTACCAAAAAGGGCGCCGCTCCCACGACGCCCTTCTTATTCCTTGGCTTCCAATCGCCTACGCCGCCCACCGGCGCGCCACTCCCCCTGGCACCACCTTGAACACCGAAACCTGCCCGGCCAACTCGCTGGCGTCGCTGTGCAACACGCTGCTCGCGGCAGCGGTCTCTTCCACCATGGCGGCGTTTTGCTGTGTCACACGATCCAGTTCCGCCACACCACGGTTGATCCTGTTTAGGGTTTCCGCCTGACACGATGCACCGCCTGAAATGCCACTAATGTGTTCGGAGACTGTGCCCACACCACTGATGATCTTGGTCAACTCGTCGCCCGTCCGGCCCACAAGCTTCACACCTTCATCCATATGAACCGTGCTCTCGTTGATCAATTCTTTGATCTCGGTCTCTAACTAATACGAACGTTGCGCCAGGGCCCGCACCTCAGCGGCCACAACTGCAAAGCCACGCCCTGCGTCCCCGGCCCGCGCGGCTTCCACACCGGCGTTAAGCGCCAATAGGTTGGTCTGGAACGAGATGTCGTCAATCACCGAAATGATCTGCGAAATCTTGTCCGACGACGCCTGAATCAGTGACATCGCGTCCACCGCCTGTTTGACCACGTCACCACTGGATTGCACCGTCTGTTTGGTGCCCACAACGATCGCTTCCACGTCTTTGGCCCCTTCCGCTGCCGCGCTCACACTCGCGGTCAGCTCTTCCATCGCATGGGCGGTCTGCTCTAGCGTGGACGCCTGGCTTTCCGTGCGGGTGGCCAACGCGTTGGAAGAGTCCCCGATGTCCTTCGAGCTTGCCTGAATTCGATGCCAGTTCTCCACCACCGCCTGCATGATCGACACCAGTGTCACGAGCGTGTCATAGCGCCCTTCGGCGATGTCATGCGCCACTTCGCGTACATCCTGTAACGGTTGCGACACAACGGTGCGGATTACCCAGGCGCACAGCGTACACATTGCTCAAAACACCACACCCGCCGTGACAATCGACAGCATTTTCGCCACCTTGTTAACCGCACATAGCGTTAGCGCGAACAGAGACATCTTGCACAAAAAAGCGGAAACCATTTCTGGCCCCCGCTCGAATTTCAATTACAGATGAGTAACTTAGACAGCTTAATACAAGCCGCCCGAACTCACAGTGCCAAAGTCCGCCTTTGGTCCGACAACGCCCGTACCGCCAGAGGATGTTGTGACCTGACGGCCCGCCGATTGCACCTCTTCGACCAGTGGCAGATTTGAGCCCATGGCAAAGCCACCGTCATAGGTAATGCCAAAAATCGGCTCTTCTCCGTCTCGGAAATACTCAGCCACCACGCTGGTACCACTGGCGTCATTGTCCAAACGTGCACCAGTGTAGCGGTCGATCTTGATGAAATGCCCGCCCGGCGGCACCCGGAACTTACCGCCACCGTATTTCTTGATCGCCTCTTTCATGAATTCCTGGAACACCGGACCACAGGTGGTGCCGCCATAAGTCCCCCGCCCAAGCGGACGCGGGCGGTCATGGCCAATATAGCAGCCCGCCACGATATTGCTGGTAAAGCCCACAAACCAAACGTCCTTGGCTTCGTTGGTAGTACCGGTTTTGCCCGCAACCGGCACTGGCAGATTGATCTGGCTGGACGCGGTACCACGGCTCACGACACCTTCCATCATCGAGGTCAGCTGATAGGCAGTGATCGCATCCATCACCCGCTCCCGGTTGGTCACGATACGCGGCCCACGGCTTTCAGGAACACTAGGGTCCAGACAATCGGTACAATCGCGCTGGTCGTGACGGTAGATCGTCTTGCCGTAACGGTCCTGTACTCGGTCCACCAGCGTCGGCTCGACACGTTCGCCCCCATTGGCAAACATCGCATAGGCCGCCACCATCTGATAGAGCGTGGTCTCATCCGCGCCAAGCGAATTCGCCAAGAAAGCCCCCATGTTGTCATAGACACCAAAACGTTCTGCGTAGCGTGCAACGGTTTCCATGCCAACTTCTTGCGCCAGACGAATGGTCATCAAGTTCCGGCTCATCTCAATGCCAGTCCGCAGCGGAGTCGGACCGTAAAACTTGTTGGTCGAGTTCTTCGGACGCCACACACCTTGGGGCGTGTTGATTTCAATTGGCGCGTCAATCACGATCGTGGCAGGGCTATAACCACTGTCCAGCGCCGAGGCATAGACAAACGGCTTAAAGCTTGAGCCCGGCTGACGTTTCGCCTGCGTGGCGCGGTTAAACACAGTATCCTGATAGCTAAAGCCACCTTGCATGGCGATCACACGGCCGTTGTTCACGTCCATCGCCATAAAACCGCCCTGTACTTCCGGCACCTGCCGCAAGGTCCAACGGATAAAGCTGCCGTCGCTGTCTTTGGTCATCGCCCGCACAAGGACAACATCCCCTTTGGACACCAGATCGCCCGCCACTTTGGCTTTGCTAGCCAGCGAGCCATCTTCACGGCGCTTGCGGGCCCACTGTGCATCCTTCGCTGGAATCCAGTGGCCGTCGCCATCCTCATCAACACCTTCGATGCCAACACGCGCATCGTTTTTGCCAACTTCAAGCACCACCGCCGGGTGCCACTGGCCTTCTAGGTTCACATCCCGCGGGATTGACACATTGGCCAACGCCTCGCGCCATGCGGCCTGATCCCCCAGCACCTCTTCTGGCAACACTTCGCCCGTACCGCGCCATACGCCGCGCGAGCGATCATATTTTTCCAGAGCCCGGCGCAATGCCTTCGCCGCCACATCCTGCATCTCCGGATCTTCCGTCGAGCGCACCGCCATACCGCCGGAGAAGAACTCGTCCTCCCCAAAGTCACGGCTCAGCTGACGACGAATTTCATCGGTAAAGTAGTCACGCGGCGGACGTTCAGTCCTATAGCTCTCATAGTCGCCATTCTGCACCGACTTCAAAGGCAGCTGTTTTTCACTCTCGTAAACCGCTCGTGTAATCACGCCGTTTTCAGACATCTCTTTGAGCACAAAGTTCCGCCGCGCCAAAACCCGATCCATGTTGCGCACGGGGTGAAACTTACCCGGCGCCTTCGGCATCGAGGCCAGGGTCGCCGCCTCATGAGGCGCCAACTCTTCCAGCGTCTTGTTGAAATAGGTCTGCGCTGCAGCCGCCACACCGTAGGAGTTCTGACCGAGAAAAATCTCGTTCATGTACAGCTCAAGAATTTGGTCTTTTGACAGGGTGTCCTCCACCCGTGTGGCCAAGATGATCTCTTTGATTTTACGCTCAATCTTCCGGTCACCCGACAACAGGAAGTTCTTCATCACCTGCTGCGTGATGGTTGAAGCACCACGCACGTTGGACCCCCGAGATTGCACAGCCTCCACGGCCGCCGCTGCAATACCTCGTGCATCATAGCCGGAGTGTGTGTAAAAATTTTTGTCTTCAGCAGAGATAAACGCCTCTTTCACAAGCTCGGGAATCTCATCCGCAGGCACAAACAAACGCCGCTCTTTGGCAAATTCATCAATGATATGGCCTTCACCGGAATAAATCCGGCTGATTGTGGGCGGCTTATACTGTGCCAAGCTTTCATGGCTTGGCAGCTCTTGCCCGTAAATCCAAAACACCGCCCCAATGGACAAGGCCACAACGGCAATGCCCATGGTCACAAACGTAAAAATGGTCCCGAAGAACGAGAGAATGAATCGTATCACGCTGGAGGCCTTCTGAAGTCGCGTCTTAAGGCTTCTCTATATAGGTGGCCTTAGGCGGGGTCAAAACACCTCTCTGTGCAAAACAAAATTGTGCGCCTTCTCGCCTGCCACATAAGCCGTTTCAAACTCACAAACTTGATTTTCCCGCAAAACAGCGCCACACCTCTCCGCTGCACTGGCCGCTCATAACGCTCATCAATATGATTGGTTGCCAGCCACAGGTGCCGATCGCCGTGCCCTGCTTACACATGGATCAAAAACCGGTTGCCGTTTCCTTCGCCTATGTAAACATCCGGTCTTTAAATGTTCCATCCTTGCGAGGATCGGCAAGCGCGTAAACAAAGGCTGTGAGCTGGGCTGTCATCATAGAACTGAATTGCGACTTGATGCCTCCCGAAAAAAGGGGCGACGCCCAGCGCCACCCCATTCATCCAGACTACGTAGGACGGCCGCGGAGCAAAAGCCCCCGGCAAGCCTATTCAGCAAACAGGCGCCTATTCCGCGGCCACAGGGAACCGCTCCCCTTCCCGCATCTCAATCACCTCTGCACGCTGAAACGCTTCCCGCGTTTTCAGCCGCGAAAGGTATTCACCAACCGGTCCATCCTGCGGGATCAGCCCGATCATCTGTCCAAAGACCAGGTTATTGCCTACAGTCACATCCGCCGCCGAAAACTTGTCACCCAACAACCAAGGCCCTTCCGCCAGCCCTGCCGAAAGAACTTCCATCATCTGCTCAAACGAGCCCCAGGCCACGGTGGACGGCGACACCTCCCATTCAAACAGCTTTTGCGCGTAAGCTGGCTCCATAATCGCACCCGCAAAGAAGACCCAACGCAAATACGCAGCCCGGTCCGTGTCTGTCGATGCCGGTGCCAAACCTGCCGATGTATAGCGATCCGCCAGGTAAATCGCCATCGCGCCAATCTCTGGCACTGGCGTTTCGCCATCCACCACCAAAGGCACCTTGCCCATCGGGTTCATCGCCAAATAATCTGCCAGTTTGTGACGGCCAGTGGCAAAATCAAAGCTCTCCAGCTGGTACGGCTCCCCCAGTTCTTCTATCAGCCAAAGCGCAGCGAAAGAGCGAGTCCGCGGCGCAAAATACAGGGTAAGGTTTGGGGTCGTGGTATCAGGCATTGTCTTTCCTCATGCGTTGTCTCCATGCGAGAGTACGCCTTAACATGACAATTTATGTCCTATATGTGACGCCCGTTTCAGAGTTTTCTTTGGCTAAGCCGCCTCACGCTCTGCCAGATAGTCAGAAAGCCGCGTCTGCATCATCGGCACCACATTGCTCATCCGCAAAAACCGCGCCACATCCCACATCCGCCACGCCTGCCCTTCATCGCCCAACCGAATACGATTGATATCCAGCTCCGGTACCTCCGCCACAAAGAACCAGGTAGCACTCTTGCTATCCAAATCAGAGACATACTGCCGCTTCCATTGCAGGTTGGTCTCACACAGCGACAACGCCAGTTCTTTCTTGAGTTCCCGCAATACGCAGGCCTCCGGACTCTCGTCGCCTTCGCGTCCGCCACCAGGCAAGTCCCACATATCTGGATAAGGAATTTCCCTATCTTTATCGCGCAGGATAGACACAAGCCGATCCCCTACCAGAAGCGCCAACTTAGCCCCGTGAAACGCCTCTGAGTCCTGCATTGCTGTCAGCCTTCTGTGCCTGCCTGTTGGCACACACTCGACAAATTTCTCTGAGCAATGGAAAGCGGTTTCCCGCCGCCAAGGCAAAACCAGCGATGCTCCGCCTAACGAGGCACTTTACTGTCGCACCAGCGCCCGTGCCGCCTTGTCCTCAACCACCCAGGCCAAAAGTCCGTCACGCAAACCCGCCGCCATCGCGGCACGCCAGCCCGGGTCCACCAAATTCGCAAGGTCTTGCTGGTTGGACATAAACCCAAGCTCCACCAAAACCGACGGAACATCGGCCGCCTTCAACACGGAAAACCCCGCCTCTCTCAACGGCTTACGATTGAGCCTGACAGTTGTGTCTTGCAACGCCTCCACAAAGGTTGCTGCCAACATCATAGTGCGCGGCTCTGTCTCCAGCCGCGCCAAGTCAAGCAACACATCGGTGACTTCGTCATCTGCACCAGACAGATCAACTCCAGACAAAATGTCCGCACGATTGTGCCGCTCCGCCAACAGAGCGGAGGCCGCGTCGCTGGCTTCCTCGGATAGGGTATAAAAAGTGGCCCCCTTGGCATTGCCCTGGCTTAGACTATCGGCGTGCAACGACACAAACACATCCGCCTGATGCTGATGGGCCAACGCAACCCGCCCTTCCAGCGACACAAACACATCTGCATCCCGCGTCAAAATCACCTCAAAGCCGCCTGCCCGTCGCAAAACATCCCGCAACTCGCGCGCAAACATCAGCATCAGGTCTTTTTCCCGCACTCCGTCGCGCTCCGCACCGGGATCAATCCCCCCGTGCCCGGGGTCAAGCACAACCACCGTCGGCGCCCACTCTGGTTTGGCTTCCCGCGATATCTCTGTAGTGTCCGCCGGCACCGGCAAATCCCAGCGTGGATCATGTGGCGCCCCGGCTGCCTTGGCAAAGGCCAGCGTGTCACTTGGCGCCAGCACCAGCTCCAGCCGCGCCTTCCCAGTGGCCTCTTCCACCACCATGCCCGCGCTCTGAACCGCAAAGGGCCGCTCCAGATCAAGCACCATCCGGCTCCACCCTGGCCGGTATGCGCCAAACCGTACCGCCGCCACACCCTCAACCGAACCAAGCGCGTCTGCAGTCAGATCTTCCCAGTCTATCTCTTTGAAATCCAGTACCACGCGGCGCGGCTCATCTAGCGTGAACACCCGCCATGGCACCCCTTGCGACAGGCTCAGCGTCAGCTCCGCCGCCCCACGCCAGCCCTCTGACAGTCCACTTTCCGCGCGATCCAGCCGCGCCAGCGCCGAAAAATCCCGCTCCTGCGCTCCGGCCACGCCGGCCCAAACCATCACAATAAAAGCCAAAAAAACTCTGCTCATGCTGCTGCCCTGCCCGCTGTTGCGCGTCTTCTTTGGCGACACAGTACAACAGCCCGCCGCCCTTCGCCACGCTGTGCTTTCACAGTCCGCAAATATCCCGGGGGAGTCGCCAAATGGCGACGGGGGCACGGCCCTCACCGCGCTCACCCTTAAACAAATCCACGTGCAGTCATAAACATTTTCAGCCGCGCCAAGCCTTCTTCAATGTCGGCCGTGCCGCGCGCATAAGAGAACCGCAAGGTCTGATGCCCGCGCACCGGATCAAAATCCAACCCCGGCGTGGCCGCTACCCCGGCTTCATCCAACAACTCCCGCGCAAACGTCCGGCTATCCTGGGTAAAGGCGCTCACATCCACGTAGAAGTAAAACGCTCCATCGGGCGGTGCAAACTGCGTGAACCCCGCTTTTGGCAGCCCTTCTGCCATCAAAGCCCGGTTGGCGCGATACACCGCCATATTGGCTTCGAGCTCCTCATGACAATCCATGGCCGCCAACGCCGCTACCTGACTGGCATGGCTCGCACAGATGAACATATTCTGCGCCAACCGTTCAATCTTTCGCACATGATCTTCCGGCACCACCATCCAGCCCACACGCCAGCCGGTCATGCTGAAGTATTTGGAGAAGCTGTTGATCACATAACACTCATCCGTGAGTTCCAACGCCGTGACCGCTTTTGCCTCATATTCAATGCCGTGATAAATCTCGTCGCTGATAAAGGCCGCGTCTTTCTCTCTGCACAGATCAATCAACGCCCCCATCGCCCCATTGTCCAGCATTGTGCCAGTGGGATTGGCTGGTGAGGCCACCATCAGCCCCTCAAAGTCCAACGACCGCAGATCATCCGGCACCGGCTGCAACCGGTTTTCCGGCGCGGTCTGCACATCCAGAGGGTTGAGGCTCAACGCCTTCAAAATCTGCCGATAGCTGGGATAGCCCGGCGCCCCGATGGCCACACGCTCCCCCGCATCAAACAACGCGCTGAACGCCAGCAAAAACGCACCAGATGAGCCCGGCGTGACAATCACCCGCGCCGGATCGAGATCAACATTATACCACGCGCCATAGAGCCGCGCGATCCGTGCCCGCAGCGCGGGCAGCCCCAAAGCCACCGTATAGCCCATGGCATCCTCAGCCATCGCTTCTGTCAGCGCTTTGCGCGCCCCTTCGGGAGCCGCCGTGCCGGGCTGGCCCACCTCCATATGAATGATGTGGCGGCCATCCGCCTCGGCCTGACGCGCCGCTTCCATCACATCCATCACAATAAAGGGATCAACCGCCCCACGCCTTGAAGTCCGCATCAAATTCGTTCCTATTGTCGCTCATGAGGTTTCACCGCGAAATGACGGCGCCGTCAATCACAGCTTTGCGCGCCCGCGTCGTTACGGTGGCCGCTGCCTTTGTCGTTGTGCTCTCATCGACTGCTGCCCAAGCTGTATCGCTCTTGCGGGATCCGGACATCGAACACGCCCTGCAACGTATGGCGGCACCCGTTCCCTACGCCGCAGGCCTTGGCGATAACATCAAAATCCTGTTGGTGAATGATGACCGCCTGAACGCATTTGTGGTCGACCACGGCCACATCTTCATCAATTCAGGTATGTTGATGCGCATGACAACGCCGGAAATGCTTCAGGCTGTGATTGCCCATGAATCCGCGCATATCGCAAATGGCCACATCGCTCGGCGCATGGCCAATCTTGATTCGGCGCGCACCGCCGCAGGCCTCGGTTTTGCCTTAGCATTGGCCACCGCAGCAGCCAGTGGCCGGGGGGATGTCGCCGCGGCCCTGGCCCTCGGCACACAAAGCTCCGCCATGCGGCAATTTCTCGCCCATACGCGCGCCGAAGAGTCCTCCGCCGATCAATCTGGCATCCGCTATCTTGCGGCTGCCGGTATCGACCCTTCCGGCACCTTAGAGGTTCATCGCCTGTTTGAAGGCCAAGAACTGCTCTCTACCTCCCGACAGGATCCCTATATGCGCACCCACCCATTGAGCCGAGAACGCATGCGCGCCATGGAAGGGTTTGTCACCGCCTATGCTGGCAAGGCAAAACCGCAGCCCGAACTTGACTACTGGTACGACCGCGCCCGCAGCAAAACCACCGCTTTCATGCGCCCCACAAAATGGACGCTGCAACGCTACAAGGAAAGCCCAGCAGAAGACGTGCGCCACATGCGCCTCGCGGTGGCCTATCACCGGCAACAAAATGAAACCAAAGCCATCTCCCACATCAATCAGGCACTCTTACTGCGCCCCAACGACGCATATTACTATGAGCTAAAGGCGCAAATTCTGCTGGAAAGCCGTCAGTTTCAAAACGCGGTAGCGGCTTATCAACAAGCCGCAGACCTTGCCCCTGCCAATGCGCTGATCTTGGGGGGCCTTGGCCGATCTCTCCTGACGGTTAATCGCCCAAAAGAAGCTCTGAACTATCTGGAGGCCGCTCGTGCCCGCGATTTCCGCGACGCCCGTGTTTTGCGAGACTTAGGCTCCGCCTACGCTCAAACCGGCCAGCACGGCATGGCCTCCTTACTGGCTGCAGAGCGTTACGCTTTGGCCAACCGTTTGGACGATGCTGACATTCACGCCCGCCGGGCCATGGCACGATTGCCGCAAGGCTCAAGTGCCTTCCGCCGCGCTGATGATATCGCACGCGCTGTCAAGCGCCGCAAAGACAAGAAATAAGGAAAACCCAATGCGCAATTTTACATCAAAACTGGCCACCAGCGCCCTGGCGCTCACTTTGGCGGCGGCACCTGCTCTGGCCTTTGATATCGACAAACTCTCAGAAAGTGAGCGTGAGGCCTTTCGCGCCGAAGTCCGCGCCTACCTGTTAGATAATCCCGAGGTGATCATGGAGGCCGTGGCCATCTTGGAAGAGCGCAGCGCAGCCGCTCAAGCCACAGCCGACTTTGATTTAGTGACCGCAAACGCCGACCGCCTGTTTGACGACGGCTACAGCTACGTCGGTGGCAACCTCGAAGGTGACTTTACCATTGTTGAGTTTGTCGACTACCGCTGTGGCTACTGCCGCAAGGCCCATGACGAAGTGGCTGAGCTGCTCAACTCAGACGGTAACATCCGCATTATTGTCAAAGAATACCCAATTCTTGGCGAGGCCAGTGATCTCAGTTCTCGCTTTGCTATCGCTGTGAAACAGACGCTGGGAAATGAGGCCTACAAACTGACGGCTGACACTCTGATCAAAATGCGCGGTGACGTGAACGAAAAATCTCTGCGCAAACTGGCCAAAGGCCTCGGCTTTGACGCGGACATGATTCTGGACCAAATGGACGCGCCGGAAGTGGAAAAAGAAATCGCCACCACCCGCGCCCTCGCCCGTGACCTCAACATCACCGGCACCCCAAGTTTTGTCTTCCACGACGAAATGGTGCGCGGCTATGTGCCTCTCAAAGGCATGCAGGCGATTGTGAAAGACAAACGCGGCTAAGGCTTGCGCCAACCAAACACTCTAACACCGCAACGCCCACCGTTGCGGTGTTTTGCGTTCAGCGCCCGTTGCGCAGCGTACGCTGGCTTAATCGGCCCGTTTTGGAAATAGGCACCTCCGCAATACAGCCGTGATACAGACAGAATACCGACGTAAAAAAACGGCCTCTGAAGGCCGTTAACTTTTGTATCGTTGGGAAAGGCGGATCACTCTGCCGCTTCAGCGGCTATTGCAGCCTCAATCTCCGCTGCCTTCTTTTCCACTTCCTCAACGATGTGCTCCACCATCGCTTCATTGGACATCTTGTGGCTCTGCTTGCCCGCCAGATACACCATGCCAGCCCCGGCGCCCCCACCGGTGAACCCCACATCCGTCATCAGCGCTTCACCCGGCCCGTTCACCACGCAACCAATGATCGATAGACTCATTGGCGTGTGGATATGCGCCAGCCTTTCTTCTAATGTTTCCACGGTCTTAATCACGTCAAAGCCCTGACGCGCACAGCTTGGGCAACTGATGATATTCACGCCACGATGCCGTAGGCCTAGGCTCTTGAGGATCTCAAAGCCAACCTTCACCTCTTCAACCGGATCCGCACTCAGGCTCACGCGCAGCGTGTCTCCAATGCCCATCCACAGCAACTGACCAAGGCCAATGGCCGACTTAATGGTGCCACTGACAAAGCCACCGGCTTCAGTAATCCCAAGGTGAATCGGCGCATCGGTGGCATCCGCAAGGATCTGATACGCCGCAGCGGACATGAAGACATCCGAAGCCTTGACCGAAATCTTGAACTCGTGAAAATCGTTGTCCTGCAGTATCTTAATGTGGTCGAGACCACTCTCCACCATCGCATCAGGACACGGTTCGCCGTACTTATCGAGCAGGTGTTTTTCCAGGCTCCCGCCATTCACCCCAATGCGGATCGAGCACCCGTGATCCTTGGCCGCCTTGATGACTTCCTTAACCCGTTTCTCGTCGCCGATATTGCCCGGATTAATCCGCAAACACGCGGCCCCGGCCTCAGCTGCTTCAATCGCGCGTTTGTAGTGGAAATGGATATCTGCCACGATCGGGACCGGGCTCTCTTTTGTGATTTCTTTCAGCGCCTTAGTCGCTGCCACATCTGGCGCAGAGATGCGCACGATGTCCGCCCCGGCCTCCGACGCGGCCAGCACCTGACCAAGTGTGGCCTTCACATCGCCGCTGTCGGTATTAGTCATAGTCTGCACCGCAATTGGTGCATCCCCACCAACGGGCACATTGCCCACCATGATCTGGCGGGATTTGCGTCGCTCGATATTGCGCCACGGACGGATGTGATTCATCGACATATCAAGACCTTTCACCACAGCAGGGATGGGTTTGAAGCCTGTCTAATCCCTTCTGGGAACAGGGGCAATGCGCGATGATGCACAGCAAAAGAGCGCCCCGTGGGCGCTCTCCTAAAACCTTGAAATCTCGTCTTCTTCCTAGACGGGGCAGATCACTCGTCCGCGACAACCACATTCTGCGCCGCCGCCAAAGCGACGATCCTCGCCAGCTCGGGATCATCATCCAGATCCGCCGCAGCGAAATTTTCTTTCAACGCCTCAGTTCCCAAAGCCAGATCGCGCACTGTACCGGTTCCTTCCCCTGCCGGACCATAAAGTTCGCCGTTCACTTTGAAATACACGGACCCCGACATACCAGCCCGCAATGTGGGGGGCTCTTCTGTGGCCGGAAGGACATATTCTTCACCAGCGTCGAGAATTTTCTCAAACAAAACAGAACCGTCCGCCGCACGCACCCGAACCCAAGCAGGTCGGACAGCCATCAGGACAAGCTCTGGGGCGTCATCCTCCACAACCTTCGGCACGGGCAATTTGTCCTCAACCGGCGTAGCCATTGCCACAGCCGCAGGAAGCTCAGGCGTGAAGACGCCGATGTTGTCTGGGTTCAACTGCGATATCGGCACATCCCGAACCACCAACACAGGCACATCGAGCGCTTGCGGGCGATACAACCGATCCAAAGCGTCAGACGGTGCAAAGACACCTGCGCCACCTGTTGCCACTTGTGTGTCGTCGCTGCTTGCATCAGTAGAGACTGGCGCACGTCCCGCGCCATCAAGCGGGTCCAAATCGCTCAGAACCACCGGAGATTGCTCGACCGGAGCAAGTGTAACTCGTTGAATTTCGTTCAGAACGGACCAACCGCCATAACCAATTCCTGCGATCAACGCGACCAACACCAACGACGACCCGACAGCGCGCATCTCGACACGAGACAAAAGCGTTTCCTGAACAGGCGTGAATGGCGTGTTAGATGACGAAAATGGATCGTTGCCGGTCATCGCTGGGGCAATGGCCTCCGTCTTGCGCACACCGGAGGCGGCAGCTGACATGCCATGCGCTGTGGAGAAACCACTCTCCGCACAGAAAATCTCAAATACGGCTTCAGGGTCCATATTCAGGTACCGCGCATAGGAGCGCACGTACCCTGCGATAAAGCCAGGCGTCTCAAAAGCTGAGGGGTCGCAATTCTCAATCGCCGCTATATAGCTGGCACGAATCCGCAATTCTCGTTGCACATCCAGCAACGACTTCCCCAAAGTCGCCCGTTCGCCGCGCATCATGTCGCCAAGATGCACGTCAAAATCGTCGTACCCTTTCGGGCTTTCATCTACCTTTTCGGCATTGCGCTTGAATCTGCGCCCGATCATCCCACTGGCCTCTTATTGCATCGCCGGTTCTGAAAGTCCCCGATTCGAACCGATCCCCTTGTTAGGAATGAATATAACACAAACAAGAGGTTCTACACTAAGAAGTCGTACTACCCCACTAAATCGGCACGATTCAGCGCACAGTGGCTCCAAAGAGCATCCATTGCCCCGACAAGTGCATCAATTTCTTTCGGCCCATGTACTGGAGATGGCGTAAACCGCAGACGCTCAGTTCCACGAGGAACGGTCGGAAAATTGATCGGCTGGACATAGATGCCATAGTCTTCCAACAGATGGTCAGATAGCACCTTGGTGTGCACCGGATTGCCAACAATAACCGGCACAATGTGGCTGCCATGATCTATGATCGGCAGCCCCAATCCTTTTAGACGCAGTTTCAGAATCTGAGCTTGAGTCTGGTGTTGCTCACGCAGCGCATGATCCGTTTTCAGATGTGCCACAGAGGCCGCAGCACCGGCTGCCACCGCTGGCGGCAAGGACGTCGTGAAGATGAAGCCTGGCGCATAAGACCTTACCGCATCACACATTTTCTCAGATGCGGCGATATAGCCGCCCATCACTCCGTAGGCTTTCGCAAGGGTGCCGTTGATTATGTCGATGCGGTGCGCAAGATTGTCACGCTCGGTTACACCACCACCGCGCAGTCCATACATACCCACCGCGTGCACCTCATCGATATAGGTCAGCGCGCCGAACTCATCAGCCAGATCACAGATCGCCTTGATGGGGCCAAAATCGCCGTCCATCGAGTAAACAGATTCAAACGCAATCAACTTTGGCGCCGCTGGATCATCGGCTTCCAGAAGCTCACGCAAATGCGCAACATCATTGTGTTTGAAGACACGTTTTGCCCCGCCATTGCGGCGCACACCCTCGATCATCGAGGCATGGTTCAATTCATCCGAATAGATGATCAAACCGGGGAACAGTTTGGGCAAAGTACTTAAAGTTGCATCATTAGCGATGTAGGCGCTGGTGAAAAGCAGTGCTGATTCTTTCCCGTGCAGGTCGGCAATCTCGGCCTCCAAGCGCTTATGGTAGATCGTCGTTCCAGAGATATTACGTGTCCCGCCAGAGCCTGCACCTGTGGCGTCCACCGCCTCATGCATTGCCGCCAGCACAACCGGATGTTGCCCCATTCCCAGGTAGTCATTGCCACACCATACTGTGATTGGCTGTTCTTCACCGTCGGGACGGGTCCATGTGGCGTGTGGAAAATGACCCTGCTTACGCTCAATATCAATGAACGTGCGGTAACGCCCTTCGTCGTGCAAACGATCGAGTGCGTGATCTAGCTTCGCAGTGTAGTCCACAGTGGCTTTCCTTCTTCCCGGTCTGAGCGACCTGGCGTCACAACCCCCCTTTGGGCATTGTGCGCTTGTAGTCTTCTGTCGCGCTTTCCGCAATTGCTACCAAATGATACATCTTTTCCACTTTGATATCGATCAAAGAGTGAAAGCGCGAGTCTGGACAGTCAAAATTGGGGTGGTACGGTCCCCGCAAATCGTCGCACCCGAAGGAGGCTTTCATGACGCTTGACCCCGTTCTCGCCCGCATTGACCAAAACATGCCAGAGGCCATAGATCGCCTGTTTGATCTGCTCCGCATAAAATCCATTTCTACCGATCCGGCGTTTGACGCCGACGTAGACGCAGCAGCAGACTGGCTGGTAAAAGATCTGCAAAGCCTTGGCGTAGATGCACAAAAGCGCCCCACAACAGGCCACCCGATGGTTGTTGGTCACATCGACGGCCCCGGACCACATGTACTGTTTTATGGCCACTATGACGTCCAACCAGTGGATCCCCTTGAGCTTTGGGACCGCGACCCGTTTGACCCAGCGCTTGAGGACACCGATGCAGGCCAGGTGATCCGCGCCCGCGGCGCCTCTGATGACAAGGGCCAGTTGATGACCTTTGTAGAAGCCTGCCGCGCATGGAAAGCCGAGCACGGCTCCCTGCCCTGCAAAATCACCTTCCTGTTTGAGGGCGAAGAAGAATCTGGTTCCCCAAGCCTTGTCCCGTTCCTGAAAGAGCACGCCCAAGAGCTGAGCTGCGACATCGCCCTCATCTGCGACACCGGCTTGTTTGAAAGTGCCGTACCAGCGATCACAACCATGTTGCGCGGGCTTCTTGCTGAAGATTTCACAATCACCGGTCCCAGCCGCGACTTGCACTCAGGCATGTACGGCGGCATCGCCATGAACCCAATCCGCGTACTGAGCGGCATCCTCGCAGACTTGCACGACGAAACCGGCGCGGTGACATTGGATGGGTTCTATAATGACGTGCCCGAATTGGCTGACGACATCCGCGCACAGTGGCAGGGCTTGAACTTTGACCACGGCACATACCTTGGTGATGTTGGCCTCAAGTCCCCTGCCGGGGAGCAAGACCGCACGCCACTTGAGCAAATCTGGTCGCGTCCAACCTGCGACGTGAACGGCATCTGGGGCGGTTACACAGGCGACGGCTTCAAGACGGTGCTACCCTCCGAAGCATCGGCAAAGCTGTCCTTCCGTCTCGTCGGGCAGCAGGACCCCGATAAAATCCGCGAAAGCTTCCGCGTCCATCTCGAGAGCCGCTTGCCAGACGGGTTCACCGTGGAATACCGCTCCGAAAAAGGCTCCGCGGCCTCACAGATGTCGATCGAAGACCCGGCCTTTGAAAAGGCCCGCGTGGCGCTCAGCGACGAGTGGCCCCGCCCGGCGGCTTATGTCGGCTGTGGAGGGTCCATTCCCATCGCAGGCTTCTTCAAAGAGATGCTGAACATGGATTCGATGCTGATTGGTTTTGGCCGCGACGACGACCAAATCCACTCCCCCAATGAGAAATACAATGTGGAGAGCTTCCACAAAGGCACCCGCTCTTGGGCGCGAATCCTGGCGGCACTCTCCAACTAACCCTTTGAGAAGGTTTAGAATCACAAAACGCGCCCACAGGGGCGCGTTTTTTTTCTGCTGGGAAATTTGAACGCAAAGATAGTATGCGTGGAACCAATTCATCTTCTCAATTTAGGGGAGGAAGAAGTGGCGCGGTTGACGGGGCTCGAACCCGCGACCCCCGGCGTGACAGGCCGGTACTCTAACCAACTGAGCTACAACCGCGCATATATCTTCGCCTTTCGGCATGTCCATTCCCGAAGGACCCAGGACTTGGGCTGGTAGTGGTGGCGCGGTTGACGGGGCTCGAACCCGCGACCCCCGGCGTGACAGGCCGGTACTCTAACCAACTGAGCTACAACCGCTCACTACCTGCTGTCCGACGTGTGCCGTTCAGCGTGTGGCGTGGTTTATGCCGAGTGCTCTGGCGCGTCAAGCGGATATCCGCGAGAAAATCGAAGAATTTTTCAGAAGCCATTTGTGGGCCTTTCACAACAGGGGTTTCCCATTCAGCGAACTCCCGCGTAGAGTGCTTTGCGCGCTGAATTTTTTGTGATTAGATGCGCTTACTCGATTCAATTGCTTTTGAAGGAATAACCCGATGAAACCACTTTATGCTGCCCTGTGTGTTGCCGGTATCACCCTTGCTGCGTGTTCTCAGCAAGAAGAGCCTACCCCGGTTTACGCTCAGCCAGATTTTGACAAGCGTGGCAACGCTAGCTGCATGGCCGGCTATGACCTGCTGACCACAGACACCGGCGCTCTGGTTTGTGCCCCGGCAACAGCTGGCTAAATTCAGCCGCTGACTGGAATTTTGGGCGGCCCCTTCGGGGGGCGCCTTTTTTGTTGGTGCCTCGTGGCCCCAAAATGCACCGCCATGGTCTCATCAAGCGCGAGAAGAGGTTCCAGACAAAACCTAGGCATCACTCAGAAAGCATGCGAGTTATTTTGGCTGGTAGAGAATGTGGATGGTGGGTCGTGAGAGGCTCGAACTCCCGACATCTTCGGTGTAAACGAAGCGCTCTACCAACTGAGCTAACGACCCGGTAGGCGGGGATTTAACTTCTACCGCTGAGACATGCAAGCCCCCATTTCGAACTTTCTTTGCGTCTCCATCAACTTCCTCATAAGGTTGCCGCAAAAAAGGAAAAAGAACGGCTCATGCCTGATCCAATAGTACCAAAAGGTGTCGCCCACGTTGCCGTTGAGGCGGTCGAGTCCCCCGATCCGATTGTATTCGCGTTACAACCAAGTCTTTCAATGCTGGCTTTCACCTCGGCGGTCGAAACCCTGCGCATCGCGAACCAGCTCACCGGACAGATTCTTTACACGTGGACTACAATGTCTGAGACCGGAGAAAATGTGCGCTGTTCAAATGGAATCGAAATCGGAATCGACGCCCGGCTTGGAGATACACCTCCTTCCGCATGTGTTTTTGTCTGTTCAGGGGTTGAGCCTGAGCGCGCGGCGACTGCGAAGGTTTCGGATTGGATTCGCCATCAATGGCGCACCGGTCGTCGCGTGGGCGGTCTTTGCACTGGCGCTTTCACATTGGCTAAAGCGGGAATACTCGAAGGTAAGGATTTCACTCTTCACTGGGAGAACATCACACCCTTTCGAGAACTATACCCGACACTGGATCCCCTAGAACAACTCTACGCAATCGACGACCGCATCATGACTTGCGGTGGCGGCGTGGCGGCGATGGATCTCTTCTTGAAACTGATTTACGATCGTCACGGCGCACCCTTGGCCCGTGCAGTGCTCAACATGTGCCTCCATACGGTGCAGCGCTCGGAAACAGATCGACAGCAAAGTTCCACTGCCGCTGTGATTGGCAACCGCAACGACAAACTGGTCAAAATCATCGCTCACTTCGAAGAGAACCTAGAGGACTCGATCGACCTTGACGGCGTCGCCCGCGGGCTAGGCGTGTCCCGCCGCCAAATGGAACGCCTGTTCAAAACTCACCTGAACACAACACCCAAACGCTTCCTCCAAGACTTACGCTTGCAACGTGCACGTATCCTACTAGCAGAAACCGACATGCCAGTGGTCGATGTGGCCATTGCCTGCGGGTATGAGTCCGCTGGCAACTTCTCCAAACGTTTCCGCGAAGCCTACGGTATTTCACCACACCGCTTTTCCGCAGGCCACGGTTAAGGGAAAAAAGAAACGGGCGCTCAACCATTTAAGGGAGCGCCCGCTTAAAGAATGGTGGGTCGTGAGAGGCTCGAACTCCCGACATCTTCGGTGTAAACGAAGCGCTCTACCAACTGAGCTAACGACCCGGTGAGCGGCTTCTAACCTCACTCTGCAGGCTCTGCAAGCCCCTCTTTTTCACTTTCTTCGCTGTCTGCGTTTTTCCGGCGCAATCTCAGATTTACGACCCGAACATCATCCAAATCCTTGCTGTTTTGGACCTTGAGCTTGCCAAGCTCTGGTATATTTAGACCACGCCCCGCAGAAAGCGTTTCACCCAGGATAGCCAAAGCAGCTTCGATCGCTGGCTTTGCGTCACGCTTTTTCACCCCTGCCCGCGCAACGGCAAACTCAATCAACTCCTTTTTGCGCATCATATCAATGCCAGTATCTTCTAAACCACCATCACTGACGTCAGCTTCTAATACTGTCGACGGCTCAGCAGCCTCGGCAATTTCTTTCAGGCTGGCGCTTGTTTTGCGGGATGCTGTCGTACGTGCACGCGACTTGCTCGTGGATACGCTCTTACGCGTCGATGCGGGGGCCTTTGCCATGACGTTCTACCTCACTGGTCTGCTCAACAAGTCAACCATAGCATTGGCACCGAAAAAAGACAGACAAATCGGGGATTTGGCACAATATCTATACGAGAATCAAAAGTGGCGCACAAAATGCGCCACCCAAAGCATATCCAAACAATCAAAAAGCGTTACTTGAGTTTGGATAGCTTTTCCTGCAATTCAGCCAGCTGTTTCTTGATATCGTCGAGATCTTCACCCTCTCCCGGCGCAGCTTCCGCTTTCTCATTCACAGGTGCGGAGCTGCCCGGCCAGGGCATGCCACCAGTCATAGCCTTCATAAAAGCCTCTTGCTGCGCCTGCATTGTTTCCAGGCCTGGCATCGCCATCCCTGTCCCCATACTTTCCATGACCTTTTCCTGGCTCTCCCGCAGCATATCAAAAGAGGTCTGCAAGAACTGCGGCACCATTGAGGTTGCCTGTGTAGTATAGGCCCGCACCAGATCATTGAGTACATTCACCGGCAATACATTCTCGCCACGGCTCTCGTGTTCGGCAATGATTTGAAGAAGATACTGACGGGTCAGATCATCTCCACTTTTCAAATCGATAATTTGTACTTCCCGCCCCGACCGAATAAATCCAGCGATGTCATCCAATGTGACATAGTCACTGGTCTCTGTGTTGTAGAGACGCCGGCTGGCGTATCGTTTGATCAGCAGCGGTTTGTTATCTTCGCCCACGTCAATCTCCCCAAGTATTCTGCGCGCTGCAGAAAAGCCTATGCGACTGCAGCACAAAAAGAAAGAGCGGGCATAATGCCCGCTCACGCAATCTGCACCCATAGGGAGGAAGCTGGGTGCCGATTGACGATATTTCTTACTTAGAGGTCGCTTTTTTCGCGGCTGCGGTCACGTCGTTGGTGGCCTTTTTCACAGCTGCAGTTGCCTCTTCAGTCGCTTCTTTGCCCGCAGACATAAGCAGCTCTACAGTTTCCATCTGAACTTTTTTCGCAACTTCAGCGAAGGCCGCCATGTTTTCAGCAGCAACTTCAGCCTGCGCAGATGCAAAATCAGTCATCGCCTTGGCGTAATCGGCTGGGTCTTCTTTGGCTTTGGACATATCGCCCAGTTTCGCCAGAGTGTCTTTGGTCCATTTGGTGGAGATCTCGGAGGACTTCTCAGCCGCGCCCAGAGCAACAGTGGTCAGCTTTTCATTCAGTGCTGCAGAGTTTTTGAACGCGTCTTCAAAAGCAGATGTATCAACCGGGAATGCGCCCAATACGTCTTTGAACATTGCGGTCATGTCCTGTGTCGCTTTAGCCATTGGTATAGTTCCTTAAACAAATGACAGCCCGTGAAGATGAGGAGTATGGGCTGCGTTTCTAGTCTCTGGACACAATATGCTTTCTGCGTCGCGGCATTTCAAGATATTTTTGCTGCACTGCAGCAAAAATCTTACAAACCGCTGTTATTTATATGCTTTTATCAAGACATAGCTGCCTGGCGCATCGCCGAGGGCCGGATGTTGCGCATCACCATGCTGCCGTGCTGCGATCTTTTTACCTGACTTCTTTGACAACCAGGCGTCCCAGCGCGGCCACCAAGACCCCTCATGAAACGTAGCCCCATCCATCCACTCGTCCGCGGAACCTTTTACATCCGTATTTGTGAAGTGGCCGTATTTCATTTTACTTGGCGGATTAACGATCCCTGCAATATGCCCGGACTGGGAGACAATAAAAGTCTTAGACCGACTCTTGGACTTCTGAAAACCGTGGTAGCAATCCTTCCAGCGCGCAATGTGATCTGTTTCACAGGTCACAGCACAAACCGGCACATCCACGTCGGAGATCTTCAGGGTTGTGCCACATAGCTCAACACCCTCGCCCACAAACTTATTTGCCTGACACAACTCGCGCAAATACTGATGCGCCATCTTGCCTGGCAAGCCAGATCCATCACCATTCCAATAGAGCAAATCAAAAGCGGGCGGTGCCTCGCCCATAAAATAGCTTTTGATTGCGGGTCCATAAATCAGGTCATTGGACCGCAGGAAGCTAAACGTGCGCTGCATAATAAAAGATCGCAGCACGCCAAACTCGTTAACTTCATCATCAATCCCGTCGATAAAGTCATCCTGCAAAAATGGTGTGAACTCGCCTTGATCCGAGAAGTCTGTCAGCGTCGTGAAGAAGGTCGCCGACTTTACCGATTTGTCACCGCGCTGTTTCATCAACGACAACGTCAGATGCAGCGTGGTTCCCGCAATACAATAGCCAACGGCATTCACCTGCTTCTGATTGGTGATATCCTTAACTTGCGCAATCGCCTCAAGGAATCCTTCCTTGATGTAATCGTCCAAGCCCACGTCCGCATAAGTCGGATCAGGGTTCACCCAGCTCACCACAAAGACAGTATACCCCTGATCAACACACCAACGGATCAGGCTGTTCTGCTCCTTTAGGTCCAGGATGTAGTACTTGTTGATCCACGGCGGGAAAATGATCAGCGGGATCTCATGCACGGTCTCGGTGGATGGCGTGAATTGCAACAGCTCAAACATCCGATTGCGAAACACCACTTTGCCCGGCGCCGTCGCAATGTTGCGGCCGATCTCGAACGCGTCTTCATCTGCCAACTTGACCAACATCTCGCCATTGTTGGCTTCCAGATCTGAAATCAAGTTCTGCAATCCGTCGATCAACGACTGCCCTTCAGTCTCGACAGCCTTCTCCAGCGCTTCCGGGTTGGTACCCAGAAAATTGGTTGGCGACATCATATCGACAATCTGGCTCGAGAAATACTCGATGCGTTGTTTGTCTTTGGCTGAGAGGCCCTGAAGTTCGCCGACGGCGGCTTTGATCGCCTCCGCATTGCGCATGTACTGTTGTTTCAGAAGATTGAAATAAGGGTGCGACTTCCACATCGGATGAGAGAATCGCCGGTCCGTTGGTGTGTCATCCTGCGGTGCAGAAAACTGCCCCTTTAACATTAAGTTTTGTGCGTCGACGAAGGATTTAACCGACTTACTCCACAGATCCAGCTGGTTTTCGATCACCTTTCCGGGGTTGTCGACCACCGCCTGCCAATAGGCACTGGCCGCATTCATAAACACTTCAGGTTCAGGAGAATTTAAATCATTTCTCAATGGCTTATGATGACTGAGAACCTCAGTCAGTCGCAGCGATAAAGCTTCAACTTTTGCCAAATTGGCGTTTAGGCGTTCCATTTTTTCGCCCGATTCAGTCTCATTTGTTGTCATATTAACCTATTCGCCCTAATGTCGCTGCTGTGCAGCATTAACCAAGCGCCCCCTCAATGTTACTGGGGATTTACTAGGGTGCATAGCCCAACGATAGGACGAAGCACATGCGATACATGGCCACGTATGACCTCATGGAAACCATGCGCAACACCAACCAATGGTTGGGCGCAACAGCGAGCGCCATGGCCTCCTACCCGGCCTTTGCATTGATCCCCAATCCCGGCTTGCAGTGGATGGCCGCCTGGGGCGAAGTCACCGAACGCGCCTTCCAACGCATGATTGTAAAGCCCGATTGGGGTATCGACAGCTTCACCTGCGAAGACGGCAAGGACCACATCGTCAACATCAATACCGTGATCGAACGCCCCTTTGGGGATCTGATCCACTTTGAGGTTTCCGGCCGAAAACCGATGAAACGCAAAGTCATGCTGGTGGCACCGATGTCCGGTCACTACGCCACCCTGCTGCGCTCCACGGTAAAGAGCCTGATTGCAGATTGCGAAGTCTATATCACTGATTGGCACAACGCACGCGACATCCCTGTGTCCCAAGGCAAATTCGATGTAGAGGACTACACCCTCTACCTTGTCGATTTTATGAAAGAGCTTGGACCCGACACCCATGTGATCGCCGTGTGCCAGCCTGCACCGCTCACACTGGCGGCCACAGCCTATCTCGCCGAAGAAGATCCCGCGGCGCAGCCCCGCTCCCTGACCCTGATTGGCGGCCCGATCGACCCAAACGCCGCCGCTACTGAGGTGACCGATTTTGGCCACCGCGTGGCCATGGGTCAGCTTGAAGAAACCATGATCCAGCGGGTTGGCTTCAAATACCCCGGCGTCGGCCGCATGGTCTATCCGGGCCTGCTACAACTCTCGTCCTTCATGTCGATGAATGGAGAGCGTCACTCAAAGGCGTTTAACGACCAGATCATGCGCGTGTTCCGGGGCGAAGCCTCTGATCACGACGCCCATAACCGATTCTACGACGAATACCTCGCCGTCATGGACATGACCGCCGAGTTCTATCTCTCCACGGTGGAGCGAATCTTCAAAAACGGCGAAATCGCCAACAACGAATTTGTTGTGGCTGGCAGAAAAGTCGACATTGGCAAGATCACCACCGTGGCCGTTAAAACCGTCGAAGGTGCTAAGGATGACATCACCGCGCCCGGTCAATGTATCGCTGCGTTGGATCTTTGTTCTGGTCTGCCACACAATAAAAAGGCAAGCCACGTTGAACCCGGCGCAGGTCACTATGGGATTTTTGCAGGCAAAAGCTGGCGCAATAACATCCGCCCCTTGGTGCTGGAATTCATCGACGCCAACGCAGATGCACCAAAGAAAAAAGCGGCTACGCGCAAGCCCGCTAATAAAAACACTGCTGCCTAAAGCAGCGCTTCCGCGACCTCCGCACAGAAATGGGGCGAACGTTTGTCACGATTCGCCCCATTGTTGAATTGAGTGGCCACCGTTGCAAAAGATGCACAGCAACAACCCGCAAGATTTTCCACATATGTTCGGCGCCAAATCTACATATTGTGGATAACTTCTCCTCCCCCAATCCCCCCTAAGCAGAAACACCTTTTTTCAAACGTTTAGCGGAATTAACCAATATTAACGGGTTCTAAACACCCCTGTGGAGGAATCAGCAACCCTGCGCGAGTCGCCGTCAGCCTGTTTCCGTCAACAGAAAAAATCCTGATTTTTCGTAAATAAATTCGTTGACCTTTTAGGGGCGGATACGCCATTTTGTGGCAGCAGCCAAAAAATCCCACTAGATATAGTGGCGACCACGGCGGCGGGGCCAACTTCATACAAATGCCCTTCTGGGTCTGTTGTAGCGGCACATGCACTGCATATGCCAAGCGGTATCCCTATGCCTGATGGTTCGCCGCTTTACTGCAAGGGCTCACAACGGCCGCGCTTTGAGATGCACAAAACGTGCACGTTGGGACATTTGGAACCGGGATGAAGACAGGCATGAAGATTCAAAGACGTTTCACCAAGACCGGACAAAACGCATACGCCGATCTGGATTTTGTCACGACCGAATCTGAAATTCGCAACCCGGACGGCACTGTTGTTTTCCACCTGGCTGACATCGAAGTGCCTTCCAGTTGGTCCCAAGTCGCCTCTGATGTGATTGCGCAAAAATACTTCCGTAAAGCTGGCGTGCCCACCAAACTGCGCAAGGTTCGCGAAAAAGGTGTACCGGAATTTCTGTGGCGCTCGGTTCCAGCCAACGAAGACGTCACCATCGGTGGCGAAACCAGCGCCAAGCAAGTGTTCGACCGTCTTGCCGGTGCCTGGACCTACTGGGGCTGGAAAGGTGGCTACTTCTCAACAGAGGATGACGCCCGAGCCTATTTTGACGAAATGCGCTACATGTTGGCGTCTCAACGTGCCGCGCCGAACTCGCCACAATGGTTCAACACTGGCCTGCACTGGGCCTATGGCATCGATGGCCCCTCTCAGGGTCACTACTACGTCGACTACAAAACCGGCAAGCTGACCAAATCCAAATCCGCTTACGAGCACCCACAGCCGCACGCCTGCTTCATTCAGTCCGTGGCCGATGATCTGGTGGGCGACGGCGGGATCATGGACCTCTGGGTCCGCGAAGCGCGCCTGTTCAAATACGGCTCTGGCACCGGCACCAACTTCTCGTCCCTGCGTGCTGATGGCGAATCCCTATCCGGCGGTGGCAAATCCTCCGGCCTTATGGGCTTCCTGAAAATCGGCGACCGCGCCGCAGGTGCGATCAAATCGGGCGGCACCACGCGCCGCGCAGCTAAGATGGTCATCGTCGATGCCGATCATCCGGACATCGAAGAGTACATCAACTGGAAAGTCAAAGAAGAGCAGAAGGTTGCCTCAATCGTGGCCGGTTCCAAAATGCACGAGCAAAAGCTCAATGGCATTTTTGACGCCATCAAAGCCTGGGACGGCGCTGAAGAAGACGCCTATGACTCCAAGATCAATGAAGGTCTGAAATCCGCGATCCGCGATGCCAAAAAGTCCATGATCCCGGAGACCTACATCAAACGCGTTCTGGATTACGCCAAACAGGGCTACGCCAGCATCGAGTTTCCGACTTACGACACAGACTGGGATTCTGAAGCCTATGCATCTGTGTCTGGCCAGAACTCCAACAACTCCATCCGCGTTACAGACGCCTTCCTGAAGGCTGTGGAAAACGATGATGATTGGGAGCTGATCCGCCGCACCGATGGCGAGATCGCAAAAACCATCAAAGCCCGCAAACTATGGGAAGACGTCGGCCACGCCGCTTGGGCCTGTGCAGACCCCGGCATTCAGTACCACGACACAGTGAACGCTTGGCACACCTGCCCCGAAGACGGCGAAATCCGTGGCTCCAACCCTTGCTCGGAGTACATGTTCCTCGACGACACGGCCTGTAACCTCGCCTCCATGAACTTACTGTCCTTCCTCAAGGACGGCGTGTTCCAGGCAGACGACTACATGCACGCCACCCGTCTTTGGACAGTGACTCTGGAAATCTCCGTGACCATGGCGCAGTTCCCCTCCAAGGAAATTGCCCAACTGTCTTATGACTTCCGCACGCTGGGTCTTGGCTACGCCAACATCGGCGGTCTGCTAATGAACATGGGCTACGGCTACGACTCTGATGAAGGCCGCGCACTCGGCGGTGCCTTGACCGCATTGATGACAGGTGTGGCCTACGCCACCTCCGCCGAAATGGCTGGTGAACTTGGCGCCTTTGACGGCTACGCCCGCAACAGCGAACACATGCTGCGCGTCATCCGCAACCACCGTCGGGCCGCCCAGGGTCTGACCTCCGGCTACGAAGGTCTCGCCGTAAAACCCGTGCCGCTGGACACCGAAAACTGCCCAGACCAAGTTCTGGTCGAGCTGGCAAAATCTGCCTGGGACGAAGCCCTCGAACTGGGTGAGAAAAACGGCTATCGTAACGCTCAGACCTCTGTGATTGCCCCAACTGGCACCATTGGTCTGGTGATGGACTGCGACACCACCGGCATCGAACCTGACTTTGCTCTGGTAAAGTTCAAAAAGCTCGCAGGCGGCGGCTACTTCAAAATCATCAACCGTTCCGTGCCTGCGGCATTGGAAGGCCTCGGTTACTCCTCTGCTCAGATCGAGGAAATCGTGTCTTACGCAGTGGGCCACGGCACCATCGGCAACGCGCCGGGCATCAACCACACCTCCTTGATCGGCCACGGTTTCACCACCAACGAGATCGAGAAAATCGAAGCCGCACTTGGGTCGGCGTTCGACATCCGCTTTGTGTTCAACCAATGGACGCTGGGCGAAGAGTTCTGCACCAACGTGCTCGGTATCCCAGCGGACAAGCTCAACGACCCAGCCTTCGAACTGCTTGGTCACCTCGGCTACACCAAAGCGGACATTGATCTGGCCAACGACCACGTTTGCGGCACAATGACCCTCGAAGGCGCACCATTCCTCAAGGAAGAGCACTATCACATCTTCGATTGTGCCAACCCCTGCGGCAAAAAGGGCAAGCGCTATCTCTCTGTGGACAGCCACATCACCATGATGGCATCTGCCCAGAGCTTCATCTCCGGCGCGATCTCCAAAACAATCAACATGCCCAACGACGCCACTATCGAGGACTGCCAGAGCGCGTACGAGCTCAGCTGGTCCCTCGGCATCAAAGCCAACGCGCTGTATCGCGACGGCTCCAAATTGTCCCAGCCTCTGGCCGCCGCGCTGGTGGGGGACGATGACGAAGCCGCCGAAGTGCTCGAGTCCGGTTCCATGACCGAAAAGGCGCAGGTGCTGGCCGAAAAAATCGTCGAGAAAATTGTTGTCAAAGAAGTGGCCCGTGGCCGCGAGAAAATGCCGGAACGCCGCAAAGGCTACACCCAGAAAGCTGTTGTCGGCGGCCACAAGGTCTACCTGCGCACCGGAGAATATTCTGACGGCTCCTTGGGCGAAATTTTCATCGACATGCACAAGGAAGGCGCTGGCTTCCGCGCGATGATGAACAACTTCGCCATCGCTGTGTCGGTTGGCCTGCAATATGGCGTGCCGCTTGAAGAATTTGTCGATGCCTTCACCTTCACCAAGTTTGAACCTGCGGGCATGGTGCAAGGCAACGACTCGATCAAAAACGCCACCTCGATCCTCGATTATATTTTCCGCGAATTGGCCGTGTCTTACCTCGACCGCACCGACCTTGCGCATATTAAGCCAGAAGGCACCACGTTTGATGATGTTGGACGTGGCGAGGAAGAAGGCGTTTCCAACGTCTCTGAACTGTCTGACATCGCCGCGACTCGCTCTCTTGAGGTGCTTAAACAGATCTCCTCCACCGGGTATCTGCGCAAGCGTTTGCCGCAAGAACTGGTGGTGCTGAACGGCGGTGGCAACATTTCTGTGGATAACTCCGAAGCGGCCAAAAATCTGGCCACTTTGGTGCCGGAAACCGCTGGCGCAACCGTATCAGACGTGGCAACAAGCGCCTCCGTCACGGCAGCTGTGGCCCCGATGGACGAACGGGCCAAGGCCAAGATGCAGGGGTATGAGGGAGACCCCTGTGGCGATTGCGGCAACTACACGCTGGTGCGCAACGGCACCTGCATGAAATGCAACACCTGCGGCGCCACCTCGGGCTGCAGCTAAGGAGACTACCGTGACGAAGCGCAGAAGCCTTCTGTCTGAAGAAGACCAAAGCCACGCACCCACCGACACACTTGTGGGCACCATCCGCATCAGCGGCGACTGGGCCCGCAAAGTTCGTGGGGAATCACACGCCCCTGCCCCGCAGGCGGCCAACGACGACTACGCCGAACATCAGCTCTTTGCCGCGCGCAAAAGCTCTTGATCGGCGCTACAATATCCCGGGGGGACCTGGGTAGGGGGCCTCGGCCCCCGACGAGATAACCCGCTGCCGTCCCTACTCACTGGCAGCGGCGTTCCACGGAGCGGGTGCGCTCGCTCCGACGACATTCAGGCCGCAGGCAAAAAACATCGAGCGGTAACATAGAGTGAGCCTGAATGGCGAAACTGGGGGGCCCCGACGGCCCCCCATTTTTTTGTGCCAAAGCCCAGCTGCGCCCAAATCTTTCAACCAACTCACTTTCTCCTGATCCAAGTTGATTGGCCCGCGCGCGCCTCCTCAGCCACTAAGAGACAACCGCACTTTGTGCCAAGGACCCGTCATGCTTCTCCGCCTCTCCGCTCTGCTCTGCGCCATTACTTTATCCCCCGGCCAGCCCGTCCTGGCACAGGACAGCGCCCCCCTGCCCGCCTATGTTGTTGAGCAATTTGGCACCCCTCCCTCCATACCCTCTGGTCCCTTGTCCGATACACTAGAGACCGCCGCTGAGATGGCCTTTGCCACAAGCATGCGGCAGGGCACATGGGGTCGGGATCAATCTCTGGCGCTCGAAGAGATCGCAGCCTCAGGCGACCCGCGCCTTGCCTGGGTCATCAGCGACCTGATGCGCTTTGTGACCTCTGCGCAGTTAAACTTCGCCCTCGCCGAGGCCGCTGCCACTTTGCTCGAGATCGACACGCCGACCGAAAACACGTGGGGCATCGTCACCGATCACCTGATCGCGTGGGATATTCCCGCCCCCCCCGACTATCTGCGTTTCAAGCGCGCCATCTTCACTGCTATTGTTCCCGAATGGGACCCGTTGTTTGTGCCGGGCGACATCGACTGGCGGCTGGTCTCTTGGGGTGGCGTTTTGATCGATGATCGCGCTTTTGACACCACCGACGCCGCCTGCAACTGCATCCCAGCCGCCGACAACCCAGAGATCACAGACGCCGCAGGCGCCACGTGGCTAAACGATGACGACATCATCTTTGGTGTTGAGGTCAACGGCGAATACCGCGCCTACCCACGCCAGATCATGGAAGTCCGCGAGATGGTCAACGACACACTCGGCGGGCGCGACCTCGGCATCCCCTACTGCACCCTCTGCGGCGCAGCCCAGGCCTATTTCACCGACCAACTGCCTGCCGGAGTCGAGCGCCCTATCCTGCGCACCTCTGGCCTGCTCAGCCGCTCCAACAAGGTCATGTATGACCTTACCACCTACTCCGTCTTTGACACCTTTCTCGGCCACGCCGTCACCGGCCCCTTGGCCGACAAAGGCGTCCAATTAGAGCAAGCCGCCGTCATCACCACAGACTGGGGCACATGGAAAGCCGCCCACCCGGAAACCACCGTTCTGGCCGAATACCTCGCCCTCGGCCGCAACCCTGATTTCCGCAATGGCCGCGACGCCAACGGGCCGATTTTCCCCGTGGGTGACGTCGATCCTCGTCTGCCTATGCACGAAGACATCATTGGCATTGTCGCAGCCTCCGGCCAACCCATCGCCTTCCAACGCGGCAAAGCCCTTGTGGCCCTGCGCAATGGCGAAAACATCGCCTATGAAAACATCCGCCTCAAACTCGACGCAGGCGGCATCCGCGCAGTGGACGCAGACGGTGCCGACCTAGGCAGCCACCAAGCTTTCTGGTTCGCTTGGTCTCAGTTTTATCCAGACACCGCCCTTTGGCCGGGCTAACCCGCAAGCGTCTCTCTTGGGAAATCAATCATCACACGCGTTTTGCGCGGCAAATATTGGCGGTTTGGGTACAGCATCCAAGCCGCCATTTCAAAATCGCTCACCGTGCCCTGATACTGGTGACAAAAAACCACCAAGCGGCGTGCCACAGCGAGGGCGCTGGCGTCGACGATATTCGGGCCACAGGCAAAAATCATCGATCGGTAATATAGAGTGAGCCTGGAAGGCAAAACTGGGGCCCCCGACGGCCTTCAATTTTTTCGCTGAGCCGGAAAATTTCAGCTGAAATGTCTCTGATCGCACCTCACACAGGCTGCGCCCTATTGCGCATCTAGAAGCAACCGCACATTGATCGTCGGTGTTCCGGCCCTGGACAGAGGAAAGACTGTCTCGCCACCCTTTTTGTCAGCTACCAAGATTTCGACACGCAATTCCCGGTTGCCCGAAAGATCAGCCATTTCAACAATAAAGTCCGTACTGAAAACGCCATGTTTACTACAATTGGCGCACTGCCGTGGTTCGGAGGGTTGAAAAATGCGTGTTTTCCCGATCACCTTTTCGCCTGCATACAACAGAACAGAGAAGCTGCCAGGGATGTCCAGACGGTTGATGTCTTTTACCCGGACCGAATACTTTTCTGGCGCCGACAAACTGAAACTCTTTGAGGCAGTAACACTTCCATTTGATCTCGCTATCAATTCATCAAAGTCAAAGCTTTCCGCAGGATGTTCGTAACCCACATTCCACTCAGACAAATCGATCATTTCTGCCGCGTTCACATCAAATGGGGCCAGCAGTGTATCCGGCGCCTCCTGCAGCCAATGGTCATCCCCTGTGACCACCCCTTTAAAGGCCAAGAGGCTCGTTAGGTGTTTGTCTGTTTGCCACTTCCACCACAGCCGATCCCAGTTGCAATGAAAGAACCAGAACAAAGGATCAAACGCCGCAACATCTTGGTTAGCGATGGTTGGACCACAGGCGCCGTGCCCGTTGTCGTGAGCGCGGATAATTCCCTCATGCTGGTTCGGCCAATCACTCCATCCGTTAAAGCCCCGCCAAGTATCAGCGTTAATAGCCTCGCCAATCTTCACCTCAATATCCGCCTTTGCGGCTTTCACATTCTGCACTATCGTCGCGGCAGAATCCCGTTTGGAGACATACCCTTTAGGGAAGGCTTCGCTCCCGTCTAGGCCTGTCAAGCCCCGCGGAAGCGTATAGGGATGGAGTGGGGCGTCATACACCCACTCTGGCAATCCATCTCCCAAAATATCCCAATAAGGCAAGGTTACATCTTCGCACCCTTCTATAGAGCGCAGCGCGTCCTCAAACGCCATCAGATACGCTCTATGCCAAGGATTGTAAGCATCGTCATGGTGACGGCAGTATGTATTTGTCGCAGGCCCAGGCAGCCAATGGATACCCGCCAAAGTGAAAAAACTCTGCGGCGCATCACCATCCGCGTCTCGCGCCATAATTCCCTTAAATGCCTTCTGCAAAAGCGCCACTTCCTCTGAACTCAAGTCCAAGATGTTGCGGCGCACTCTTTTTTTTTCTGACGGCCTTAAACGAACAAAGGCCTGCTCTGCATAGCCAGTATTTTGGGCCCAGTTTCGAAACGTTTTTAGCTTGTCCGCGCTCCAAGCCCTTCCCTCATCAGAAGGCGGCATCCGACCAGATCCAATCCATTCCGAAATTTTGGCGGCATTGGCTTTGATGCCCTCATAGGATGCTAGATCGATTGCCCAACTCATGCACCCAGCGTCTTGGGCTGTGAACAAATGTTGAATATTCTCTGCGTATGACGGTCTCAAAATAGGATGTTTCAATAGAGATCTCCTCAACCAAATGGAACCAAAACAAAAAAAGTCAAAAGGCGTAAAACTGGAATAATACTCCAGTTAATGATCCGAGCATGACCTATTTGAGCAATCCGAGCAAGTTTGCGGGGGATTAACCCAGTGGTCCCACCTCCCAAAAAGGCGCGCCGATCTCTCGACGCGCCTTCCAATTCTCAACGGAATAGCAATCAGTGCGCCGTCGCGCCCGCAGCCTCTTCTTTCTTGAGCTTCGCTGCCGCTGCTTCTTCCGCTGCCTCGTCCCACTCAATCGCTTCTGGCTCTTTAGTCAGAGCCAGCTTCAGCACCTCAGACACATGTTTGACTGGGATAATTTCCAGCCCGTTTTTCACATTGTCTGGGATCTCTGCGAGGTCCTTTTCGTTTTCTTCTGGGATCAGCACCGTCTTGATGCCGCCACGCAGCGCGGCGAGAAGTTTCTCTTTCAGCCCGCCGATCGGCATCGCGTTGCCACGCAGAGAAACCTCACCGGTCATCGCAATGTCTTTACGCACTGGAATGCCGGTCAGCACAGACACAATCGACGTCACCATCGCCAGACCAGCCGATGGGCCATCCTTTGGCGTCGCGCCATCAGGCACGTGCACGTGGATATCAATCTTGTCAAAGACCGTTGGCTTTACACCAATCTGGGGTGAGATCGAGCGCACGTAAGAAGACGCGGCATCAATCGACTCTTTCATGACGTCGCCCAGCTTACCGGTGGTCTTCATGCGACCTTTGCCGGGCAGCTTCAGACCTTCGATGTGAAGCAGGTCGCCACCCACAGAAGTCCACGCCAGACCGGTGACAACACCCACTTGGTTCTCGTCCTCAGCCAAGCCATAACGGAACTTCTTCACGCCCAAAAAATCATCCAGATTGTCTGGGGTCACAGAAACAGTCTCGGCTTCGCCTTTGACAATCTTGGTGACCGCTTTGCGGGTCAGCTTCGCCAGCTCACGCTCAAGGTTCCGCACGCCCGCTTCACGGGTATAAGTGCGAACAATCTCTTGAAGCGCTTCGTCAGAAACCTCAAACTCGCCTTTCTTCAGGCCGTGGTTTTTGACCTGCTTATCGATCAGGTGCTGACGCGCAATCTCACGCTTTTCGTCCTCGGTATACCCGGCCAGCGAAATGATCTCCATCCGGTCCAGCAACGGCCCCGGCATGTTGTAAGAGTTCGCCGTGGTCAGGAACATCACGTTGGACAGATCGTACTCCACCTCAAGGTAGTGGTCCACAAAGGTGCCGTTCTGCTCTGGATCAAGAACCTCTAGCATCGCAGACGCCGGATCACCGCGGAAGTCCTGCCCCATCTTGTCGATTTCATCGAGTAGGATCAACGGGTTGGTGGTCTTCGCCTTTTTCAGCGCCTGAATGATCTTACCTGGCATGGAGCCGATGTAAGTCCTACGGTGACCACGGATTTCGCTTTCATCCCGCACGCCGCCAAGGCTGATCCGGATGAATTCACGACCCGTTGCTTTTGCTACCGATTTGCCCAGCGAGGTTTTACCCACACCTGGAGGGCCTACGAGGCACATGATTGGGCCTTTGAGCTTGCTGGAGCGTTGCTGCACCGCAAGGTACTCAACAATGCGCTCTTTGACCTTCTCCAGCCCATAGTGATCTGTATCCAAGACCTCTTGCGCCTTGCCGAGGTCTTTCTTCACACGGCCACGCTTGCCCCATGGAATGGATAGCATCCAATCCAAATAGTTGCGCACAACGGTTGCTTCCGCGGACATCGGGCTCATGTTCTTGAGCTTCTTAAGCTCGCCCTCGGCCTTCTCTTTGGCTTCTTTGGAAAGCTTGGTCTTGCCAATCTTTTCCTCAAGCTCGGCAATCTCGCCTTCGCCTTCTTCGCCGTCGCCAAGCTCCTTCTGAATGGCCTTCATCTGCTCATTCAGATAGTACTCGCGCTGCGTCTTCTCCATCTGCGATTTTACGCGTGTCTTGATCTTCTTCTCGACCTTCAGCACGCTCATCTCGCCCTGCATCAGGCCGTAGACCTTCTCCAGACGCTCGCTCACTGACAGCGTTTCCAGAAGTTCCTGCTTCTCGTTTACTTCAATGCCCAAATGACCGGCCACAAGATCAGCCAGACGCGCAGGCTCGTTTGCGTCTTCAACTGCGCTCAGCGCCTCTTCCGGGATGTTCTTTTTGACCTTGGCATAGCGCTCAAACTCATCGCCAACAGAGCGCAGCAGCGCTTCGATGGTGGCGGCATCACCCGGCATCTCGTCCAGATGCTCAGCACGCGCTTCAAAGTAATCGTCGTTTTCCAAAAAGTCGGTGATGGTCACACGGCTCTGACCTTCGATCAGCACTTTCACAGTGCCATCGGGCAGCTTCAACAGTTGCAGCACGTTGGCCAGCACGCCGGTGCGGTAGATGCCATCAATGTTTGGATCGTCGTCCGCCGGGTCGACCTGGCTGGACAACAGAATTTGCTTGTCATCGGCCATCACCTCTTCAAGCGCGCGGACCGATTTCTCCCGGCCAACAAACAGCGGCACAATCATATGTGGGAAGACCACAATATCGCGCAGCGGCAGCACAGGATAAGATGTGTTGAGGGGCTCAGTCATGAGTATTCCTTGTTCTAGCAAAGTGACACTGGTCCCACATGTGGCAACCGTCTGGTCACTTTCCGTTTCCTCGGCTTATTGATTTGGGGAGCCTCATCCCCGCTTTCAACGGCGTTTTGTTGGTTGGACCACACAATGCCTTTACAGAACGTGAGGAACAAGGCGGGAAAGCCACAAAAATCATAATAATGTTCAGTCCAACCCCATCCACTCAATAGACGGTCTCAACGAAGATTTTGAAAATAGCAGGCAACGTCATGGTCTTTAACCCAAAGATAGAAAATGCGCGTTTGTTGTGGTATGAACTGACAATTGATTTTTTTGATTTGGTTTTTGGGGGTCATTATGCCTTGGTTGCGAGTTCTCGCGTTCCTGGCGCTTTTTTGCGCAATTTTCGCCGTCTGGACGGCCTCTCGAGATCCCTGGGCGGATCCGGAAACACTGCAAGTGACACACCGTTTGGTGCCGCTTGCAGACTTAAGAGCCAGCAGTCGTTTTCCGACAAGCGACGAGAAAGAGGCACTCAAACCCACAACGCAAGCTTCTGAACCGGAAGCGGGTTCTTCCATTTTGGAAGCTATGCAAGAATACCTTGATAGCCCAACCGCCACGGTCGAGGTTGTAGACATAGAACGTATAACGCAGGAAATCCGTCGAGAAACAACACGCCTTTCAGCCGAAGTCGAATATGCTGCCCCCATGGCTGCAGCCCCGCCCGCTATCTCAACGCAGCCCTCCCCGGCTGAGGGGCCGATAGAAGAGCCGGTGATTGTGGAAGCTCCGGTGATCGCGCCAGATGTGGCAACTGCCAGCATCGGGTCACCGGCCAGTGAAATCTTGGTGCCCACCTAACTTTTCGCCGCCCCCGGTCAAATTGATCCCGCAGAATTTCATACCTTTGGAGTGGTTGCCTTCCCAGAACGCCCCACACCCGACACCGAATTCCGCTTTGCCATGCTCTGTCGAGCCTTCATTGACAACACTTCAAAGGCAACAGAAAGCGCTCAAAGCAATCCAAACGTGCAACAGGCCGTCACTGTTTGGCCGGTTGCGAATGCGGACATCGCCAATCAATTAAACTCGATGGCTGACACCAAAGCGGCCTGCGAAATCGCCGCAGAAAACTACAGCCTTCCGCACAGCGACTTTTTCATGGCCGCCGCGCGTGCGTCCGGTGAAACCCTCGGCGCGCAACGTGGGCCATTTTTGCTAGCTTGGCGCCCTGGCGACGCCATCGGTCAGGCTGGCGTGCCGGTGCTGGATGCCAACCTGAGCCTTGTTGTGACCCAAAAACAGGCCAGAGACGATTTTCGCGATTGGAAAACAAAGATCAGCCATAGCTGTTGGGAGTGTGCGGGGGCGGTGGCCACCTTCCGGAGAACCCTGCGGATCAACAGCGATTATCACGGAGCACAGGTCGTTGCTGTGCTCAAAACTTTTGTCTTTGAAACATTCCCAGACATCGCTGCGCTAATTTGGGACGCCGAGGAGATTGACCATGCCTAGTATCGCCAAAACTGTTTCGTCCTTAAAAACGTCCTTTATCGTGGCCATTCTCTTGTCTGTCGCCCTGCTGATTTGGGTCGACCCAACCACCAAAGAGGGCAATGCTGCCCTCTTTCTGATCGCAATCCTGTTTTTCACCGTTGTTTTGCGCGTGCTTGGTGCCTTAATCGCACTGGTTTTCCCCGACCGGCCCACTGGTGGAGCAGCCTAACACTCGGCTACTTCACAGCGGCTCGATATCGCCCATCGCCTGCATCTCGTGGAACTGCTTTTCCCAAGCCTCAAACGAACCCTCCGCAATCGCATCCCGCATCTCCTGCATAATCTGCTGGAAATAATGCAAATTGTGCCAGGTCAGAAGCATACCGGAAATCATCTCATTGCTGCGGAACACATGGTGCAGGTAGGCCCGCGAATAGTTGGCACACGCCGGGCAGGTACAGCTCTCGTCCAAGGGCCGGGGATCATCTGCATGGCGCGCGTTCTTGATGTTCACCACACCACGCCGCGTGAACACCTGCCCCGTCCGACCGGACCGGCTAGGCAACACACAGTCCATCATGTCGATGCCACGCTTCACGGCGCCGACGATGTCAGAGGGTTTCCCAACGCCCATCAAATAGCGTGGCTTGTCCACCGGTAGCATGTCCGGCGCATAGTCCAGACAGCCAAACATCTTTTCCTGACCTTCCCCAACAGCCAAGCCACCCACGGCATAACCATCAAAGCCAATCTCTTTTAGCGCCTCGGCACTTTCCTCGCGGAAGTCCTGCTCCAACCCGCCCTGCTGAATACCAAACAGCGCATGTCCCGGCCGATCGCCAAACGCATCGCGTGACCGCTGCGCCCAGCGCATCGACAACCGCATGCTTTCTGCAATCCGGTCCCGATCCGCAGGCAACGCGGGGCATTCGTCAAAACACATCACAATGTCACTGCCCAACAGCTTCTGGATCTCCATAGAGCGCTCCGGCGTCAGCGAGTGTTTGGACCCATCAATATGGCTCTTAAAGGTTACGCCCTTCTCGGTCAGCTTACGAAGTTCGGCGAGGCTCATCACCTGAAACCCACCGCTGTCCGTCAGAATGGGCCGGTCCCAATTCATGAACTTATGCAAGCCCCCGAGCCGATCAATCCGCTCCGCCGTCGGGCGCAACATCAGATGGTAGGTATTTCCCAAAAGAATATCCGCCCCGGTAGCGCGCACGCTCTCTGGCATCATCGCTTTCACCGTGGCCGCTGTGCCGACCGGCATAAACGCGGGTGTGCGAATTTCGCCACGCGGCGTATCAATTACCCCAGTGCGGGCTTTGCCATCCGTTGCATGCAGCGAAAACGAGAACTTTTCAGACATCAGAGACCTTCATCGGGGAGTTTGCGCAAAATTTCCCCCTCCTTACGCCGAACCTAGTAACTTGTAAAACACGCCAATGTGACCATATTGCAAGCCATAGATAACAAACACTTTCTGGGGAGAGAGCATAATGAACGAAGACCTGATCTTCTCGTTACTATCTGAAAACATCGTGATCCTGTTGGCCGCGGTCTTCTTGATCGTCGTGGTTCTGAAAGGCGTGCGCATCGTGCCGCAATCGGAAAAACACGTGGTGGAACGCTTTGGCCGCCTGCACTCTGTGTTGGGCCCTGGCATCAACTTTGTGGTTCCGTTTCTAGACGTGGTGCGCCACCAGATCTCGATTCTGGAGCGTCAGCTGCCGAATGCGACTCAAGACGCCATCACTAAAGACAACGTGCTTGTGCAAATCGACACCTCGGTGTTTTACCGCATTCTGGAGCCGGAAAAGACGGTTTACCGTATTCGTGATGTCGACGGCGCCATCTCTACAACCGTGGCCGGTATCGTACGTGCCAACATTGGTAAGATGGATCTGGATGAGGTGCAATCCAACCGGGCCAGCCTGATCGACTCCATTCAACAAAGCGTTGAAACCGCTGTGGATGACTGGGGTATTGAAGTGACCCGCGCCGAAATCCTGGACGTGAACCTCGACCAGGCCACACGTGACGCCATGTTGCAGCAGCTTAACGCCGAACGCGCCCGCCGCGCGCAGGTAACAGAAGCTGAAGGTACAAAACGCGCTGTGGAACTGCAAGCGGACGCGGAACTCTATGCCGCAGAGCAAATCGCAAAAGCCCGCCGCATCAGTGCGGATGCAGAAGCCTACGCCACCGAAGTGGTTGCCAAAGCCATCAAGGAAAACGGCATTGAGGCAGCGCAATACCAAGTGGCCTTGAAACAGGTTGAGGCGCTCAATGCGCTTGGCAACGGCGACGGCAAACAGACCATTGTCCTGCCAGCCGCTGCGCTCGAAGCCTTTGGCGACGCCTTCAAGCTATTGAAAGGGTAAGCGATGACAGACCTTCTGACAGTTTGGTGGGTCTGGCTTGCCGCCGCTTTGGTGCTAGCCATTCTCGAAGTACTCGCACCCGCCTTCATCTTTCTTGGCTTCGCCATCGGCGCGGCCCTGGTTGGGGTTGCCCTGCTGGGGCCCCTAAAACTCCTGTCGGTGCCAATGCTCTTGCTTGTGTTTGCAGCCCTGAGCTTGATTGCTTGGCTGGTCCTACGCAAGGTCTTTGCCCTGCCAAAAGGCCAAGTCAAAACCTTCAATCACGACATCAACGATTGACAAAAATTGTTTCAGGTACTTCCGGTGCCTGAAACAGCCCCCCCAAAAAAAAGCGCTTCAACCCGCACCATACAGACAGCCGCCTCAAAATAACCTTTAAGCTGTCTTCATGTCACCCACCTCTAGCATAACGATACTTACCAATTCAGCTCAGGGTGGGCACATGTCGGGTACAAGCATACAACCAATCAATCACGCAATCCACAGCAGCCGCCTCGCATGGTACGGCCTGCTCTTGGTGCTCATCGTATTGGGTTTCCCATTATTGAGCCTTCAGCACATCGACTTCTATGGCACCAACCGCGCGATCGCGCTTCCGCTCACAGGAATCTCCGTACCTCCGTATCTCTACTTCTACACGGCGCCACCTCTCGCTGCCGCCGTTTACGCGGTGCTGAACCTCTATCTTCTGCGCCTTTGGGCCGCGATCGGCACCGCACCAGCGCGCATAGACGACACTCCGCTAGAAGACGCCATTTCGCCGTGGTTTGTTGCCGATCTGGGACTACGCTGCCGCGCTTGGCGACGGAAAGACTGCTGCTGCAAAGCCAAACCAATGGTACCAGCTCAGCTGCTACTAACTGTTGTACTTGTATGGCTCGGGGCATGGATTGTGCTCGGCGCGTTCTGGTTTCAATCTCTCGCCGCCCGGGACTTTGGTCTAAGCCTTGTCTCCGCACTGTCCTTGATGGTGGCACTGGGGTTTGGAAAAGCCAGCGCCACCTACCTATGGCGTGCCATGAGTACCTCCCCCAAGCCCCGCCCATTTTCATGGATTACGCTATGCCGGAAACTGATTGTCACGATTGTGGTGGCAGCGGTCCTCGCAAACTCTAGTTACATCATGACCGAAGGCGACCGCCGGTCACTCGCCTCCCTAAATCTCCACAACGAAGACATCGTCACCCGTCCCGACAACTGGGTCCCCCATGACATCGCTCGCCAAGATTTCCTCGCCACATGGTGCGCGCGCCACGCCCTTGACTGCCAAAGAGACCCAGAGCCGGAAGCCTTCCGCAAAGCATGGCACCAACGTTTCTCCGCACAGCTTACAACCCTAAAACGCCCCGCATGGAGCCACTACAAACAAGCGAAGCCCGACTTCCGAAGCGCAACTCTAAAAGACGCATTCCTACCAGCGATCAACCTCTCAAGAGCGCAGTTGCAATGGTCGGATTTTAGCGGCGCACAAATGCATCGCGCTTACCTTCTCGGTGCGCAAATGACCTTCGCGCGCCTGTCTGATGCGCAACTGCAAGGCGCGGACCTCACCCGTGCGACCCTGCACAGCGCCAACCTTTTTGAAACTCAACTCCAGGATGCCTTTCTTGAAAAGGCAGACCTAAGCCGTGCATTCCTGTACGGCGTGTTTCTTCAACGAGCGAACTTAAAAGCGGCCAAACTCAACAACACTGACTTGCACAAATCACATTTGATGGAGACAAACTTCAGTGAAGCGGAATTGCATTTGGCGCAACTGAACCAATCAGACCTTACCTCCGCAAACTTTGGCAAAGCAGATCTTTTGGGGGCCGAACTTATTGAGCCGAATCTGACAGGTACGGACTTCAGTCAGGCTCAACTGAGTTGGAGCCAGCTGATTGGCTCCCCGGACACCCCCACGCCCTTGGAGCGTACCGACCTCCGGTCAAGCACCAACCAGTGGGGCGCGCTGCGATATGTTGATTTCTCCCAAGCAGTGATCGATGAAAACACCGATTGGACAAATACTTTCTTTGACAGTTCCGTTGTGGTGCCCGATCACATGAAAGACCGCATTGGCCATCCTTGTCTGTGGTCACAGATCACCCCTGATTCCGCGCCCCTTTCCGACGAAGCGTTTTATGGACAATGGCGCGGATGGCTGGAACTAGATCCAGAATGGGAAGAAAAGCACTGGATTCGGCTTGTCCCTTCGAAATACAACGACATATCCGCAATCCCACCACCCGCCGACTGCAAATGGAGCGCCGATCCCCTGCCCGGTGCGGCCTCTGACAACTGACCCAAACCGCAAAAACCACACCTCCGCAAAACAGCCGCGGTACCGACGTAATACCGATGCGCCAATTTCGCTCATCTCTCCCTCTGGACGCCGCTTGCAAGTTTTCCTATATGAAAAGCTCAGGAATTTAGCAGGACACAGCATGACACAGGCTCCCGATCCAAGTACCGATCCCGTCGAAGGCACCCCGCTGATCACGCCTTCCAGCGTGGATCACCCTTTGTATGAGCAACTCGTAGAGGCCTGCCGCAGTGTCTATGACCCGGAGATTCCGGTAAATATCTATGACCTCGGCCTGATCTACACGATCCTGATAAATGACGAGAATGACGTAAATGTGGTCATGACCCTGACCGCGCCGGGTTGCCCTGTCGCCGGCGAAATGCCAGGCTGGGTGCAAGAGGCTGTGGCCGGCGTTGGCGGCATTCGTACCGTTGAAGTCGCCCTGGTCTGGGCGCCCCCTTGGGGCATGGAAATGATGAGCGACGAAGCCCGCCTTGAACTGGGCTTTATGTAACGTTTCAAGACGTTAGAAAGGAAAGTCGATGTTTGGCATTCCCGGAAAGCAAGCTGTGACTATGACACCAGCGGCGATCAAACAGATCGCCAAGCTCATGGACAAAGAAGGACACGCCGGTCTGAGGATTGGCGTGAAGAAGGGCGGCTGCGCAGGCATGGAGTACACCATGGACTACGTGACTGACCGCGATCCGCATGACGAGATGGTCGAAAAAGACGGCGCCGTGGTGATGATTGCTCCGATGGCGCAGATGTTCCTCTTTGGCACTGAAATTGATTACGAAATCTCTCTTTTGGAAAGCGGCTTCAAATTCAACAACCCAAATGTGTCTGACGCCTGTGGCTGTGGCGAGTCCATAAAATTCAAAGACATGGATGAGTTGGCGGACCAAGTTGCCGCTAACGGTGCCCCAAAACTGACCTGACGGCCTTGACCTAGGCCGTCTGCCCCCGCATGACTTGCGCAACAAGTCGTTACAGAAAAGGGGCACGTCATGCGACGTAAGCTGGCAGCAGGCAATTGGAAAATGAACGGCACATCTGCCGCTTTGACGGAACTTGAGGCGCTCACTGCTCTCTCGACATCCGAGAAGACTGACATCCTGATCTGCCCCCCGTCTACACTGATTTCCCGTGCCAAGGACGTCGCTGGCCCAATCGGCATCGGCGGTCAGGACTGTCACGCCAACACCAGCGGCGCCCACACCGGTGATGTGTCTGCAGACATGCTGAAAGACGCCGGGGCCTCTCACGTGATCCTCGGCCACTCTGAGCGGCGCGAAGACCACAATGAGCGCAATGAAGACGTGCGCAACAAAGCTACGGCCGCTTGGGATGCCGGTCTTGTCACAGTGATCTGCGTGGGCGAAAGCCTGTCTGAGCGCGAAGCTGACAACACGCTCGACATCATTGGCGGCCAATTGGCGGGTTCCATCCCTGACGGCGCCACCGGCGAAAACCTGGTGGTAGCCTATGAACCGATCTGGGCCATCGGCACTGGCAAGGTTCCCACCATGAGCCAAATCGGCGACGTGCATGATTTCATCCGAATGCGCCTAGAGCGTCGCTTTGGCGAAGGCGTCGGCCGCACCGTGCCTCTGCTCTACGGCGGCTCCGTGAAACCCACCAACGCGGAGGAGATCTTCGCGGTCTCTAATGTCGACGGCGCACTGGTGGGTGGTGCCAGCCTGAAAGCCAGTGACTTCGGCGCCATAATCACTGCGCTGGACGCTGCATAACCGCCAACTGTTTGAAAGGACCGGGTCAAGGCGCGCGCCAAGTGGCTTGGCCTTGATGCGGTTTTCTCAAGCCACACACTGGACATGGCGCGTTCAGGGCAAACCTGCCCCTGAACCGCTTCTCTGCATTTTCCCTTTCCACGCCCCGAAAAAAGAAACGACGCCCCAATTGGAGCGTCGCCTCTCATCTCTTTTGCAAAAGCGCGCGCGGTAGAGCACCGCTTTTGCACCTACGCTATTTGGTGATGATCTCCGGCCCCATGAAGGTGTTCGGCAAATATGTCGAAATCCACGGGATGTAGGTCACCATGATCAGGAAGACAAAGAGCACTGCAAGGAACGGCAGCGCCGCCTTTACCACAGACATCATCGGCATCCCGGCCACACCCGAGGTCACAAACAGGTTGAGTCCCACCGGCGGAGTGATCATCCCGATCTCCATGTTCACCACCATGATGATGCCCAGGTGGATCGGATCAATGCCCAGTTCGATCGCAATCGGGAACACCAGCGGCGCCACAATCACCAAGAGGCCAGATGGCTCCATGAATTGCCCACCAATCAGCAGGATCACGTTCACCACGATCAGGAACATCACCGGCCCAAAGCCTGCATTCAACATCGCACCCGCGATCTGCTGTGGTATTTGCTGCTCGGTCAACACGTGTTTCAGGATCAGCGCGTTGGCGATCACGAAGAGCAAAGTGATGGTCAGCTTGCCCGCCTCAAACAACGTGTGTTTGGTGTCTCGATGAACCAACGAAGGAACCAGATAAAGCAGGCTGTGCGCCAACCATAGCACAAAGGCCTTCGCCCCAAGAGCAAGCTGCTTGGGTAGCGTGAGGAACCAGCCTCTCAAACCGCCAGCTGCCAGCTGCGCAATCTCGCCGCGTGTCCCATCTGCCCAGCCCGGTTTCTCTGCCAACGGCCCCATGTCCTTGTAGACAAAGCACGCGATTAGGAAGGCGTAGACTGCGGCAACCGCTGCGGCCTCAGTAGGGGTGAAGATCCCGCCGTAAATCCCCCCCAAGATGATCACAATAAGAAACAGTCCCCAACCGGCTTCGCGTGCGGAGGCAAAGACCTCGCCCCAGCCCAGCCAGTCACCTTTTGGCAGATTCTTGACCTTCGCCATCACGTAAATGGTGATCATCAACATCATGCCAGCCATCAAGCCCGGAATAACCCCAGCCAAGAACATCCGGCCCACGGAGACTTCCACAGCCGCCGCATAGACCACCATCACAATGGACGGCGGGATCAGGATGCCCAAGGTACCTGCGTTACAGATCACACCGGCCGCAAAATCCTTGGAGTAGCCCACCTGACGCATCCCTGCGATCACGATGGAACCGATGGCCACAACAGTTGCTGGCGAAGAGCCCGACAGCGCTGCAAACATCATACAGGCAAACACACCCGCAATCGCCAAACCGCCGGGCAAGTGGCCCACACAAGCGATGGAGAAGCGGATAATCCGTCGCGCCACACCACCCGTGGTCATGAAAGACGACGCCAGAATGAAGAACGGGATCGCCAGAAGGGTGAAGTGACCTTCAAAAGCTTCAAACAGCGTGCCGGCCACAGAGGCCAATGTGGCATCTGAGAAGAACAGCAGGAACAGGATCGAGCTGAGGCCAAGGGACACCGCGATCGGCACGCCGATCAGCAAGAGGCCAATGACCATGGAGAATAGTAGAACAACTTCCATCAGTCGTGCTCCCCTTGAAGTGCACGCACTTCTTCAATTTCGTCTTCAACCTCGTGGCTCGCCACCAGACGGTCAGTCTGACCGCGGAAGATCTGCATGGTCGCCTGAAAAAAGCGGTAGGTCAGCAGCAGCATGCCAATTGGCAGCACGATGTACGGCACCACCTTGGGAAGCTTTTCGTACTCGTCGCCGTAGTTGATCAGGTCCTCGAGGAACTGAAACGCACCAATCATTGGCACGTCCTGAACCTCGTAGAAGGACTGGCTGCGGAACTTCTCGGCAAAACCAGTAGGGAACCAGCGGCCGGAGGTCGGCGGCAAGTCGGCAAAAACCGCCCAGTAGTCATAGGCGCCTTTCAGCATGAGCACCGCATACGCCAAACAGGCAGCAGCAGCGATCAGGCCAATTGTACGCGCGACAGCCGGGCTTACCATATTGATGATCACATCCACGCCGAGGTGCGCATGTTTTTTGACCGCATAAGAGGCGCCCAGAAGCACCAGCCAGGCAAACAGGAAGACGGTCGCTTCCAAAGCCCATAGAATGTTGGAGTTAAAACCGAACCGGGCAATCACATTGGCAAAGGTAATCAATGTCATCATGCCCAGAAAAAACGCGATCAGCGTTTCTTCAATCCGGTCCACAAAGGTATGCTTGGTTTGCATTGTCCCGCGTCCCGTGAGTGTTTTTGTTGGCAAAACGGACGGGCCATTTGCAGCCCGCCCGCTCCGAAATTTCACTTTAAGTCAGAGACTTACATGGAGGCGTTGATCGCCTGCGCTGCGTCGATGTTTTCTTGACCAACATCGTCGGAGAATTTGTCCCAAACCGGTTTCATGGTGTTCACCCACTCGTCACGCTGCGCCGCGTCGAGCGAACGGATTGTGCCACCGGCGTCGATGATCGACTGTTTCGCGGCCTGGTTTACCGCAAAGGATTCAGCGTTCCGGGTGGCGGTCACTTCGTTGAAGATGGTCAGGAATTCTTCACGCACATCCGCTGGCAGGCTGTCCAGCCAGTCCACAGAAGCTACAACCAGATAGTCCAGAATGCCGTGGTTTGTTTCGGTCACACCGTCCTGCACTTCGAAGAACTTCTTGCCGTAGATGTTGGACCAGGTATTTTCCTGACCGTCCACAACGCCCTGCTGTAGCGCGCCGTAAACTTCGGAGAAGGCCATCTTCTGTGGGGAGCCACCCATGGCTTCCATTTGAGCAACCAACACGTCAGAGGACTGCACGCGGAACTTCAGGCCGTTGGCGTCAGAAGGCACGTTCAGCGGCACGTTTGCAGACATCTGCTTCATGCCGTTGTGCCAGTAGCCCAGACCCTGCAGACCGCGACGCTGCATGCTGTCAAGCATGTCCTGACCGTTGTCAGACGCTTGGAATGCGTCCACGGCGGCCACGTCTTTGAACATGAATGGCAGGTCAAACAAGCGGAACTGTTTGGTGAACTTTTCAAACTTGGACAGCGAAGGCGCGGCCAACTGAACATCGCCCTGTAGCATCGCTTCCAGAACTTTGTTGTCGTTATAAAGCGTGGAGTTCGGGAAAACCTCCATGCACATCTTGCCGTTCATCTCTTCGTTCACGCGCTTCTCCAGTAGCGACGCCGCAATCCCTTTTGGGTGCTTGTCGGTGTTGGTCACGTGGCTGAACTTCACAACGATCTCGCCGTCGTCACAGGCCGCAGAGGCAAAGCTCGCACCGGTCACAGTCAGCGCCAGCGCAGTGGCAGCAGTTGTCAGAAATTTCATATCGGTTTCCTCCCAGAATTTGTCCGATGTCCTCCTCACGCCCTAAAGCGTACGATGACAAAACTGTGACTGTCGGCGAAAGCCCGCTCAACAGTTTCTTTATCTTTGCACTCATCCATTGGTTATTTTGTTTCTTTGCAGACGCTTATACCGAAAACTAGGTAGTCCTCAGTGCGTAGAAAATCACATCCCGTGCGATTTCCCGCACAGCGACGTTTGGACTTGTGCGGAAATCCGCACAGCGACTCTCAGGTCAATTGGCCAAACAAAAGAGGCTCACGGCAACCTCGCGAGCCGGAGGAGTGTCGCCCTTGGTGCATTGGCCATGCGCCCGCTTTGGGAAAATTGAGACCAAATGAAGCCCTGTCATTGACCCCACCTTTGGGCCGCGTCAGGGTGGGGCTAAGATTTTTTTGAGTGTTCTATTGTGATGACCAGCCAAGCCCAAACTACCCGCCCCAAAGGCATCTCTCCCCAGTCGCGCCGCCACAACGAGATGCGCAAAGAGGCGCTGGCGGCGCATCCAGAATTGTCGGAGCTGTCCGGCACCCAGCCGTTTACCACCTTAGCTTTGCCTGTGTTGCTGGCTGTGCATTGGAGCATAGCTTGGTTGGTGTCGGATCAGCCCCTCTGGGTGATTGGCCTCACCGCCTTTCTGATTGGGCAACTGATCTACCACTCCGCTGCAAGCCTCATTCACGAAACCTGCCACAAGCTGGTGTTCCGCGACTCTGCGCCTAAGCTTGCCTTCGATCTGGGGTTGGAGTTCATCCTGACCTCCTACGGCAAACAGCTCACCTACCAACACCAACATGTCACCAGTCACCACCCTTTTGTCGGCGACTATGACAACGACTACGAGCACGAAGATCTCTGCGCTCTGCAAGCCCGCTTTGCCATTGGACGCACCCATCCCGTGCTGCAAAAACTGCTCACTGGGCTGACGTTGTTCCTTCATGCCCTGCCACTTGGTTCAGTTTTCATCGCCGACAAAATCCTGCCGCCGCTTTACGCCAAAGCCTCCGGCCGCCCTGTACGAGATCCGCAACCACGCTTCACCGGCACCTCCTCCACATCCACCGAAATGCGCCCCTACATTGTGGTCTCCGCGCTTTCCAATATCGTGATGCTGCTTCTGCTCGGCCCGTGGGCCCTGCTCTACCACATCTGGTCGCTCTCTTTTTTCCTTGGAAAACTGGGCATCTCCAACCTCGGCCAATCGCTTACCGAACATCCCGGCGACGACAACGTAAATCCAACACGCTCCTGCTATGGCCCCATCAACTGGCTTTTGTTCAACACAGGCTACCACAACGAACACCACTCCTTCCCAAATGTGCCCTGGACGCGCCTGCCGACCTTGCACCGCACCGCGCCGGAGGTATTTCACGCCGAGGCAGAGCGGAGTTACCTAGGCGCCTGGTGGGAGCACGTGCGCCAAGATTTCACAGCCTCACGCAAACTCACTCTGCACGACACAGACCACCTCTCCCGCTGCCAAGGAGAAGAGACCACCCCAGCCGAGTGATTTGCCTCTCACCGGAGGCAAAGCTATATTGCGCCGCAGAAACTTACGCGAGCAGACCTCATGAAACTCTTTGTTGGCCTTGGCAATCCGGGCTCCAAATACGCGCAGAACCGCCACAACATCGGCTTTATGGCGATGGACCAGATTGCCTCGGACCATGGCTTTTCGCCCTTCAAAGGCAAATTCCAGGGTGCTCTAACGGAGGGCCGTTTGGGGAGCGAAAAGGTGCTCTTGCTCAAGCCGGAAACCTTCATGAACCTCTCAGGCCAATCCGTGGGCGAAGCCATGCGGTTTTACAAACTCGCGCCCGAAGACGTGGTCGTTTTTCATGACGAGCTAGACCTGAAACCCGGCAAGCTGAAGTACAAAATGGGTGGCGGTCACGCCGGCCACAACGGGCTGCGCTCGATCCACCAGCATATTGGCGAGGCCTATGGCCGCGTGCGCATGGGCGTTGGTCATCCTGGGCGTAAAGACTTGGTCAGCCACTACGTGCTGCATGATTTTCACAAAATGGATCAAGATTGGCTCGATGACATGCTGCGCGGCATTTCCGACGGTGCAGCCCATCTCGCCGAGGGCGACACAGCCAAATTTTCCAACGCGGTTGCCATGCGCCTAAACCCGCCGCGCCCTTCGACCGGCAAGGCCAATCCAAACGCAAAAGCTAAGCCAGAAGCCAAGGCTGACATATCTAAAGCCAAGCCGGACCCCGTACCTGCGCCCGCAGCAGACGCCCGCAGCCCCCTGCAAAAACTCATGGATAAGTTCTCTTGAGTGCGCTGCAGGCTGCATTTTTGTCGCAAGCCGAGAGCTGCGAGGCGCTCGACAGCCCTTTTATGGGCCGCCTGCTGCGTCTACTTGCAGAACATTGGCCAGAGGGCACGGCGCTCGCCGCCAAATGCGCCACATTTGAGGGCGACATCAGTCCAAAAGGCCACAGCCTGCCTCTGCGCATCGCGGGCGGCTTGCATGCTCTTGTCCTGAAAAGCGAAGACACGGGCCTCAGCTCCGTTTACCCACCGAACAAAAGCGATGACGCGGACCTACTAAACGCAGTCCTAACCGCTCTGCGCACCCACGACGCCTTCCTCACCGACTGGATCACCCACGCGCCACAAACTAACGAGGTACGCCGCTCTTCCGTGCTGATCGCAACTGCGCATCTGCTAGCCGATCGTTTCAATCTGCCCATCAAGCTCTCCGAATTGGGCGCCTCTGCCGGTTTGAACCTGTTGTTTGATCACTTCCACCTCGATGTGGGTGACGGTTATGGTCCGCAAAGCAAAGTAGCCCTGTCCCCCGATTGGACTGGCCCGCTGCCCCCCAAGGCAGACGTGACCATCTCAAACCGCCGCGGCGTCGACCTCAACCCGCTTAACAGCGCGGATACCGAGGACGCTCTGCGTCTCCAAAGCTATCTCTGGGCGGATCAGGAAGAGCGCCTGCACCGCACGCAAGCCGCCATTGCACTCAACACCGCTGAGCTTGATCAAGACGATGCCATCTCCTGGCTGGAGCGCCGCCTGTCGACGCCCAAAACCAGCGAGCTGCAAATGGTTTACTCCACCGTGGCTTGGCAATACTTCCCTGCGGATCGCCAAAATCACGGCACCACCTTGATGGAAGCCGCCGGTGCGCAGGCCACCGAGGCCGCGCCCCTCGCTTGGCTGTCTTACGAAGCGGACGACATCACCCATGGCGCTGCGCTCATATTACGCCTTTGGCCCGGCAACCACACGATACCTTTGGGCCGCGCCGACTTCCACGGCCGCTGGGTGGAATGGCACGCGCCCGCCAAACTCCCCTAACGTCACCGTTGCCGCCCACCGCCGCTTAATGCTCAACTCCGTCCAACAAAACTAGGGAGGGGACCCCACACATGCGCACCTTTGGAAAATGGCTTGGCCGCATTCTTCTAATGCTGATCCTGGCCGCGCTGACCGTCTATGCGCTCAAACGCGAAGAAATCACCCGGCTGCTGGCAGTAAACTCGCTGTTCTCCGAGGAGAAGATTGTCTCCAACTTTTCCAACATGGACACGCTCTTCCTATCCGCCGGGATTACCAAAGGCGACACAGAGGTCAGCGCCCTGCCAAACGGCACCGAGATGACCATGCCCGAAAGCTTTGACACATGGACCAAAGAACGCACCGTGACCGGCATGGTAGTTCTCAAGGACGGCCAGAAGGTACACGAAAGTTACTATCAGGACACCGCACCGGAAGACCTGCGGATTAGCTGGTCGGTGGCCAAATCCTACCTGTCGTCCCTTATGGGCATTGTCACTGCCGAAGGCCTGATCGACATCAACGAACAGGTCACCACCTACGCCCCGCTTTTGAAAGGCACCGCCTATGACGGCGCCACTGTATTAAACGTGCTACAGATGTCCTCCGGCGTAATCTTTGATGAGGATTATCTAGATTTCAACAGCGATATCAACCGCATGGGCCGCGTCCTTGCCATGGGCGGCACGATGGACGGCTTTGCTGGTGGCCTCACCGAAACCTTCGTGGAGCCCGGCAAACAGTTCCAATATGTCTCCATCGACACCCATGTTCTGGGCATGGTCATCCGAGGCGCCACGGGTCGTTCCATCCCCGACCTTCTGTCTGAAAAAATCATCTCCAAACTCGGCTATGAACAAGACCCCTACTACGTCACCGACGGCGAAGGCGTGGCCTTTGTGCTGGGTGGGCTGAACATCCGCACCCGCGACTACGCGCGCTTTGGTCAGATGATCCTGCAGAACGGCGCATACAACGGCGCCCAAGTCGTGCCCGCAGACTGGCTCGCCGCCGCCACTGTGCCCAGCGCCAACACCAAGGACGGCAATTTGCACTACGGCTACCAATGGTGGATGCCCAAAGACCCGCGTGACGGCGAATTCTTCGGCATCGGCGTTTACGGCCAATACATCTACATCAACCGCCCACACGGCGTGGTGATCGCGGTGAACTCCGCTGACCGTAAATTCAAGGAAAGCGGTGTGACCGACGGCAACATCGCCCTATTCCGCGAAATTAGCGAAACGGCAGGAAGGTAAGACGTCTGGAAAACCCAAATGGAAAGCCGCGCGTCTCTCTGAAATGCGCGGCTTTTGTTTAGGGCCTGTTGACGTTCACCTTATGTGAATGAGCGTTGCCACGATTGAGATAAAGGCTTTGAAGCTCTGGTCTGTTTTGCACGAGCGCATGGCTATCCCTCTGTTTTCCTTCA
>Ga0189290_100146_pt1 | contig 49874 bp, 70 predicted proteins | sample UW140minimetaG_FD_130318 | JGI IMG/M metagenome (GOLD analysis project Ga0189290, IMG submission 130318) | Marine microbial communities from the Costa Rica Dome - UW140 mini metaG | ecosystem: Environmental > Aquatic > Marine > Oceanic > Photic zone | place: Costa Rica: the Eastern Pacific...
ATCAAACTTCGCCGCATACTCCAGAGCCGCCGCATCCCCCCCTGCCTCAATCTCAGACAGGATCGATACAACTGTGTCATGCACATCAGACGCGCCACTCGATGACGTCAATTCCGCGTTTTTCAAAAATTCAATTGGCATTTTGGGCCCTTAGTTCAGCATATCTGCGAGTTCGTGGGATGCCGGATCAGGAATCGCAGGTCAGGATTGGATTTCACCGCGACAATGGCGGGAATGAATGCTGAATGCAAGCGCTTACATTTCAGTTCGACATCTAAACGGATCAACCGTTTCGCCATTTCGAAGACACTTTGAAGAAAAGCCGAAGACCGGATGTTCAGCTGGGATTAGAGGCTTGCGAAACGAGCCTTTAGCAGCGCTTCGTCATATTCGTCGGCACCCTCGCTATCGTGCACAATACCACCACCGACATTGAGGCGCACGCGGCCGTCGTCAAAACACGTCAACGTTCGAATGGCGACGTTAAATTCCATCGCGCCATCGGGGGCGATCCAGCCGATTGATCCGCAATAGACATCGCGAGGGCCGTGTTCCAACCGTTCCAAGACCGTCATCGCCATGATCTTGGGCGCGCCGGTGACGGAGCCACAAGGGAAGAGCGCTTCGAAGATTTGTGGAATGCTGGTGCCTTCGATCATTTGGGATCGAATGGTCGAGGTCATTTGATACACGGTCGCATAGCTTTCGACGGTGTAAAGTTCCGGCACTTTGACGCTGCCCACTTCGGAAATCCGGCTCATGTCATTGCGCAGTAAATCCACGATCATCAGGTTTTCGGCGCGGTTCTTTTCGGATCGCCGCAACCAAGATGAATTGACCACATCCTCTTGGATCGTGGCGCCGCGCGCGATGGTGCCTTTCATCGGGCGGGTGGTGAGCTCACCCTCTGAAGTGGCACGGAAGAACAATTCGGGCGAGCGAGACAGCACGACTGGTCCGCCGAGGTCGACCATCGCACCATGTGGTACGGGCTGCCTTTCCCGCAGATCGCGATAAAGTGCGGCAGGGCAGCCGTCTAATGTGGCTTCCATTGGGAAGGTCAGGTTGGCCTGATAGAAATCACCGGCGGCGATATGATCTTTCACCTGATCGTAAGCGGCGCGGTAGGTGTCGATGTCCCATAGCGGGGCAGGGGTGGAGAGGGTCGCGTCCCCCTCGGCCACGTCATCGTCGGGGCGGGGGCGTTCGAAGACACCGAACAGCAGGAACGGTACGTACCGGTTCTCCGGCAGGATGACGCGGAGCCGTTCGGTAAAGAGATAGCCCAACTCGTAAGAAGCATATCCGGCGAGCCAATGGCCCGCGTCTTTTGCCGCCTGCATCGCGTCCAAAGCGGCAGGTACCTCATCCGGCGTGTCGGCCCGGATCAGTGACATAGGTGCTTCAAACACCGTCCCCATTTGCAGGGGGCCTTTGTCGAATAGGACGCGGGGCGCCATGGAGTTTAGATATCAGCCGCGATGCGCAATTCGCGCAAAGGCCGCACAACGCGGATCGCTTCTTGATAGATCGGATGCGCCTTGTAGGCGTTCAGTGCGTCTTGGTCTTTGAATTCCCCATAAACGACGACATCCATCTCATCCGACCATGTGTCCTGATGCGAGTTTTGCCGCACTTCGAAGACGTCCGAATGCGGGATTTTCGCAAGCTCTGACAGGCCATCAACGATGCGGCCAACGTCAGCTTTGTCCTTGGCGCTGAAGAACACGATGTGGCGGATGAAAGTGCGGGAAGTCATGGGTCTTAGTTCCGTCCAAGGCCGGCGGTGTCCGGTCGTCATTTATATGGAGCGGGGTTTAGGGGAAAGCAATGGGTGCGGCAATGTGTGTTTGAAATCCACTCAGGCAAATATTGGCTCTAAAAGTTTGATAACAGAATGGCTTTACATCCGCAGTTTGGCGTGTGTTGAATTCGACGATGACGAAAGAACTCACCAGTATTGAAATTAGGAACAACCACGTCACCAAAATGGATATGGTTGTCGTTTTTCTTGAGAAGTGTTTTGGAATGAAATTCGAGGATGCTTTTGAGGCCATGCTGGACATACACGAATCTGGCTCTCGAAACGTGGTGGTCTTTGATTCGGTTTTTAAAAAAGAGATATTGGAGCGAATTCAAAGTCTAAATGATCGACTACATCATCCCTTAAATTACGTGGCCCATCGAAGCGTCGAGTGTACCGTCGCGCCGTATATCAATGCGGAGAAAGTCCTGAGAATTGAAGTTGGTGATTTTCCTCCAAAACGCAGTTGGCTACAGGTTTTGTTCGTAGTCGTTTCGCTTATGGCAGTAGTCACGATAGCCTTTTGGCTATGGCAAAGGAGCATGGGCCGTAGTTGACGCCGGTGTGTCTTTGCGAGAGCCTGCTTTATGTAGAAATAAAAAACACTTGCACCGCCTCGCGACTCCCCCTAAACGAACCCAATCCAATGAGGGTGCGCCAGTCGTGCCCTTTTTATATTGGACAAATAGACGCGATGAGGGTTCGGAATGAGCCGGTATCCTCCTCTCCGATCTCAACCCTGCTTAAAGGGGTGATGACATGGCTGTACAAAGCCAAAACATCCGTATTCGCCTAAAGGCGTTTGATTACCGGGTGCTGGATGCAAGCACTCAGGAAATCGTCTCCACAGCAAAACGTACTGGCGCTTCTGTTCGCGGCCCAATTCCGCTGCCAAACAAGATCGAGAAGTTCACCGTTCTGCGTGGTCCACACATCGACAAGAAATCCCGCGATCAGTTCGAGATCCGAACGCACAAGCGTCTTCTCGACATCGTTGACCCAACACCGCAAACCGTTGACGCGCTGATGAAGCTCGACCTCGCCGCTGGTGTTGACGTTCAGATTTCCGTTTAAGGAGGATCCCTGATGCTCCGTTCCGGATTAATCGCAAAGAAAGTCGGCATGACCCGGCTTTTCATGGAAGACGGCAAACAGGTTCCTGTGACCGTTCTTTCGCTCGAAAACCTGCAGGTTGTCGCTCAGCGTACTGTTGAGAAAGACGGCTACACAGCTGTTCAGTTGGGTGCTGGTGCGGCTAAGGCCAAGCGCACATCCAAAGCCATGCGTGGTCACTTCGCTGCGGCGAAGGTTGAACCAAAGCGTAAGGTTGCTGAATTCCGCGTTGCTCCTGAAAACCTCATCGAGGTTGGCGAAGAGTTCTCTGCAAACCACTACTTCGAAGGCCAGTACGTTGACGTCTCCGGCACGTCGATCGGTAAAGGTTTCGCAGGGGCTATGAAGCGCCACAACTTTGGCGGTTTGCGCGCGACACACGGTGTGTCGATCTCTCACCGTTCGCACGGTTCAACAGGTCAGTGTCAGGACCCTGGCCGCGTCTTCAAAGGTAAGAAGATGGCGGGTCACATGGGTGCGGCAAAGGTGACAACGCAGAACTTGCAAGTTGTGCGCACAGACGAAGACCGCGGCCTGATCATGGTCAAAGGCGCTGTACCGGGTTCTAAAGGCGGCTGGGTCACCATCAAAGACGCAGTGAAAAAGCCAACACCTGAGAACACAGTCTATCCTGCTGGTCTGAAATCCGCAGCGGCTGCTGAAGCACCTGCAGAAGAAGTGGAGGCCGAGAAAAATGAAGGCTGATGCAATCAAACTGGACGGCAAGAAAGCCGGATCCGTCGATCTTGACGATGCGATCTTTGGTCTTGAGCCACGCGCAGACATTCTGCACCGTGTGGTCCGCTGGCAGCGTAACAACGCGCAGGCCGGCACACACAAGGTGAAGACACGGTCTGAAACCAGCTATTCCACCAAGAAGATCTATCGCCAAAAAGGCACCGGCGGCGCACGCCACGGTGACCGTAACGCGCCAATCTTCCGCAAAGGTGGTATCTACAAAGGCCCAACACCTCGGAGCCACGGTCACGACCTGACCAAAAAGTTCCGTAAGCTTGGCCTGAAGCACGCATTGTCTGCAAAAGTTGCAGCAGGTGAGCTGGTGATCCTTGATAGCGCTGAGTTGAAAGATGCCAAGACAGGCGCACTCGCCAAGCAGGTCAAAGACCTCGGTTGGAAGCGCACATTGGTTATCGACGCGGCTGTGAACGAAAACTTCGCAGCGGCTGCAGCCAACATCAATGGCGTGGACGTTCTCCCGACTATGGGTGCGAACGTTTACGACATCCTGAAAAGCGACACCCTCGTTGTGACCAAGGCGGGCGTCGAAGCACTGGAGGCCCGTTTGAAATGAGCGCCAAGGCAGAACATTACGATGTGATCCGCAAGCCGATCATCACAGAGAAATCCACAATGGCGTCTGAGAACGGCGCTGTGGTATTTGAAGTGGCGATCGACAGCAACAAGCCAATGATCAAAGAAGCTGTTGAAGCTCTCTTTGGTGTAAAGGTCAAAGCGGTCAACACGACAATCACCAAAGGTAAAGTGAAGCGCTTCCGCGGTCAGCTGGGCACACGTAAAGACGTGAAAAAAGCCTATGTGACTTTGGAAGAAGGCAACACGATTGACGTGAGCACGGGTCTGTAAAGACCGCCACATTTGAACAAATTGAGGGCCCTCGCAGCTATGCGGGGGCCTTTTTTTCGTGCTTTCTGATCTGAGAATGCCTTGTCGGATGATGCTGTATAACGCAGCTTTGTTTCCAATTTTCGAACAATCGTGCCTTAAAACGCTGAATCGTCGCGAATTATGCAGTGAAAATCACCGATTAAGCGTTTGTGGCCAAAATGTGTTGAAATTGGCCTAAAATTGGGCGAGATTAAGGCAAGTTTTTTTAAGAGGGGATTCTGTTTATGAAAAAAACTATACTTGCATCGGTTGCAGCTACGGCTATGGTGGTTGGAACAGCAGCGTCTGCAGCGACATTGAATTTTGTAGGGTCCGGTGGAACTGACAACTCTCAGGTATTGTCAAATTTTGACATTGCTGGCGTGCCCGGCTTGGCCGATGGTACAGAGATTGCTGTGATCAATGGCGCAGACAAAAATTCATCAAATGGTCTCTTTGTTGATGGTGGGGGCGAGATTTCAGTGACCTACACCTATTTGGGGTCCGAAGCGGGCTTCGACAACTATGGCGCCATCATCGGAAACAGCCCGACACGAACATTCCAGAACTACTCGGACGGCTTTGCGAGCGAGTCCAATGTAGATGATGTGGCCTTTGGAACCCAACTTGCGGGTGCGATTGATCTTATTTTCCAAACCGCCAGAGATAACGGTCCGGACGATCAGATTGCAAACCAGGGTGGAGCGTCACCGGCTTCAGAGAATTTTGCCATCGGCTACTTCATGGTGAACCCAAGCTATTATGTTCTAATGTTTGATGACTTGACTGGGTCAAACACTGATCGCGACTTTGACGACCTTGTAATTGGTGTTCAAGTTTCCGCAGTCCCACTTCCAGCGTCCAGCCTTCTGCTGCTCGCAGGTGTCGGTGGCTTGGCTGCGATGAAGCGTCGTAAGAAAGCCTAAGCGCGACTTACAAAGAATTCGTTAAGACGGCGGCCCTTGGGTCGCCGTTTTTCGTTTGAGCGGATTGGTGGTATGCTTCCGTCGAAGGGAAAATTGATGTCTCACAAACTTTTCAAAATGAGCTTTGCCAGTGTGTATCCGCACTATGTTACTAAAGCCGAAAAGAAGGATCGCACCAAGGCGCAGCTGGATGAGCTGATCACTTGGCTGACGGGGTATGATGATGCGGGCTTGGCCGAAGCCCTTGAAGATCAACGCGATTTTGAGGCGTTCTTTGCGCAGGCGCCCGCCATGAACCCTAACCGGAAGCTGATCACAGGGGTGGTTTGTGGGGTGCGGGTCGAGGAGATTGAGGATCCGCTGATGCAAGAGATCCGATACCTGGACAAGCTGGTGGATGAGCTGGCGCGGGGGAAGAAGTTCGAGAGTATTGTGAGAAAACCCTAATCTATCTTTCAGTACCGTGCTTCGATTGGGACTTAGCGATCAACTCGGCAAAAAGTGCTCTCTCATCCTTGTCCAAGTCGATGAGTAGCTCATTTAGGGCATGAGCGACCTCGGCTTGATGGCGCTCTACAAGGGCATTACCCTTGGTCGAAAGGGTCAGAATGAACGACCTTGCATCATGCGGTGACGGTGTTCGATCGACCATCCCCTTGCGCTCCAGGGACGCGATTTCGCGAGTGATCTGAGATTTGTCCCGAACAAGCCTATCGGACAACACACTCAGAGGTGCTGACCCCAATTCATGCAATGTAAGTAAGAGCATCGCCCCACCGGCACCGACTCTGTCTGGGTCGAACTCTTTTGCTCTTTGGGACAGGATCATGTGGAGCCGTCGTACGAAACGGTCGAGATTGATTGCGAAGGAAACATCGGTCATGAGATCATTTAGTTGACAGTATCAACTATTTTGCATTTAGTGGACTTCATCAACTTAATCGTAAGACGCCCGAGGTGCAAATCATGTCGAATGTGAAGATGAATATGTTGAGGGTTTCTACAGGTCTTTGGGTGATCTGGGGTCTGGTGCATTTGCTGGCAGGGATCATCGTTTTGTCGAGCGATGCCTCTGGTGGTTTTTCTGCGATAGCGGATGCGGTTGAGCCGTCCTCTCTGACGATGGACTACGCGCCTGCTGTGGGTGGAATCCTCAATCAACACGGATGGAACCTTGCCTGGTTTGGGATCGCGACGGTGATCGGTGGTCTGTTCATCTGGCGTGGCAATATGACGGCGATTTGGGTGACGGGTATGATCGGTGGCCTTGCTGATCTCGGTTATCTGCTGTTCGTGGATTTCCCCGGTTACGTGAATTTCTTCCCCGGCACTGTGATGACGTTTGTCTCGGGCACTGCGATTGTGCTGAGTTTTTACGTCTGGCTGACAGAGCGGAATGCGGTTGTGAGTGATACATAAACCAGTGAAGGTGCCTTCAATTCCTAGCACCACCGTCCTTTGCACGCTTAAACTTGGTTAATCTCCTTGAAAACAAGCCTTTTGAGGGAGTCACAGGACGTACACCGCCTGTACACAGGGCGTACACACGCTGTGCACTGGAGGCGTGGTTAATGGTGCGTGCGGTAAGATGTGTTAACGCGTCAAAAACAACGTGTTTTTGACGCCGTGCGCAAAGTCCTATTGGTCACAATAGGACAGCGGCACCCAGTGGCTACCTGCCCGTTTCAAACTGCGCGCACCCCAGCCGGGGGGGGCGCCTGACCGTGGGATGGCGCTGCTTCGGTCTTTCTGAGTCCCTTTATGGGGGGCAAGTACATCTTCCATGGATGCGGAGCGGTTGAGGAGCCAAAGCGCCAGCCCGTTGGGACGGTCAGGCGCTCGCCCGGCGCCTTCGGCTTGATTCCAGGCGCGTCGAGATCTGGTGCAAAGTTAGCCAGAAATTAACTTAATCCAGCTAGGAAACTTGACGGAGCGCTTTAAAGAGGCCACATAAGGTACAACGACTGGCAGTGCATCGGTACTATTCTGAACCAACCTTAACGGGTGCCAGTCGTTCCTTACCCACCGTACCAACTCGCTTCACTCGGCCATATTCGACACTTAGTGGACGTCAATGCGTTGGTGGCCTCAATTGTCTCGGCAACTTTTGCTCGCCATCTAGCTTGGTTGTTTCCAAGCATGAACTGCAAGCAATAAAGGTAGATGTCAGCCAACTGTATCATGCGGCTGTGATGAGAACGAGCGAAGTGGACGGTATCGATGATGTTAGCAATCTCTCTGCCTCAACTCCAATCAGTGCCGCCCGTCCTAAACCGTGAAAGCGAAGCGACTGAGGAGCCAATTGTAGGTTCATCGTAATCGCCAAACATCATGCCGAGCGTGTCGTTCTGCTTAAATAGTGTATCGACCAACTCAACTAAGTACATGAATGCAATTTCGTCAGGCGGCTTTGATGTGTGCACGATATTTTCTGGAATGATCCCGACATAAACCGGCATAACTTCGGGTCGCGCAATTATCTCAAGTAGCTTTCTGAGAACATCCATGCGCTCATCAAGCGGCTTTCCTTTGAAGTTGCCTCGGCCCCCGCAGATTTCTTGTCCGTGAAATTCGGTTTTCTTGTTCAACAGTTCTGAACCGAGCACTTCGGCTGAAATCTCATTCATTTCGTGTTCGATTGAGGAAACATGCTCTGCGGGGACGCAAACACCGCCAAGCCAAAAACTGTTCTGAGTTGGTGGATCAAATTTAACTTCGTCAAAATAGAAAAGGTGCATTGGTGTTGGATAACTAAATGCCGCGCAAATGCAACCTGAGGTTTTAGTAAATTTGTGGGCTAGATCAACCCTTGCCACACCCTCCCAACCTCCCTATAAGCCGCGCATCGACCACCTCGGATTCGTCCGGGGTGTCGTGTTTTGGTGGTAGAGGTCCCGGATCCAGTCCGGGACGCGATGGCATCAAGGCTTAAGTCGGGCACCTACGGGGGCCTTCACCATATAGCCTCGGCCTAACCACCGGGGCGCCAAGCAAACGGAAGAAGCTAACATGGCACTCAAGTCGTACAAACCGACGACGCCGGGCCAGCGTGGGCTGGTGCTGATCGACCGTTCGGAGCTTTGGAAAGGACGTCCTGTCAAATCCCTCACTCAGGGTTTGACCAAGTCGGGCGGTCGGAACAACACCGGACGGATCACCTCGCGTCGTATTGGCGGTGGCGCAAAGCGTCTTTACCGCATCGTCGATTTCAAACGCACCAAGCAGGATATGTCTGCTGTTGTGGCGCGGATTGAATATGACCCGAACCGCACAGCCTTCATCGCGCTGATCCAGTACGAAGACGGTACACAGAATTACATCCTTGCCCCGCAGCGTTTGGCTGTTGGCGACAAGGTGATCTCTGCTGCCAAAGCAGACATCAAGCCCGGTAACGCGATGCCTTTCTCAGGCATGCCGATCGGGACAATCGTTCACAACATCGAGCTGAAGCCTGGTAAAGGTGGTCAGATCGCACGTGCAGCCGGTACATACGCCCAATTCGTTGGTCGTGACGGTGGCTACGCGCAGATCCGTTTGTCCTCTGGTGAGCTTCGCCTGGTTCGTCAGGAATGTATGGCGACTGTTGGTGCGGTTTCTAACCCAGACAACTCAAACCAGAACTACGGTAAAGCCGGTCGGATGCGCCACAAGGGCATTCGTCCAAGCGTCCGTGGTGTTGCGATGAACCCGATCGACCACCCGCACGGTGGTGGTGAAGGCCGCACATCTGGTGGTCGTACGCCTGTGACACCTTGGGGTAAAGACACCAAGGGTAAGCGTACACGTAACAAGAACAAAGCGTCTCAGAAGCTGATTATCCGCAGCAGACACGCGAAGAAGAAGGGTCGTTAATCATGGCGCGTTCCGTCTGGAAAGGCCCATTCGTGGATGCCTACGTCTTGAAAAAGGCCGAAGCAGCCCGCGAAAGCGGCCGCAACGAAGTGATCAAAATCTGGTCACGTCGTTCTACCATCCTGCCACAGTTCGTTGGTCTGACATTCGGTGTCTACAACGGCAAAAAGCACATCCCTGTGATGGTGTCTGAAGAAATGATTGGCCAGAAGTTTGGTGAATACTCACCAACTCGGACCTACTATGGTCACGCGGCTGATAAAAAAGCGAAGCGGAAATAGTCATGAGCAAGGGTAAGAATCCACGCCGCGTGGCTGACAACGAAGCAATGGCAAAACTGCGCATGCTTCGCACTTCGCCACAGAAACTGAACCTCGTCGCTGGCATGATCCGTGGCAAGAAAGTTGAGCAGGCTTTGACTGACTTGACGTTCTCCAAAAAGCGGATCGCAGGGGATGTGAAGAAATGTCTTCAGTCCGCTATCGCCAACGCCGAGAACAACCACAACCTGGACGTTGATGAGTTGGTGGTTGCCGAAGCTTATGTCGGCAAGAACCTGACCATGAAGCGCGGACGCCCTCGGGCCCGTGGTCGCTTTGGTCGCATCATCAAGCCGTTCGCGGAAATCACCATCAAGGTGCGTCAGGTCGAGGAGCAAGCATAATGGGTAACAAAGTAAATCCCGTCGGCATGCGTCTGCAGGTCAACCGCACCTGGGACAGCCGCTGGTACGCAGATACCAAAGACTATGGCGATCTTCTGTTGGAAGACCTTAAGATCAAGGACTTCATCAAGACAGAATGCCGCCAGTCCGGTATCTCCCGTGTCATCATCGAACGCCCACATAAGAAATGCCGCGTGACCATCCACGCTGCACGTCCGGGTGTGATCATCGGTAAGAAAGGTGCGGACATCGAAGGTCTGCGCAAGAAGCTGTCTCAGCTGACAGACTCTGAGTTGCACCTGAACATCGTTGAAGTGCGCAAGCCTGAGTTGGACGCAGCCTTGGTTGCAGAAAACATCGGTCAGCAGCTTGAGCGTCGTGTGTCTTTCCGTCGTGCCATGAAGCGCGCGGTTCAGAACTCCATGCGTATGGGTGCCCTGGGCATCCGTGTGAACGTAGCGGGTCGTCTGGGCGGTGCTGAGATTGCACGGACAGAATGGTACCGCGAAGGCCGCGTGCCACTTCACACGCTGCGTGCCGACATCGATTATGCGCACTATGAAGCGATGACACCTTACGGCATCATCGGGATCAAGGTCTGGATCTTCAAAGGCGAGATCATGGAGCACGATCCACAAGCGCGCGACCGTAAAAACGCTGAGCTGCAAGAGGGCGCTGTCCCTCGCGGCGGCCGTCGTTAAGGAGGGCTGATAGATGCTACAGCCAAAGCGTACTAAATTCCGCAAGATGCACAAAGGCCGGATCAAGGGTCAGGCCAAAGGTGGATCAGATCTGAACTTCGGAACATATGGTCTTAAGGCTCTTGAGCCTGAGCGTATCTCCGCCCGTCAGATCGAAGCCGCCCGTCGTGCCATGACGCGTCAGATGAAGCGTCAGGGCCGTGTATGGATCCGCATCTTCCCAGACGTGCCCGTTTCGGCCAAGCCGATCGAAGTTCGGATGGGTAAAGGTAAAGGTTCCGTGGATCGGTGGACCGCCAAGGTCAAACCAGGCCGCATCATGTTCGAGATCGACGGTGTTCCAGAGCCCATCGCGCGTGAGGCTCTGCGCCTTGCAGCGATGAAGCTGCCGATTAAGACACGGACCGTTGTTCGGGAAGATTGGTGATCTGGCGTTAAGCTAGAGATTGCTGAGAAGATAGTGAGAACCCCCGCTGAGAGATCGGCGGGGGTTTTTGTTTGTAACATCAATTTCCCGTCACGCCCGGCATTGCCGGGCAGCGCCCGGACCTCCCCCCGAGGGGAGGGCGCTATCGCACCCACCCCTGAGGTCCGAGCGATGCCCTCCGGTTGGTGGTTTTGGTTCGACGCGCTTCTCGCTTGTTTCCAAACCTGAATAGCGCTTTGAAAAAACTAGAAATTGCAAACGAGAGCGCACGCGTTGCTTCTGGCTTGTACCCAAAAACAACGGTCAAAGTGTCTCCCAAAAGGCCTGCGCCCTCGCAATCATCGCCTCTGGGCCTTCGTCGAACTTTGTCCCACCCACAGGCCGCGCGAACATGTAAAGTTTGCCGTCGTGGATGCGCCATACTTCGGGGTCGGCGGGGACGGTGCGTTTGAAGCTCATCGCGCGGGTGCAGTAGCCGCCGAATTGTGGCGCGAAGGCTTGGGGCGTTTCCGCGAATGCGGCCGCGTCTTCGGCGGTGGCGAACTGCCATGTGGCGCCGTTCCAGTCGACGGTATGCGCATCCGATCCCAGCTTGGCAGTGCTTTCAGTGAAATAGGCGCGGGTGTCGTAGCCTTTGATCGCCCGGCCCTGACCATCCAGCGCGATGCCGCCGTCCGCACGCGCTGAGGTGGCCGCCCATGCAAGAGTGAGGGTGCCGAACGTAAAGGCGCGTCGGGTCAGGTTTTGGTCAATCGTCACGGGCTGTCTTTTCCAAAATCTGTTCGACCTGTAGCGGGATCCAATCATGCGGAATGAAATGCCCGCCGGGGTGGACATCCAGCAGCACATGGCCATTGGCGCAATCCCAAGACGTGCGCTCGAACGTCAAGAAACTGCGTGCGGCCCAAGGGCCCTCAGCGATGCCCTCACCACAGCCAAGTTTCTCGCGCCAGAGGGCGACGGGATAGGTTGTGTCGCCGTTTGGACCGTAAGGAAACGGCAGAACCTGATCGTCGAAACCATAGACTTGCCGGACCTCTTGCGGCGTGCCGGCGCAATCCATGGTTTGCGGCAAAGTGCCCGCAACTGCCAAAAGCCCTGCCAGCCCATCGCCCGCATCGCAGGCAAAGCGCCACGCCATATTGGCACCCCAAGAGTAGCCCGAGACGAAGATCTTATCGCGATCGATCGGGAACCGTGTGGCGGCGTCCTCGATGACCGCACGCGCGAAATCGGAGTCGGGGGAATTCGGGTGCCGGAACGACCATGTTCGACCCAAACCGTTCGGAGCGATCAGCAGCACGTTCTCGGCCACCTTTTTGATCGCGATGCGTCGGTGGGTCATGACCAAATCGCCCTGCCGCCCCCATCCGTGGAAATGCAACAGCACCGGCAGCGGCGTTTCGCCGTCCCAATTGTCGGGTGCTCTGACGTGGTAGGATCGGTCGCCGATAGCGCAGGCCTCGAGCCCGCCACAGGCTGAGGCGGAGGGGGTCAGGCCAAGGGAACTGAAGGCCAGAAGGCAGAAAAAACGTATCATGGCGCGACCATAGCCAGCCCCTGAGGTCAGGGGAAATCACATAAGTGACAGAGTGCGTCGATCTGGCTTTGCCATTGCTCATCCGCTCTGCGACAGTCGGTGCAAAGAGGAAGGACAACCCATGTCAGAAGATAGTTTTTTTCATGTTGGAGAGCGGAGCGACGTACAGCCCGACCCGACGCAATTTGAAGCCAAACCGTTCAAGAAAGCCAAACCGCCGGAGCCGCTGGAGTTTGAGATCGTTTTAACGGCAGAGGCGGAGGAGCGCCAAAAGAAGACCGGTTTGGTGCAGGTGAATATCCCGGGGTTTTCGGCAGTGCGGCTTTATTGCGATGAGCAGACGCCCGTTGGTGATGACACCGCGCCGCCGCCCTTGGCGTTCCTTTGTGCCGGGATTGGGTTTTGCCTGATGACGCATTTGACGGACATCTACACCGCGCGTGGCATTTCGATTAAGTCGCTGAAGCTGGAACAGAAGGTCGGGTTCAAGACCAATCTGTCGAACATGCGTCAGCTGGGGCACACCACCGATGGCTCGATGGAGCATATCGAGACGCATGTGATCATCGACAGCGACGAGCCGGAAGAGCGGATCAGGGATTTGATGGAAGAGGCGGAGAATGCGTGTATGGCGCATTTCGCCCTGCGCAATCCGATCCCGTGGTCATCACGGTTGATCCACAATGGGAATGAGTTGTTGGCGAATAAGGGGTAGGCTCAGCCCCAACTGTAGTTGAAGCTCACAGAGATGCGGTCGTCGTCTTCGGCTTCGTTCATCGGAACCTCATGCCGCAGCCAGCTTTCCCATAGCAGAACGTCGCCGACCTTTGGTTTCACGTAGATGAATTGGTGCAGGTCGTCAGGCGCGTCTTTCAGGCGGGTAGGGGCGGCCATCATCATCGCCAGCCGCGGGTCTTCATATTTGATGGCGGCGGACCCTTCGGGGAGGGCGACGTAAGTGGTGCCGGAGATAACTGAATGCGGGTGAATGTGGCCGGTATGGATGCCGCCGGGGGGGAGGATGTTGATCCAGATGTCTTCCAGCTTGAGCTCTTTGTCACCGAGATCAAAGGCGCAGTCCTTAGCAAATGCGGCGACATGTTTGTCGAGCGCCGTGACCACATCGGCAAAGATGGGGAACCGCCAAGGCAGATCTGTGAGCGAGGCGTAGGAGGTGTAGCCGGGGAAGCCTTCTGTCTCACACCATTCTTGTCCGGCTTCGTCGTCTTCCGCGATGCCGTAGCAATTGGCGACCAATTCATCTGGGTCGATAGACCCGTGATCGTTGAGGGATGCGTGATAAAGACGGGTTGCAAAGAGAGATCGAATGGATGCCATGCCATACTCATTACCGACTACGGGCCACTATGACGAGGCGAAACTTGGCATGGCATCCATCTAAAGCTGCGCCATCGACGCGGCCTTAGATCTCTGGCGTTAAAAGCGGAAGGACACACCGAGGTTGATGGCCACTGTGTCTATATCGTCAGCGATTGTTCCGGTGACGGTCGATCCATCCGGTGCAAAGCGACGTGTTTCGACGTCAAAATCGCGGATGTATCGCACATCGCCAAAGAGCGCATATCCGCCGCCGAGATCGTAGGAGGTGCCTGCGATCAATTGTGCTGCGAATTGTTCGCTCGTGTCGGTTAGGGCGATGCCAGGGCCATAGGAGACGTCGAACTCCGCTTGTGAAACGCCCAAACCAGCGCCGATGTAGGGTGGCCACGCGCTGTCAGTCTCAAAGTCAGCATAGCCATTGAGGAACAGGCGGGTGGTGTCGACGCTGCCTTGCGTGTTGGCCTCTGGCCCGCCGCCCTGAACGGCATCATTGCCGGAAAAGAACGTGTTATCGGCATCTTGGTTGGAGAACGACAGCTCCACTTCTCCACGTAGGTTAAACCCGCGGTAATCGCCGAAGGAGCGGCCGATCGCGACGCCGAAGCCGTTGCCATTGTCGGAATCAATCACAACGCTTTGGCGGTTATTTCCGGCGGGGGTTTGAACGTTGCCGGAGAGGGATGGGGAGTCGGCATATTGGCTGACGCTGCCAAAGACAGAGCCGTAGGTGTCTTGGGCATGGGACGCGGTGGCGCCGATGGTGAGTGCGGCGATGGAGGCAGCGAGGGAGAGGCGAAGCATATCGTGTTCCTTTGGTTCGGGGGTTTGCTCGATCCGAGGCTTACGCGCTGCTTTGCGCGTTTGTCAGTTAACGGTTTTTCACCAACGGTCCCCAAAACGTGTGCCAAAGAGAGCGAATATTTTTTCGCTGCGCGTGCGGACGGATTAGAGTGAGCGGCGAGGGGTGCTTTATGGCTCGTGGGCCCTGCGGGGGGCGTTTTTTGGCCACGATGAAGGAGCAGATTGTGTCGAGGAGATGTGATGGAGAATTTTGCTGAGTTGATGTTTCATGATGCTGTGACCGAGCTTCAAAAGGCTGAGGGCAGTTTTGAGCGGTATCAGGCGCTTTATCCGCATCGGCGGCAGGATCGGTTGAGCGACGATGACATTGCCTTCATTCAGGATCGCGAGAGCATTTACATCGCAAGTGGGACGCCCGATGGCTGGCCCTACATCCAGCACCGCGGCGGGCCGCGTGGGTTTTTGAAAGTGGTGGGTGAGAACCGGATCGCTTGTGCGGATTATCGTGGCAATCAGCAGTTCATCACGATGGGAAACCTGAAGGGCGAAGATCGGGTGTCGGTGTTCTGTATGGACTATCTGAACCGTGCGCGGCTGAAGATCCAAGGGCGGGCGACGTTGGTGAGCCGCGAGGATGCGGATACGGAGTTATTGGCTTTGGTGGATAGCGCGGAGCTGCCGGCCGAGCGGGTGTTGGTGATCGATATCGTCGCGATGGATTGGAACTGCCCGCAGTATATTCCTCAGTTGCTGCCGGCGGAGGTGGTACAGGGGGTGGTCGCTCAGAAGCTGGGTGCGTTGCAGGCGGAGAATGAGGCTTTGAAGGTGGAGTTGGAGGGGCGTTGATTTTGAAGCGCCGGATATGTATATACGGATGGATACACGAAAGGCCCTGCCATGATTGAGACGAAAATTCGTAAAGTTGGGAACTCCGCTGTGATGACCCTGACGTCCGAGATGCTCGCGCTGCTCGATGCGAAAGAGGGTGACACGCTTTATGTGGTGCGCGGGGATGATGGGAGCTTGCGGTTGATGACCGAAGACCCTGCTGTTGTTGAGGCTTTGGAAGCGGCTGAGAAGGTCATGGACGAAAATCGGGAAGCCTTGCAGGCCTTAGCATGACACCTAAATGGGTGCCGATTGCTGCGGTGATTGTCATCCATGATCGTCAGATTGCAAGACACGGTGGAGCGCCCGGTATTCGGGATCGTGGATTGATCGAGACCGGATTGGCGCGGCCCATTAATCGACATGGGTTTAGCGAGAGCGACCTTTTCGTGCTGGCCGCGAATTATGCGTTCGGGATCTCAAAGGCGCATGCGTTTGTGGATGGGAATAAGCGGACCGCCATTGTGACGGCAGTGACGTTTTTGGCGTTGAATGGGATCGGGTTTTCCGCGCCGCCGAATGAAGTGGTGCGGTATATGGAGGACCTAGCCGCGAGTGTTGTCAGCGAGGATGAGTTTGCGGAGTGGTTGCGACGCAGAAGGACAAAGGGCGGCCCCTGACCCTGGGTGGGGGTGAAGCCCCCTCCCGCGGGGAGGGTCGGGGGCTGCCCGGCGATGCCGGGCTAAAAAGCCTTGCTAAATTGGCACTTACGGCATCAGGCCAAACAGGAATTCTGAGGCTGAAGCCAAAGCTCCAAGAAAAAAGATGAAAGACGTAATTGGACCGCTGTTTTCGGAATAATACTTCAGACCAAGGTTACTTAGGATTCTGGCATTGATCTTTGACAATGGTGGCAAAATTTGGGGCGAACGGCTTATTTGGAATAACTTCGAAGCCCAAAGGCAAAAAACTAGCACAAGCAATGGTAAGATGGTTTCGACCATGAAATGCGATCTCGGCTCCTGAAACTTGTGGCTTTGAGTCTATCTAAACTTGTTGGCCGAATTATGGCTCGCCCAAATTCCTCGGAGACCGCCACTTCGTCGCTGGCGGCAACCGTAACAAACCCCCTTGCCACATCCCCCAAACCCTCCTATACGGCGCACTTCGGTACCACTCCACTGGGAATCAGGTAACCCACCAAGGGGCCTGCCAGTGATGTTGAAAGGAAAAGGGCGATGGACGCCAAGGAACTGCGGGAGAAAACTCCCGATCAGCTTCGTGATGAGCTGGCAAATCTGAAAAAAGAATCCTTCAACCTGCGCTTCCAGCAAGCGACAGGCCAGATGGAAAACACGGCCGCAATGCGCAACGCACGTCGCAATGCTGCTCGTGTAAAGACAATCCTAAATGAAAAGGCCGCAGCGGCCGCGAAGGAGGCTTAATCTATGCCTAAGCGTATCCTCCAGGGTGTTGTGACATCCAACCAGAACGAGCAGACAGTGACTGTTTCTGTTGAGCGTCGTTATAAGCACCCGCTGCTGTCCAAAACTGTTCGTAAGTCGAAGAAGTATCGCGCTCACGACGAGAACAACGCATTCAACGTTGGTGACAAAGTCCGCATTCAGGAATGTGCACCAAAGTCGAAAACCAAACGCTGGGAGGTTATTGCCTCCTGAGGCGGTAACTCCAGTTTAACGAAACCCTGGGGCCCCGGACAGAAATCGGGATTTACCTCATAGGTCGGAAGGAAACCAAATGATCCAGATGCAGACCAATCTGGATGTTGCTGACAACAGCGGCGCACGCCGTGTTCAGTGCATCAAGGTTCTGGGTGGTTCCCACCGTCGTTACGCTAGTGTCGGTGACATTATCGTTGTGTCGGTTAAGGAAGCCATTCCACGCGGTCGCGTAAAGAAAGGTGACGTGCGTAAAGCCGTCGTCGTACGCACTGCGAAAGAAGTTCGTCGCGAAGACGGCACATCGATCCGTTTTGATCGGAACGCTGCCGTTATCCTCAACAACAACAATGAGCCGATCGGTACACGTATCTTTGGCCCAGTTGTTCGTGAGCTGCGCGGCAAAAGCTTCATGAAGATTATCTCACTTGCTCCGGAGGTGCTGTAAGATGGCTGCGAAACTCCGTAAGGGTGATGAAGTGATCGTTCTTGCTGGCAAGGACAAAGGCAAGAAGGGCACGATCTCTTCTGTCAATCCAAAGGCTGGCAAAGCGGTTGTGGACGGCGTGAACATCGCGATCCGTCACCAGAAGCAAACACAGAACTCTCAAGGTGGTCGCACGCCACAGGCGATGCCGATTGACCTCTCTAACCTGGCGATTGTCGACAAGAACGGCAAAGCATCCCGCGTTGGCTTCCGTATGGATGGCGACAAGAAGGTGCGTTTTGCCAAGACAACAGGGGATGCGATCTAATGCTTGATTCAGCAAACTACACCCCGCGCCTGAAGGCGGAATATGCGGACAAAATCCGCGCCGCCATGAAGGAAGAGTTCGGCTACAAGAACGACATGCAGATTCCAAAGCTGGAAAAGATCGTTCTCAACATCGGTTGTGGCGCAGAAGCTGTGAAAGACAGCAAGAAAGCCAAATCCGCCGTTGAAGATCTGACAGCGATTGCAGGTCAAAAGGCGCTGACAACACGCGCATCCAAATCCATCGCGGGCTTCCGGGTTCGTGAAGGTATGCCACTGGGCGCGAAAGTGACCCTGCGCGGCGACCGGATGTACGAATTTCTGGAGCGTCTGATCACCATCGCGATGCCACGTATTCGTGACTTCCGCGGCGTGTCCGGCAAATCTTTTGACGGTCGTGGCAACTACGCCATGGGCATCAAAGAGCACCTGGTGTTCCCAGAGATCGACTTTGACAAGATCGATGAGAACTGGGGCATGGACATCGTGATCTGCACTACTGCACCAACCGACGCTGAAGCGAAGAGCCTGTTGAAAGCATTCAACATGCCGTTCAACAGCTAAGCGTTCGAGGAGAAATAGATATGGCTAAAAAATCCATGATCGAGCGCGAGAAAAAGCGCGAACGCCTCGTCGCTCAGTATGCTGAAAAGCGTGCCGCGTTGAAGGCAATCATCAACAACCAAGAGATCCCTGTAGAAGAGCGTTTCAAGGCCAGCCTTGAATTGGCAAAACTGCCGCGCAACTCTTCCGCAACGCGTCTTCACAACCGTTGTCAGCTCACCGGGCGTCCGCACGCCTATTACCGTAAACTGAAAATCAGCCGTATCGCGCTTCGTGACCTTGGGTCCAATGGCGAGATCCCCGGCATGGTTAAGTCAAGCTGGTAAGGGAGAGTAAATTATGAACGATCCTATCGGTGATATGCTCACACGTATCCGCAACAGCCACATGCGCGGCAAGACAGACGTGGAAACACCTGCGTCCAAACTGCGCGCATGGGTTTTGGATGTGCTGGCCGACGAAGGCTACATCCGCGGTTACGAAAAAGTTGATGGCAAGGATGGTCACCCAGCCCTGCGCATCGAGCTGAAGTACCACGACGGTATGCCAGTTATTCGCGAACTCAAGCGGGTCTCAAAGCCCGGTCGTCGCGTATACCTGGGTGCCAATGACATTCCAGAAGTCCGTCAGGGCTTGGGCGTGTCGATTGTCTCCACCTCCAAAGGTGTGATGTCGGATGCAAATGCACGTGCTGCCAACGTTGGTGGTGAAGTGCTCTGCACAGTATTCTAAGGGGGCACAGATGTCTCGTATTGGTAAAAGACCGGTCGAACTGCCTTCTGGTGTGACAGCATCCGTGTCTGGTCAAACTGTTGAAGTGAAGGGCCCAAAGGGCACACGCAGCTTCAGCGCGACCGACGATGTGACAATCACGGTCGAGGACAACGCGGTATCCGTAGAACCACGCGGCAAATCCAAGCGCGCGCGTCAGCAGTGGGGCATGAGCCGCACGCAGGTGCAGAATTTGGTGACAGGCGTGACCGAAGGTTTCAAGAAAGAGCTTGAGATCAACGGTGTTGGTTATCGTGCACAGATGCAGGGCAATGTCCTGAAGCTGTCCCTTGGCTATTCTCACGAAGTGAACTTCGAGGTTCCAGAAGGCGTGACCGTTACAGCGGCAAAGCCAACTGAAATCACTGTGGAAGGTATCGACCAGCAGCTTGTTGGCCAGGTCGCGGCAAACATCCGCGAATGGCGTAAGCCAGAGCCCTACAAAGGCAAAGGCATCAAGTACAAGGACGAATACATCTTCCGCAAAGAAGGCAAGAAGAAGTAAGGACCGTACGATATGGCTAATACTAAGCGAACACTGTTCCTTAAGCGCCGTCTGCGCGTTCGGAACAAACTCAAGAAAGTCACTGCAAATGTGGGTCGCCCACGTTTGTCCGTGCACCGTTCAAACAAGAACATCAGCGTTCAGCTGATCGACGATACGAATGGTGTGACAATCGCATCTGCGTCTTCTCAAGAGAAGGCACTGGGCGTTGTCGGCAAAAACAACGTCGAAGCTGCTACTAAAGTGGGCGCTGCAATTGCAGAGCGCGCAAAGAAAGCAGGCGTCGAAGTTGCTTATTTTGACCGCGGCGGCTTCCTCTTCCACGGTAAGGTAAAGGCTTTGGCCGATGCTGCCCGTGAAGGTGGTTTGAAACTCTAAGACGTTGAAGGGCGCGGACCAGTGGTTCGCGCCCTCGATGATCGGGGGGTCTGTTTGGCCCACTGCGATCGGACAAAACGACCCTTTGGGTCAACATAGAAAGGACGCCAGGAATGGCAGAACGTGAAAACCGCGGCCGGGGCCGCAATCGTGAAGAGCAAGCACCTGAGTTTGCAGACCGTCTGGTCGCTATCAACCGGGTGTCCAAGACCACTAAGGGTGGTAAGAACTTTGGCTTCGCAGCCTTGGTTGTTGTCGGTGACCAAAAAGGTCGCGTTGGCTTCGGCAAGGGTAAAGCGAAAGAGGTGCCTGAGGCGATCCGCAAGGCGACTGAACAAGCCAAGCGTCAGATGATCCGCGTGCCTTTGCGCGATGGTCGTACGCTCCACCACGACATCGAAGGCCGTCATGGCGCTGGTAAAGTCATCATGCGCACAGCGCCTGTTGGTACTGGTATCATCGCCGGTGGTCCAATGCGTGCGGTGTTTGAGATGTTGGGTGTTCAGGACGTTGTGTCCAAGTCCAACGGCTCTGCCAACCCTTACAACATGATCCGCGCAACCATCGACGGCCTGAAGAAGTGTCAGAGCCCGCGCAACGTTGCACAGCGTCGTGGTAAGAAGGTCGCTGACATCCTGCATAAAGACGCAGCCCCTGCTGCTGAAGCCGAAGCGCCGGCTGAAGCCTAAGGAGATCTGAACAATGGCAAAAACAATCGTCGTCAAGCAGATCGGCTCTCCGATCCGCCGCCCAGCCAAACAGCGCGCAACGCTTGTTGGTCTTGGCCTGAACAAAATGAACCGCACCCGTGAGCTGGAAGATACACCTTCCGTCCGCGGCATGGTCGAAAGCATCCCTCACTTGGTGGAGATCATCGAAGAGAAGGGGTGAGGGTAGTACCTCATGCTTGGAGTTTGAAAAGCCCTGCAGAGTTCTGCGGGGCTTTTTGGCGTATAGGGTGTCTTAAAATCCGAAATGTGACTGAAAAAAGGCAAATTAAGACTTTATTTGGACATTTGTATGGCTTTGTGTTAGTTAAGCGTCCGGCAGTGGAGTGATTCACGACCGCGTAAATTAGTTAAGGGTTACAAACATGAAGACACTTATCGCTTCAATCGCAGCTACATTTGTTTTGGCTGCCCCACTATCAGCTGCAACATTTGGATACACCGAAGGATTGCGGCATACCGTGGATGATACGACGCACATTACAAGTCCTGATGTGCCCGCCAGTCCTCCAGGATTTAGTCTTGGAACGTTGGGTGCCGATGATGTGTTTAACATCCATGGTCGCATCGTAAATTCGAATGACGTATATGAATTTATTGCTGATTCTTCTTTCCGTATTGACTGGATCTTTGGCGGCTACGATTTGGAAACTGAAGATCCGTTTGATAGCGAAGTTCGCAGTGACAACAATGGTATTTCTGGTTTCGTGGCCCGTCCGGAAGGGGCCGACGGATCTGACATGGCTATTTTCCTGAACGGTGTCGCCGCTGATGGAAATAACTTTATGACCAATATCACGTCGGGTCCGAGCACCATCTTTGGTACTCAGGCGGCCGGTACATATACTTTGCTCCTGAGCGGAATTAATCAAAGAGATGCCCTTTACGATATCCGCATCTCCGCAGTTCCGCTGCCAGCGTCTTCCTTACTTCTGCTTGCAGGTTTGGGTGGCCTTGCTGCAATGCGTCGTCGGAAATAACTTCCGAAAATATGTAAATTGCTAAGGGGCGCGAACAGATCGCGCCCCTTTTCTTTTGTGGTTCTTTTGAGCGGCCTTTGAGGTGTGGGCTGGTCCGGGCCAACTGTAAAGGCCTGCAAGATCGCAAATCTGTTGGGTGAACAGTCGAAAGAAACACGCCAATAGATTGCTACAGTCCAATATTGATTGAAAACTCTCAATGCAAAGCGGCTATGCAATATTGGCAGTCGTCAGGTGTGCGGTGCAGGCGTAGAGGGGCGGTAAGCAAACCCAATAGATGGACCTCCCTCCCATGGCCGCTCGTTTCAAAACACTCCGCACCCGCATCGTGACCTTCTTCAAATCCGAGCCTGTTCCGTGCTGGACAGAGTATCTGCGTGAGAAGTCTCACCGGTCTTGAAGAATTAAGGGGTCGCTTGACGCCTAGTCCTGTGTCGCGCAGGGTCCGCGCATGACATTGACTCCAGACCTGATCCACTCGACCTACGCAGCAATCCAAGACGCGACCATCCGCACGCCTACGGTGCGGGCGGCGCGGCTTTCGCTGCAGTTGGGGATCGATCTTTATCTCAAGCTTGAGAACCTTCAGCACACCAACGCGTTTAAGGCGCGCGGGGCATTGGCGAAGTTGCTGACGCTGGATGAGGCGCAGCGCCGCGCGGGTGTGATTGCCTGCAGTGCGGGCAATCATGCGCAGGGCGTGGCCTATCACGCGACGCGGTTGGGCGTAGCCTCGACCATCGTGATGCCGGTGGGCACGCCGTTCAACAAGGTGAAGCGGACCGAAGAGTTTGGGGCCAAAGTGGTGTTGCATGGCACCGGCTTTGATGAGGGCGTTCAGTTCACCCACGACTTGGCCGCGAAGGAGGAGCTGACGTTTATCCATCCGTTTGATGATCCGGACATCGCGGCGGGGCAGGGCACTGTGGCGCTGGAGATGTTGGAACAGGTGCCTGATCTCAACAGTATCGTTGTGCCGATTGGCGGCGGCGGTTTGATTGCGGGCATGGCGGTGGCGGCGAAGGCGGTGAAGCCAGATGTTGAGGTTGTTGGGTCTCAGGCGCGGGTTTTTGACGCCGTGAAGGCGCAGTTCGACGGTCGATCGACTCATTTTGATGGCGCGACTCTGGCGGAAGGCATCGCGGTGAAGGAGCCTTCGGCAGCGAATGTTGCTGTGATCAAGCAGCATGTTGACCGGATTGATGTGGCGACAGAGGCTGAGATCGAAGAAGCCGTGTTCGATTTGTTGTCGTCGGAGAAACTGGTGGCCGAAGGCGCGCCGGGGGCTGGCTTGGCGGTGATCAAGAACAATATTGACCACTATCGCGGTAAAAAAGTTGGGTTGGTGATTTGTGGCGGGAACATTGATTCTCGGCTGTTGTCGACGTTGATCTTGCGCGGTTTGGTGCGCGATGGTCGGATCACGCGGTTGACGTTTGAGATCGACGACACGCCGGGTCAATTGGCGGACATTTCGCGGATCATTGGTGAGGCAGGCGCCAACGTGGTGGAGGTGATCCATCAGCGGATGATGCAATCGGTGTCCTTGAAGCAAGCGGAGCTGGATGTGGTCATCGAAGCGCGTGACATCGAGCATGTGAAAGAGATTGTGGGGACGCTGCGCGGAGCGGGCTTCCGGTTGCGGACGGATAGCGGGGTTTAGGGCGTTTGGAGCAGTTCGCATTTGTAATGTTATAATATTACATCTATGACGTAGATCGACTCAATGAAACGCTAGAAAGGTCCACTTGCCATGACTGACTCCCGCCTTCCTGTCACAGTACTCTCTGGCTTCCTTGGTGCCGGAAAGACCACATTGCTCAACCGCGTTTTGAACAATCGCGAGGGGCGAAAGGTCGCCGTGATCGTCAACGATATGTCAGAAGTGAATATCGACGCCGATCTTGTGCGCGCGGATACGGAATTGAGCCGGACCGATGAGACATTAGTCGAGATGTCGAATGGCTGCATCTGCTGTACCCTGCGTGATGATTTGTTGGATGAGGTGCGCAGGTTGTCAGAGGACGGTCGGTTCGATTATTTGTTGATTGAGTCGACAGGTATTTCAGAGCCTTTACCTGTTGCCGCGACCTTCGATTTCCGTGATGAATATGGCGATAGCCTTTCTGATGTGGCACGGCTGGATACAATGGTCACGGTTGTGGATGCGGCGAACTTGCTCAATGACTACGCCTCGCATGATTTTATCAGCGACCGCGGGGAGTCGATGGGGGAGGAAGATGATCGAACTCTGGTCCATCTTCTGACCGATCAGATCGAGTTCGCGGATGTGGTCATTCTGAATAAGGTCGAGGATGCAGGCCCGCAAAAGGTAGATGCGGCGCGCAAGATCATTCGCAGCCTGAACGCGGATGCAGAGATTATTGAGACCAATCATTCTGAAGTGGCGGCTGAAAAAATCCTCGACACCGGACTGTTTGATTTTGAACAGGCGCATGAACACCCGATGTGGGCGAAGGAGCTTTACGGATTTTCCGATCACGTTCCGGAAACAGAGGAATATGGTGTTGCGTCTTATGTGTATCGTGCGCGTTTGCCGTTTGTGCCGCAGCGCATTCTGGAGGTTTTGAATGGCGATCTGCCGGGTGTGATCCGTGCAAAGGGGCATTTCTGGATTTCTACGCGGCCGGATTGGGTGGCCGAGTTTTCGCTGGCGGGAGCGTTGTCGAGCGTGAAGCCTTTGGGCACGTGGTGGGCCTCTGTTCCAGAAGAGCGCCGTCCGAACCATGATACCGCCCGCGACTATATGCAGGCGCATTGGCAAGAGCCTTGGGGTGATCGCCGGCAAGAGATTGTGTTCATCGGTGCGGGAATTGACTGGGAGGCACTGAAATCACGGTTGGATAACTGCCTTGTGCCCGCTGTTGCGGCTTTGGGACCGGATAATTTGCCGGAGTATGATGATCCGTTCCCGATCTGGAAACGGGCAGAGGATGCAGCATGAGCGCTGTTGCGGAACCGTTGACCGCTGGCGTTGGGATTTGTCTGGATCCAGCGGCGTTGACCACGTTGTTGGAACCCGATTGCGCCGCTGCGGTATGGCAGCGCGAGATGTCGGTTGATGTTCAGTCGTGGTTGGCAAGCTTGCCAGCCGATTCCCTGCCGCGTGGTCGAGTTGTCGCACCTGTCCAAACCGTTGGGACAATCATCGAGCAGCTTTTTGAAATGGCGGGGGCACCGCGTGGGATTGAGCGTGATTGGCTGACGGCGGATATTGTAGAATTGGCCGAGCTCTTCGCGGAGGTTGTTTCAGCAAAGTACCTGAGGGTTAGGTTAGATGTGATCACCACAAATGCGTGCCGAAAGTTCCATGTTGACGCAATCACGGCGCGTTTGGTCTGTACCTATCGCGGCACCGGAACGCAATATGGTGTCTGTGAAGGCGAAGGCGATCCGGCGCGCATTGAAACCGTGGCCACCGGCGCGCCGATCTTAATGCGGGGGACAAGGTGGCCTGCACGGGAAGCGCCAAAAGTGTTACACCGGTCGCCGCCGATTGAGGGAACGGGTGAGACCCGTTTGGTTCTTGTTCTTGATCCTGTTGCGGTGCCGGACGAACTTGATGTTTATGACGCGCAATCGCTGGCAAATATCGGGACGCTCAATTAGGGGCATTTAGAGTTAAGTGATCATATCGACTAAGGCTAGGGCGGGCGAACGCTCTGCGAAGCATGGTGACGCCTCGAAGGACCAAAACCTTCTGTCGCTCAGCCTCCGAAGGCTTGTCTTGACCCAACCCTCACCCCCGTCTATACGCCGCTGGTCGGCAATGAGCCGATTCATTTTTAACGCCGTGTGCCTGATCTTCGCTGGGTCAGGTCTTCCGGCAAGGAGACAGCGATATGAAACTCAATGAATTGCGCGATAACCCAGGCGCGGCCCGTTCCAAGAAACGTGTTGGCCGTGGTCCAGGGTCTGGTGTTGGTAAAACAGCCGGTCGCGGTATCAAAGGTCAGAAATCCCGTTCCGGTGTAGCCATCAAAGGCTATGAGGGCGGCCAGATGCCTTTGTACCAGCGTCTGCCAAAGCGTGGCTTCAACAAGCCAAACCGCAAGTCTTTTGCTGTTGTGAACCTTGGTCTGATCCAGAAGTTCATCGACGAAAAGAAGATCGACGCCAAGAAAGACATCACAGAGGATGCTTTGATCGAATCTGGTCTGGTGCGTCGCAAAAAGGACGGCATCCGCGTTCTGGCTAAAGGCGATTTTTCTGCCAAAGCCAACATCACAGTGACTGGCGCATCCAAAGGTGCAATCGCAGCTGTCGAAAAAGCTGGCGGTTCACTTACGGTCACAACTGCAGCAGCGGCTGAGTAAATCCTTGTGAGCGGCCTATCGGTCGCTTACATATCTTTCAGATTTCCCAAACGCCGCTGATCGGGGAACCGAGGCGGCGTTTTTTATGAGAAGAGAGACATATGGCTTCAGCAGCAGAGCAGATGGCACAGAACATGAGCTGGGGCGCGATCGGTAAGGCAACCGAGCTGCGTCAGCGTATCTTCTTTACCATCGGTCTTTTGATTGTGTACCGCTTGGGCACATACATTCCTGTTCCGGGTATCGACACAGCGCAATTGCAGGCCTTTATGGCCGAAGCACAGGCCGGCATCGGTGGAATCTTGTCGATGTTCACCGGCGGTGCGCTGTCCCGCATGGGTATCTTTGCGCTGGGCATTATGCCGTACATCTCTGCCTCGATTATCGTGCAATTGCTTGGTTCTATGTGGGAACCGTTGAAGCAATTGAAGAAAGAGGGCGAGCAGGGACGCCGCAAGCTGTCTCAATATACCCGCTACGGTACGGTCGTTTTGGCCACAGCACAGGCCTATGGTCTTGCGGTCAGCCTTGAAGCTGGTGGTTTGGCTGCTGATCCGGGCCTGTTCTTCCGTATGTCCTGTATCATCACGATCGTCGGCGGTACCATGTTCCTGATGTGGCTAGGTGAGCAGATCACTGCGCGCGGCATCGGTAACGGTATCTCTTTGATCATCTTCGTCGGCATTATTGCTGAAATCCCTGCGGCTATGGCCCAGTTCCTGAGCCAAGGTCGTTCTGGCGCGATCAGCCCTGCGGTGATTGTCGGTGTGATTGTGATGGTTATTGCCGTACTGACCTTTGTGGTCTTTATGGAGCGGTCGTTGCGGAAGGTTCACATCCAATACCCACGTCAACAGCGTGGCATGAAGGTCTATGACGGATCGTCCAGCCACTTGCCAATCAAGGTGAACCCAGCTGGTGTTATTCCTGCAATCTTTGCCTCTGCCCTGCTGTTGTTGCCGACAACGATCAGTACGTTTGGCGGGAGTAGTGAGGTCCTTAACACGATCCTTGCCTATTTCGGTCCTGGTCAGCCGCTTTACCTGATCTTCTTCTCGGCCATGATCATCTTCTTCACATACTTCTATACCAAGGAAGTTGCGTTCAAGGTGGATGACGTTGCTGAGAACCTGAAGAACCAGAACGGTTTTGTTCCCGGTATTCGTCCGGGCAAGCGGACAGCGGAATATCTGGATTATGTTGTGACCCGCATTCTGGTGCTTGGTTCTGGCTATTTGGCTCTCGTGGCGCTTCTGCCAGAAATCCTGCGCGCGCAGCTCTCGATTCCGTTCTACTTTGGTGGTACGTCGATCTTGATCATCGTGTCTGTTGGTATGGATACGATCCAACAGGTTCAGTCGCACCTACTGGCACACCAGTATGAAGGCTTGATCGAGAAGTCGCAGCTGCGCGGTCGTCGCGGCGGCGCGAAGAAGAGGGGGCCAGCGCGCCGATGAACATTATTTTGCTTGGCCCGCCAGGTGCGGGTAAGGGAACCCAAGCGGGGCGTTTGGTCGAAGAACGCAACATGATCCAACTGAGCACCGGCGATATGCTGCGGGCTGCGCGGACATCTGGCACAGAGATGGGCAAGATGGTTGCAGGCGTCATGGATCGCGGGGAGCTCGTTACGGATGAGATCGTGATCGGTCTTATTCGTGAGCAATTGGAAGCAGACAACGACGCGACTGGGTTCATCTTTGATGGGTTTCCACGGACATTGGCACAGGCTGACGCTTTGGGCGATTTGCTGGCCGAAATGGGTCAGCCGCTGGATGCTGTCATTGAGCTTGAAGTGAATGACGAGGTTCTCGTCGATCGTATTGTTGGCCGCGCGAAAGAGGCGGCGGCAGCTGGCCAGCCTGTCCGTGCGGATGACAATGAGGAAAGCCTGAAGGTCCGTCTGATGGCGTACTACAAGCAGACCAGCCCTTTGATCGGTTACTACTATGCCAAGGGAAATCTGACATCGGTTGATGGATTGGCAAGCATCGATGATGTGGCTGCGTCGATCAACGGCGTGTTGGGTTAAACGCGATGGGTGCGAAGGCCGGAGCCGTTTTAGCCGTAGCCGTTGGTTGGTTTTTGGCCTTTGGCATTTTCATGTTCCTGCGGACGTTTGAAAACACCATGATCCTATGGCTCTGGTTCCTTGTCGTCATCGCGTTTTTGCCACGCGAGACCTACAAGGTGTACAAGCTTTTGACGCAAAAAGACGGCGAGTAATTCGGAGTCTGAGGGCCAATAAAAATTGGCCCTTGACGCAGTTTAGGTTCGCCCCTAGATAACGCCATCTCTGATGAGAATCAAAAAACCGTTAATGGGTCGCTCCCAAGCGCGGTTGACCACCTGATATGACGCAGCCCGGCGCCCTAAATGGTCCGGGCTTCCGTTGTGAAAAAAGGGTCTGGAACTACGGACCCGCAACGAAAAGGAAAAGCACACGTGGCACGTATTGCCGGCGTAAACATCCCGACTGCAAAGCGGGTTCCAATCGCCCTGACATATATTGCTGGTATCGGTCCAACGACCGCCAAGCAAATCTGCGAAGCAACCAAAATTGATGAGACACGTCGCGTAAACGACCTGTCCGATGCTGAAGTTGTTTCTATCCGTGAATTCATCGACGCAAACCTCACTGTTGAAGGTGACCTGCGCCGCGAAGTTCAGATGAACGTAAAGCGCCTGATGGACCTTGGCTGCTACCGTGGCCTGCGCCACCGTCGTAACCTGCCGGTTCGTGGCCAGCGGACATCTACAAACGCACGTACTCGCAAAGGCCCTGCAAAGGCCATTGCTGGTAAGAAGAAATAAGGAGACGCACCGATGGCACGTGATACCCGTCGCGGAGGCAAGCGTAAGGTCTCCAAGAACATCGCAGCTGGCGTTGCACACGTAAACTCCAGCTTCAACAACACAAAAATCCTGATCTCTGACGTGCAGGGCAACGCGATCTCTTGGTCGTCTGCTGGCACCATGGGTTTCAAGGGCTCTCGGAAGTCCACACCTTATGCGGCTCAGATGGCTGCTGAGGATGCGGGCAAGAAAGCACAAGAACACGGCGTGAAAACGCTTGAGGTTGAAGTGCAGGGTCCTGGTTCTGGCCGTGAAAGCGCGCTGCGCGCGCTGGCTGCTGTTGGCTTCAACATCACATCTATCCGTGACGTGACCCCAATGGCGCACAACGGTTGCCGCCCACCAAAGCGCCGCCGCGTCTAATTTCTTACTATGGGGCCGCGTGCATTCGCACGGCCCCATTCCGTCATTTTGAAACCTCGGGCGTTGGCCTTTTGATCATGAAGGGCTGACAGGAATGGAGGGATACATGATCCACAAGAACTGGGCAGAGTTGATTAAGCCAACTCAATTGGAAGTGAAGCCGGGCAACGATCCTGCGCGTCAGGCAACGGTTGTTGCTGAACCGCTTGAGCGTGGTTTTGGTTTGACACTGGGTAACGCGCTGCGCCGCGTTCTGATGTCATCTCTGCAAGGTGCAGCGATCACTGCCGTTCAGATCGATAACGTGTTGCACGAGTTCTCTAGCGTATCTGGTGTACGTGAAGACGTAACAGATATCGTTTTGAACCTCAAAGGCGTTGCAATCCGTATGGAAGTCGAAGGTCCAAAGCGTTTGAGCGTTCAGGCTAAAGGCCCTGGCGTTGTTACCGCTGGCGACATTTCTGAGACAGCCGGTATTGAGATCCTGAACAAGGATCACGTGATCTGCCACCTCGACGATGGTGCTGACCTTTACATCGAGCTGACTGTGAACACTGGCAAAGGCTATGTCTCTGCCGACAAGAACAAGCCTGAAGATGCACCGATCGGCATGATGTCCATCGATGCGATCTATTCACCTGTTAAGAAGGTCTCTTACGACGTTCAGCCAACACGTGAAGGTCAGGTTCTGGACTATGACAAGCTGACTATGAAGGTCGAAACAGATGGGTCGATCACGCCTGATGATGCGGTTGCTTATGCGGCGCGTATCCTTCAGGACCAACTGTCGATCTTCGTGAACTTTGATGAGCCTGAATCAGCTCAGCAGGGTCAGGAAGATGATGGTCTAGAGTTCAACCCGCTTCTGCTGAAGAAAGTGGACGAGCTGGAGCTGTCTGTTCGCTCTGCAAACTGCCTGAAGAACGACAACATCGTCTACATCGGCGATCTGATTCAGAAGACCGAGGCAGAGATGCTGCGCACGCCAAACTTTGGCCGGAAGTCTTTGAACGAGATCAAAGAGGTTCTGTCCGGTATGGGGCTGCACCTCGGTATGGACGTCGAGGACTGGCCACCAGACAACATCGAAGATCTGGCGAAGAAATTCGACGACCAGTTTTAAGAATTCGGGCAGGCTTTAGGGCCTGCCCAACCAATGCCGGTGTGAACCGGGAACATCTGGGCAATCCCGCCCCAAGGAGAGTGGCAGACACGCATCTGACCGCCAGACAAAGTATAAAGACTTAGGAGACTAACAAATGCGTCACGCACGTGGATACCGCCGCCTGAACCGCACCCATGAACACCGCAAAGCGCTGTTCGCGAATATGGCTGGCTCGCTCATCGAACATGAGCAGATCAAGACAACTTTGCCAAAGGCGAAGGAACTCAAGCGAGTCGTTGAAAAGCTCGTAACACTTGGAAAACGCGGCGATTTGCATGCCCGTCGTCAAGCTGCAGCTCGTCTAAAACAAGACTCGCATGTTGCAAAATTGTTCGACGTTTTAGGTCCGCGCTATGCGAATCGGAACGGCGGGTACGTTCGCGTCATCAAAGCGGGCTTCCGCTACGGTGATATGGCTCCAATGGCCATTATCGAGTTCGTTGAGCGGGATGTGGACGCCAAAGGCGCTGGTGATCGCGCTCGCCTAGAAGCAGAGGAGGCCGCTGCGGCCGAAGAATAGTCTGTTTCCCAAATTGACATAAAAACAAGGGCCCTCGATACAGATGGGCCCTTTTTTGTTGTCTTTGTGGCGACAAAGAAATCCATAAAGAGTTTATTAATACTTTTCCAATCTACATCGCCAATAAGTTAACTTTTCCGTGGCGAGTTTTTGATCTTCAAACGTCGGATTTGAGGCGGCTTAATCAACTTTACGTTGCGTCATTCTGCTTATCAATTTTTGAGCCCAATTTATGGTTGACCTGAATACTACCAACTTGTCTAAAAAGATATGTCTTTGCAGTCGGGTATAGACCAATATATGACTCGCTTGGCTGCGTTGGCACCCGGGGGCTTTTCATATTCGTTGCATATTCGCTTTGCGATGCCACTGTTAAGCAACCAGACGTTCCCACAAGGCTGGACTGATCGTTACGCAGAGGAGGCTTACGCGCTTCGAGATCCGATTATCGCTTGGGGGTTTAGCGAGACCGGCACGCAAAGATGGAGCGCAATAACAATCCCTGATCCGTTTGACATTCTGGGTCAGGCCCGTGAATTCAATATGAATTATGGACTTGCTATTTCCTGCGGGCCAATGAAATCGCGGACAATTGCCTCGGCAGCTAGAAGCGATCGTGAGTTTACAGACGACGAGATGGACGCCTTCTCGAAGATGATAAACCACCTCCATGATGTGACACAGCCGCCAGAGGCTCTTACGGATGCTCAAATCGAGGCCTTGAGGTGTATTGCTGAAGGGGATCGTCATACAGCCGCCGCGGCGCGTTTGAACATTTCGGAAAGTGCATTGAAGGCACGTTTGTCCTCGGCGAGGTCCAGCCTTCTAGCTCGTACAACAGCCGAAGCGATACAACGCGCAAGAGATTATCGACTGCTCTGACTTTTCTATTGCTGCGAATCTGCTGAATGGGTCAAAATCGACGCATACGTGGGGTTATGCATGCAAGGAACGACATTGTCATTTTCGAACATTCACCGACATGGTGAGTTGTTCGGCAAGATCATGGAGGCGCGGAAGCCAACTCAGTTGCCAAGCAACTGGGAAGACACTGGCACGGGCAATCATGATTTTGATCAGTATGACACTCCACAGTCCCGCTGGCTGGCGATCCAGAGCGATGATGGCGACGTGCTGGCGAGTTTGCGCCTGACGCCGACCACAGCTCAAAGTGGCGTTTACAGCTATATGATCCGCGACGCGCAAAAGGGTCTTTTGGAAGACGTCCCGAAGGATTTGCTTTTTGAGGACGCCCCTGTCGATGAAGGCACATGGGAGATGACCCGGGCAAACCTGAAGCCGGGTATGTTTGATGTGGACCGAGACGTCGTTCGATATCGGCTTTTGCAGCAGCTTTCCGAGACGGCTAAGACTGAAAAGATCGCGAAATTTGTAGCCTTGCTTCCCACCAATTGGAAAAGCTGGGCGCTGGATCATGATTTCAAGATCAAGCCAGCCGGGCGTGTTTGGCGGGTCGGAGGCCGTGATCTTCAGGCGCATATTCTCAGCGTCGGCTGACTCACCATCCCTTCAATTGCGTTTGTCGTAGCGGTAAAGTGTCGCCATGGCTGATCTGTTTTCACAAGAAACTTCTATGGCACCGCAAGCTGGCCCGCTTGCGGATCGTCTTCGGCCGTCGAATCTGGCCGAGGTGATCGGCCAAGAGCAGGTGATCGGACCAGAGGCGCCTTTGGGAGCGATGCTTGCTGCCGGTTCTTTGTCATCGCTTATCTTGTGGGGGCCACCGGGTGTTGGGAAAACCACAATCGCCCGTTTGCTCGCAAATGAAACGAACCTGCACTTTGTGCAAATCTCCGCGATTTTCACCGGTGTTCCTGACCTGCGCAAAGTTTTCGAAGCCGCCAAGATTAGACGGCAGAATAGGCAGGGCACCTTGTTGTTTGTCGATGAGATCCACCGTTTTAATAAAGCGCAGCAAGACGGGTTCCTTCCCCATATGGAGGACGGCACGATTTTGTTGGTCGGTGCCACGACCGAAAACCCGAGCTTCGAATTGAATGCGGCAGTGTTGAGCCGTGCGCAGGTTTTGGTTTTAGAACGGTTGTCTCTTGCCGATTTGGAACGCCTGGCACAACGAGCTGAAAAAGATTTGGGCCGCGCCTTGCCGCTGGACGGTCCGGCGCGGGAAGCTCTGCTTGAGATGGCTGACGGGGATGGTCGGGCGCTGTTGAATTTGATCGAGCAAGTGACCGCGTGGAACGATGACACGGTTCTGACTGTTGAAACTCTTTCGACACGGCTCATGAAACGGGCGGCGGTTTATGACAAATCGGGGGACGAGCATTACAATCTGATCAGTGCCTTGCATAAATCCGTGCGCGGGTCTGATCCGGATGCCGCCCTTTATTGGTTTGCACGTATGCTCGAGGGTGGTGAAGACCCGCGCTATCTGGCGCGGCGGATGACCCGGATGGCGGTTGAGGATATTGGCTTGGCTGATCCGCAGGCGCAGGCGGTTTGTTTGCAGGCATGGGAAACCTATGAACGGCTTGGGTCGCCAGAGGGGGAGTTGGCGATTTCACAGGCGCTTGTATACCTCGCGCTCGCCCCGAAATCGAACGCGAACTACGTGGCTTATAAGGCGGCGCGAAAAGCGGCGAAATCCACTGGGTCACAGCCGCCACCAAAACACATCCTGAACGCACCGACATCTTTGATGAAGGATCAGGGGTATGGCGATGGCTATGCCTATGACCACGATGCGGAAGATGGGTTCTCTGGGCAAAACTATTTCCCCGATGGCATGAAACGTGGGGTGTATTATCTGCCAGTTGATCGCGGGTTCGAGCGAGATTTGAAGAAGCGCGTAGAGTATTTCGCAAAGCTTCGCGCAAAGCGCCAGTCATCAGAGAATTGACAAGCTGACCGGAAAGAGCGAAGGCGGTGCCATGTTTGCATCCTTCTTTTCTGTAGCCCTTGGCGGTGCCATTGGGGCCTCTCTTCGCTTTGGTCTTGGCCTTGCGATCATACGCGCGTGGGGCAGTGGGTTTCCTGTGGCGATCATCACGGTGAATGTTATAGGGTCGTTCTTGATGGGGCTTTTTGTGGTGCTGTCTTTCCAACGCGGTTGGGAAGGTCTGAACCTGTTTGTTATGACCGGTATCTTGGGCGGTTTCACAACGTTCTCGGCGTTTTCGCTTGAGGCTTATACACTGTTCGAAAAAGGGCAGGCGGGTGCAGCACTTGCTTATGTGGGCCTGTCGGTTATCGGCTCGATCCTTGGGCTTGTGGCCGGTGTTCTTTTGGCGCGAGAGGTGTTCGGATGAGCGGTGTTCAAACACGGACGATCGGGCCTGACGACGGGGATCAGCGCTTGGATCGCTACATGCGGCGCTTGTTCCCGCATCTGACACAGGGCCGGATTGAAAAGATGTGTCGCAAAGGGGAGCTCCGCGTCGATGGTGGGCGGGTGAAATCGAACACGCGACTTGAGGTCGGGCAGGTGGTGCGTATCCCGCCGCTGCCGAGTGAGGAAGAGGTTGAAGCCGCGCGGCAGTTGCAAAAGTCGGGCGTGTCGAAGGCTGATGCGAAACTGATCCAGTCCTGTGTGATTTACCGCGACGATCATATAATCGCGCTGAATAAACCGCCGGGGATTGCGACGCAGGGCGGCAGCAAGACGACGCGACATATTGACGGCATGGCCGAGGCTTTGACCTTTGGATATGACGAAAAACCCCGTTTGGTGCATCGCTTGGATAAGGACACGTCTGGTGTTCTTTTGCTGGCACGCACGCGGATGATGGCGAAGAAACTGACCGAGAACCTCAAGCATCGTGAGACGCGCAAGATTTATTGGGCGGCGGTTGCCGGGGTGCCAAACCCGCGGGCCGGGACGATCAAATATGGACTGGTGAAAGCTCCGGGTCATGGTCGGGGCGGCGAGAATGAAAAGATGCGCTGTGTGCATCCGCGTGATGTGCCGCATGTTGAGGGCGCAAAGCGGGCGACGTCGGATTATGCTGTGATGACCACCTTGGCCAATCGCGGATCATGGGTGGCTTTGGTGCCGATCACGGGACGGACACATCAATTGCGTGCGCATATGGCCGAGATCGGGCACCCGATCATTGGCGACGGCAAATATGGCGGCTCGCATCAGGAAAACTTAGGCGATGGCTGGGGCGCCGGCATGGGCAGCGAAATCGGGCGCAAGATGCACCTTCATGCGCGGACGCTGATCATCGAACATCCTGAAACCGGTGCGGAATTGCATCTGACTGCGCCGCTGCCAGAGCACATGCAGAATACGTGGGATTTCCTTGGCTGGGATGTGACGCATGCGCCTGTCGATCCGTTCAATATGCCGGAGTGAGCCATGAGTGAGTGGAAAGCGAAGCGGTTTTGGTCTGAGGCTACCGTCGAGGCAAGCGAGAGTGGTTTTTCGGTTTTGCTAGATGGTCGGCCTGTGAAGACGCCTGCGAAAACGCATCTCGTGGTTCCAACGGATGCCATGGCCCAAGCGATTGCGGCGGAGTGGGACGCGCAAGAAGAGGCGATTGATCCGCTGACGATGCCGGTGACTCGGGGTGCGAATGCAGCATTGGACAAGGTGTCAATTCAGTTCAACGAAGTTGCTGATATGCTGGTGGAGTATGGTGATACAGATTTGTTGTGCTATCGCGCCGAAGGGCCGGAGGGGCTTGTTCAACGGCAGATTTCTCTTTGGGACCCGATGCTTGATTGGGCGCACGAAGTCTACGGCGCACGACTGTTGCCAGCGCAGGGCGTGATTCACGTCGCCCAAGATCAAACTGCATTGGCAAGGCTATCCGAACCCGTTCGAGCAATGACTGCTTTTGAGCTTGCTGGATTTCATGACTTGGTGGGCATTTCTGGATCATTGGTTCTGGGTCTTGCGGTGACGCAGGGTCGTTTGCCAGCAAAGGAAGCTTGGTCGCTTTCGCGGCTGGACGAAGATTGGCAGATTGAACAGTGGGGCAGTGACGAAGAAGCCGAAGCTGTGGCGGAAAAGAAGAAAACAGATTTTTTGAACGCTGCAAAATTCTACCAATTGTCGCGAAGTTAGGCCTTTACGTTGGGTCAACTACTAAACCTAGTGAATTCACGAATTTTTTTCGGCCCGAAAGGTCCGTTTCGGACCTGAGCCACTTGACGAAGCAGGGTGATTCCAGTCAGTCTTTACCAATTGGGGGCCCTGCTCTCATTTTCGGGACGGTCCCATGTTCGGGACCACAAAAAAACTGACCGCCCCAGTCACTCGGGGCGGAAACTCAGGAAGAGGTAAATATGAAAAAAACCGTACTTTTCGGTGCGCTGACCGTAGCAGGTCTGGCAGCAGCTGGCGCTCAAGCCGCCACACTCGACGACGTGCAAGCACGTGGCAAGCTGAACTGCGGTGTTACAACCGGCGTTCCAGGCTTTGGTGAGCCTGACGCGAATGGCGTATGGCAAGGGTTCGACGTGGCTGTTTGCCGCGCGGTTGCCGCTGCTGTTCTGGGCGATCCAATGGCTGTTGAGTTCGTTCCAACAACCGGTAAGACACGCTTCACTGCTCTGGCAGCAGGCGAGATCGACATGTTGGCACGTAACACCACTTGGACATTCTCACGCGACGTTGACCTGAAGTTCGAATTCGTAGGTGTTAACTACTACGACGGTCAGGGCTTCATGGTTCCAAAGGCATTGGGTGTAAACTCTGCTAAAGAACTCGACGGTGCGACTGTATGTATCCAAACTGGTACAACAACAGAGCTGAACCTTGCGGACTTCTTCCGCTCCAACAACATCTCTTACGAGCCTGTTCCAATCGAAACTGGTTCGGAAGCTGTTCAGCTGTTCACAGCTGGTTCTTGTGACGTTTACACAACTGACGCATCCGCTCTGGCTGCTCAGCGTGCAAACTTTGCGAACCCAGGTGACTACGTTGTTCTGCCTGAGATCGTATCCAAAGAGCCTCTCGGCCCGCTTGTTCGCCACGGCGACAACGAATGGGGCGACATCGTTCGTTGGACTCTGAACGCACTGATCACAGCTGAAGAGCTGGGTGTAACATCCGACAACATCGATGAGTTGGCATCTGCACCAGGTTCCAACCCAGAAGTTAACCGTCTGCTGGGTACAGAAGGCACATTGGGCGAAATGCTCGGCCTGTCTGCTGACTTCGCGAAAAACGCGATCTCTGCTGGTGGTAATTACGGCGAAATCTTCGCTAACAACATCGGTGAGAGCACAAACATCGGTCTGGCTCGCGGTCTGAACGCGCAGTGGACCGAAGGTGGTCTGATCTACTCTCCACCATTCCGGTAGGATAAACTTCAAAGGGCGCGGTCAACACCGCGCCCTTTTTTCATCTTCTGAACGAAGATGGCCGACACGCCAAAAGAGCGTGAAAACCAATAAGTCATAGCCAACAAGGGGCTACTATGTCGACGACGACCGATCCGGATACGCGCCCGGACGGCTTCCGCCTAGGAATGCTGATCAATGATACGCGCTACCGGTCCTACACCTTTCAATTCATAGCGCTGGTTCTTTTGATCCTTGGCTTGGGATATTTGATCTCGAACCTATTGGATAACCTCGCGCGTGCTGGTCTTAACATTTCTTGGGCGTTTCTGGGTGAACCCGCAGGATATGACATCAACCAGCGTCCCATCGAATACGATTCCCAATCAACGCACGCTCGGGCCTCTATGGTCGGGGCGATCAACACACTGATTGTCGCATTTCTGGCCTGTATCTCGGCCACTGTGATCGGTGTTGTTGCCGGTGTTTTGAGATTGTCCAACAACTGGATCGTTTCAAAACTGATGAGCGTTTACGTGGAAGCATTCCGCAACGTTCCGGTTCTGATTTGGATCCTAATCATTTTCCTCGCCATGTCGAACGCGCTGCCGCAACCGCGGACGTTTCGAGGCGATGATGCGACGTCGAGCATGCTGTTCGACGCCATCGCGGTGACGAACCGGGGTGTCTACATTCCATCGTTTGTGAATGGCGCGGGCTCACTGGTTTTCTGGATCGTCGTGATCGCCTCTATCGTGGGCGTCTTCTGGTATCGCAAATACGCGAAGAAGGTTCTTTATGCGACGGGTCGCATGCTGCCAACGTTCTTGCCGTCTCTCGGTATTCTGATCGTTCCTGGACTTCTGGCCTACTTCATCTTGGGTCGTCCGGTCACGTTGGAGTATCCAGAGCTTTCTGGCTTTAACTTCAAAGGCGGTATCCACCTTCGCCTGTCGTTGATTGCGCTGTGGTTCGCTTTGGCGATCTACACTGGCGCCTTTATCGCAGAAAACGTGCGTGCAGGTATCCAAGCGGTCAGCAAAGGCCAAACGGAAGCTGCTGGCGCGCTGGGCCTTCGCCCGGGTCGGATCATGAACCTCGTGATTTTGCCACAAGCGCTGCGCGTTATCATTCCGCCGCTGATTTCTCAGTATCTGAACATTACCAAGAACAGCTCTCTCGCGATTGCTGTGGGGTATATGGATATCACAGGGACCTTGGGCGGTATTACGTTGAACCAAACCGGTCGTGCGATCGAAGCAATCTTGCTTCTGATGCTGTTCTACCTCGTGGTGTCCCTATCGATTTCCGCGATCATGAACGTCTACAACAACCGAATGAAGTTGCAGGAGCGGTAAGATGGCATCTGAATATTCATACGTACGTACGGATTTCCTTGGGGAATCCCCACCGCCTGCCCGTGAAACCGGTGCAATCAAGTGGATGCGAGAGAACCTGTTCTCTGGCTGGCTCAACACAATCCTGACTTTTCTGGCGATTTACTTTGTCGTCCGGCTTGTGGTCGGTGTTTGGCCGTGGTTCGCCAATGGTGTTTGGGACGCGGATAACTTGGCCGAATGTCGTCAAATACTTGACGGTGCGACTGGCGCTTGTTTCGCGGTGCTTTCGGATCGCTGGACACAGATGCTCTTCGGTATCGCCTATCCGGCGGATGGGTTCTGGCGCCCGACCTTGGCGTTCATCCTGTTGTTCCCAAGTGTCGCTCCGGCTTTGTTTGCGCAGTTTGTTCCGCGTAAATTCCTGATTGCGACGGCGCTTTACCCCTTCTTGGCCTACTGGCTGATCTGGGGCGGGACCATCATGATCCCGATCGTCACTTTGATCGGCTTTGTTGTGGCCTACTTTGCCTTCATCCGTCTGGAAAGAGCCTCTGGCTTCTTTATGGGCCTCGTCGGCGGCGTCGTTGCTGCAGCGGTCATTTGGTATCTGGGTGGCTTTGTCACAGACGCGATGTCCGGCTTCCTTGCGTTGCCAGAGGTCGCCAGCCGCGACATGGGGGGCTTTATGCTCAACATGATCCTTGGTGTGGTCTGTGTGTCGCTTTCGCTGCCACTGGGCATTGTTCTGGCGCTGGGACGTCAGTCTTCGATGCCGATCATCAAAGGGATCTGTGTGATCTTCATCGAGTTTATCCGCGGGGTGCCGCTGATCACGTTGCTCTTCGTGGCGAACGTGGTTTTGGCGTACTTCTTCCCGCCGGGCACAAACCTCGATTTGATTCTGCGGGTTATTATCATGATCACGATGTTCTCGGCGGCTTATATCGCTGAGGTGATCCGTGGTGGCCTCGCAGCTTTGCCAAAGGGCCAGTATGAAGCGGGCGACAGTTTGGGTCTGAACTATTCCCAAGCGATGCGTCTTATCATCCTGCCGCAAGCGCTCAAAATCTCCATCCCGGGGATCGTGAACGTGGCCGTGGGCCTTTTCAAAGATACAACGCTCGTATCGGTGATTTCGATGTTTGACCTTGTTGGTGTGATCCGGGGACCAATCCTCAGCTCGACCGACTGGACAGGCGTCTATTGGGAGGCCTTCGGCTTTGCTGCGCTTCTCTTCTTCGTCATCTGCTACGGCATCTCTCAATACTCGCAGTGGCTCGAACGCCAACTGCAGACAGATCATAGGTAATCCCCATGGCACAAACACAAATGCAAGTGAGCGACGAGGTCGCGATCCAGATCAACCAGATGAACAAGTGGTACGGCACGTTCCACGTGCTGCGCGACGTCAATCTGACAGTGAACCGGGGCGAACGGATCGTTATCTGCGGTCCATCCGGTTCAGGTAAGTCGACGTTGATCCGCTGTATCAACCGTCTGGAAGAGCATCAGGCGGGCGACATCATCGTGGATGGGACAGAGCTGTCCTCTGACCTGAAGAACATCGACAAAATCCGGTCAGAGGTTGGCATGTGCTTCCAGCACTTCAACCTGTTCCCGCATCTGACGATTTTGGAGAACTGCACGCTGGCCCCGATCTGGGTGCGCAAGACGCCAAAGAAAGAGGCGGAAGAAACAGCGATGCACTTCCTTGAGAAGGTAAAGATTCCGGATCAGGCGATGAAGTATCCTGGCCAGCTTTCTGGTGGTCAGCAGCAGCGTGTGGCGATTGCACGGTCGCTCTGCATGAAGCCGCGGATCATGCTGTTTGACGAGCCGACATCGGCGCTTGACCCAGAGATGATCAAAGAGGTGCTCGACACCATGATTGAACTGGCTGAGGAAGGCATGACGATGCTTTGCGTGACGCACGAGATGGGCTTTGCTCGTCAGGTTGCAAACCGCGTGATCTTTATGGACCAAGGCCAGATCGTAGAACAGAACGAGCCAGAAGAGTTCTTTAACAACCCGCAGTCCGAACGGACGCAGTTGTTCCTGAGCCAGATTATCGGTCACTGATCGGGTCTGAGAATTAAGGGAAAGCCGGGCCTGCGGGCTCGGCTTTTTTTGTGGGAAATGCCTTGGAGCGGCTATTGAAACTCAGAGAATATGTCGATCAAGGCCTTGCCGATGCCGAGATCATTGTCCTGTTGAATATCGTTGCCCATGGTTTTCGATATCCCTTGAAGGTAGCAGAGTTCGACGTTGAAAGGGTCTGTGTCTTCTGCATTTGCCAGAACGGTTAGAACGCTTCGACCATCTTCGGTATCAACGTCCAAAATGTTGCACAGCGGGTCGGTGACGACCAAACTGGAGATAGCGTTAGAGAGACCTTTATCGTTGAAATCGGTCAACTGGCTTGGGATTGGCTCGCCTTCGACGAACTGAGCGGACGCAAGCAGGATGAGGACGTCATGCTGGAAACCTAACGAGTTGTTCTCGGCCTCGCTGACGGTTTTTAGGAGCTTCAAGATCGATCCCGAGAAGTGTAGTTGGTCGCGTTTTGGCGCTACGACCAGAACGTCGGCACCCATGACTTTATCCGTAAATGCGGACAGTTCTTCATAATCGGCAAAACTCAAGTTTTGCGCATTGATGTGGGAAGGAGGCGCGATAATCGAAGCAAGAACTAATGCTGCGATTAGATTTCGGGGCTTGATTTTCCGTGCATTTGAAGAAACCTCAATAGCGATTTTTGACGTCTTTGACGTTCTCAATCTTTGTTGCGCTGTTCAGGTTCGGGATCAAGCGCGAAGCGCGCCGAACCAACACCTGACCGTACCTGCGGTCTGGTGTTTAGGGTTCTGTTGATTTCAGAAAGTCTGTGGAATGTGCTTGGCGACCATTAAGCGCTGTCGGAGGGAGGGCGGAACACCAGCCCACGGTCAGGTGTTGGTTCGGCTTGGTCTGAATGATCAACCTACTCTGGCTTTCCTAACCAAGTGTCTCACTCCAAAATACGTGATCCAGATGAAGAAAAGACTGGCAGCGGTCATGCTCCAATTCGCGTATCTCAGGAAAGTTGCCAGTTTGGGATCATCAATCTGCTCCATGGTGCTTAAGCCAAGTTCAATTAGCTCCGCCCTTCTGGAATCGGAAAGTGTCAGAAACACAATGCTTAGCAAGGCGGATACGACAAAGCCAAAAATGGACAAGCGAAGCGCATCGTGCACGGAATTCCAAGTCTTTTCTGCCATGCTGAATTACCCCAAATCCCGCGGCACAATGAAATCCAGGCAGCGTCCCTGACCAATCCGCACCCCCGCCTCAAAATCAATCACTGTCGTCGCACAGGTTGGATAGTCGCTGAAGCGGTCGTGCTTGGGGCGGTCCTTCACCAACCCATGGGCCAGCATGGCGATGCCGGGGTTGTGGCCGATGACGGCGATGGTCTCGTCCGTTTCGCGCAAGATTAGATCAAGGATCGTGTCGGGGCTGGCGTGGTAGAGCATCGGCTTGAACACGACAGAGGCGTTGCAGCCAAGCGCTCCGAACAAAAGCTCGGCGGTTTCCTTGGTGCGGGCGGCGTCGGAGACCAGCATCCGGTCGGGCAGGTAATCCATCCGGCGCAGCCAATTGCCTATAGTGGCAGATGCTTTGCGGCCCCGCTCGGTCAGCACCCTTTGGTGATCATCGGCGAAGGGATCATCCCAGCCGGATTTCGCATGGCGGATCAGGATCAGGCGCTTGGTCATAGGAAGGCTTTCATATGGAACGCGGATTGTTCAGGCAGCCGACGGTCGCGCCCAATAGCGCAGGCGCGGCGCGACAGGCAGCCGCCTTCGCGGCAGTCTTGCCCCTGTGGCGAGGCGACGTGCGTTTTGCAGGCCGCCACATCGTAGCCGTCAGCGAAGGCATCGACGGGGCAGGCGGCTGCGCACATCGCTGTGGCGGAAAGAGCAGGGGCCGTGTTTGGGGCAAGGGGCCAAAGGGCGGGCAGCCAAAGCGCCCCCCGGAAAGAGGCAAAGAGCCCGCGTTCGTCATGGACCAGAAAACCGATGGCAGAGTTGGCAAAGCGGCCAGTTTGCAGCGCCCATGTCTGGAACGGACGGTACGGCGGACCTTGGAACGGGAAGAACGGTTTCGCGCCGAGGTCTTGTGCAACTTCCGTTAGGACGCGCAGCGACCAGCGGTCCATCGGGTTGGTGTCGCCGTCTTGGTATTCAGGGCTTTGTTTGAAGGCGGGCCAGAAGGTGGGTTCATCCGGCCCGATAAGGCACAAGGTACCGCCCTCCATCGGGCAATGGCCCAACGATGTCAGGTGGTGCGGTGCAAGGGCGCGGGCGAGGTCATCTTCTGTCACGATGCGAAGTCTAGCAGCCTTGCGCGTGGCGGAAAGGTAAAACTACTCCAGCCGTGTCCAAGACCGAGGGATGGTTCCCAGCTCATTGGCTTCAAAGGCAATGCCAGTGTCGGTACAGCCGTATATGCTGGTTGAGGTGCCCCAGCCGCCATCGGCTTGGGTGATTGGGATGTCCATTCGTTGGCCGAAAACCTCGGCGGACCCGACAAGCGAATATTGCGCCGCGACAGCGCGGTAATTGTGGCCATCGTCGGCGTTCATGGCGCCTTCGGAGAAGCCGTTCACGCTGACCTCCATCGCGGGCATTTCTGGCGCTTGGATCGCGTATGTCATGTTGTCAGATAGTAGGGTCAGGTTTCCGAATTCATCAATGTCCATGATGGTTTGGCCGCTGAGATAGGTGGCTTGGGCGTTCATTTGTTTTGCCAGAACGGCGGCCATATCAGCACCGTCCGCTTGCCATTTTCTGACAAGGCTGGGGTCAATGGCGAGTGCGGGGGTGGCCGTGAGTGTAAGGACGAATGCGAAAGGTGTTTTGGTCATGAAATCTCTCCAACTATGGCTACAGCAAAGCACGGTAGCGTTGCTGCGCATAGTCAGAGTTTCGTGACCTTAGCGGATAAGCGATCCAGCGCCGTGATCGGTGAAAAGCTCAAGCAAGCAGGCGTTAGGTGCGCGGCCATCAAGGATGACAACGGCGCGGACGCCTTCCTTGATCGCCTTTGTTGCGGTTTCGGTTTTAGGGATCATGCCGCCCGCGATGGTGCCATCCGCGATAAGGTCAGAGATTTTGAGCGCGTTGATTTCAGTTAGCACCGCGCCGTCTTTGTCTTTGACCCCTTCCACATCGGTCAACAGCAAAAGGCGATCCGCCTTCAAAGCGCCCGCAATGGCACCGGCGGCGGTGTCGCCGTTGATGTTCATCGTTTTACCGTAGGGGCCGACGCCAAGCGGGGCGATGACGGGAATCGCGCCAGCAGCGAAGAGATCGCTCAAGATGGTTGTTTCCACCTTGCTGGGTGTGCCGACAAGGCCGAGGGCTGGGTCGGCGATGTCACAGGTGATCAGGTTTGCGTCCTTACCGGACAGACCGAGAGCCTTGCCGCCTTGGGTGTTGATTGCCTGCACCAGCCGGTTGTTTACCTGACCGGACAGCACCATTTCCACAACGTCCATCGTGTCCTGGTCCGTGACCCGTTTGCCGTTCACAAACTTGGACTGGATTTCGAGTTTATCGAGAAGCGCGTTGATCATCGGACCGCCGCCGTGGACGATCACGGGGTTCACGCCGACCTGCCGCATCAGCACGACGTCGCGGGCGAACTCGGCCATCGCTTCGTCGCTGCCCATGGCGTGGCCGCCAAGCTTGATCACCACGGTCGCACCGGCATAGCGCTGCATGTAGGGCAGGGCTTGGCTGAGTGTTTTGGCGGTGGCGGTCCAATCAAGGTCCATGTCTTGCGTCCTCATGCGTCGATCCCTGCGATAATCGCCCGAAGGGTGGGTATTCCTTCCCCCTTTTCCGAGCTGGTCAAGATCAGCTCAGGATAGGCTGCGGGGTGTTTTGACAGCGCTTTGCGGGTTTTGGCAAGCGCGTCGTCGAGCGCGCCCTTTTTGACCTTGTCGATCTTGGTCATCACTACTTGGAAGGTCACAGCGGATTTGTCCAAGAGGGTCATGATCTCCTCATCCACTGCTTTGGCCCCGTGGCGGGCGTCGATCAGCACGAAGACACGGCGCAGGGTTTGGCGGCCGGAGAGGTATTGTTTAAGCAGGTTCTGCCATTTTTCGACCACCGCCACGGGCGCGTTGGCAAAGCCATAGCCGGGCAGGTCGACGATATAGCGGTCGCGGGCGGTGAAGAAGTTGATTTCTTGCGTGCGGCCAGGCGTGTTGGAGGCGCGGGCAAGGCCCTTGCGCCCTGTGAGCGCATTGATCAAAGAGGATTTGCCGACGTTAGAGCGGCCAGCGAAGCAAACCTCCACCCGATCTGCGGGGGGCAGGCCGGACATGGCCACGACGCCTTTGAGAAAGTCGGTTTCGCCTGCAAACAGGAGCCGGCCTTTTTCGAGTGCGTCTGCGTCTGGCTCTACTACGAGTGGGAAGGGAAGGTCCATTAGATCACCTTTGCCGTATCGCCGCAGGAGACGCTGCCGCTGTCCACCACGGTTGCGTAGACGCCAAAATCTTGATGGCCAAAGCCTTCGTTCAGCGCGGCCAGAGTGTCGGTGTCTCTAACGCCGGACGCAGGGTTGGCCATGGTGTGTTTGCAACGTTGGATGGGTTCGATGACTTCCAGGACCGCACCGCCGATCTGGATGCGTTTGCCGATCCATTCAAATTCTTCCCAAAGTGCTGGCCCATCGAGCCAGATGTTGCCGCGCCAGCGTTCGCGCTCAAGAGGGCGACCAATGCGCCCTTCGACAGCGCGGTGGCTTGCGTTGGTCATGATTGAAACGGTTGGGTAGTCCGTGTCCGTCATGCCGCGATTGGGAACGGCGGCCAATCCGAAAGGTTGCCTTTGATCCGCAGGGCAGATGGGGCGGACCCAATCGAGGAAACGTGTATGATCCTCGGCCTTGCCAGGCCAGAAGGTTAGCTCACCAAGTTTGCTGTGCCGAAGGGTCAACGCCTCTTTCTCGGCGTCCAACTCCGCCGAGATACCGGCAAGGCTGGGGGTGCTGGCTCCGATCATAAAGTTCCGGCACATGACCCAAGCGGGGTTGTCCGCATCAAATTTGCTGTCCCCGTGCGTGACCGCCCAATGCCGATCCCACGGCATTGTTTGGCCCGCTGTAAGCTCCACGGTGTCGATGTGTTCTCGGCCGTGGCTCTTGATGGGGTAGCGCCAAAGGTCCGAGACTGTGAACATCACTTGCCCTTTGATTTGCTATCGTCCGCATCCGGTTTCGAGGCGCGCTTGAAGCCATCTCGGATGTTGCCGAAGATATCCGGCTTCGCGCCGACGGATCGCATGATCGAGTATTGCTGAATAAAGGTAATCACGTTGTTCGCGATCCAGTAGATCACCAGACCGGAGGCGAAGCCGCCCAGCATGAACATGAAGACCCATGGCATCCATGCGAAGATCATCTTTTGCGTTGGATCGGTTGGGGCCGGGTTCAGCTTTTGCTGAAGCCACATGGAGATACCCAGAAGGATCGGAAGGATACCGATGAAGATCAGCGCCATGAATGATGTTGGTTCAGGTGCGTCCCATGGGAACAGGCCAAACATGTTGAAGATCGACGACGGGTCCGGCGCAGACAGGTCTTTGATCCAGCCGATCCATGGCGCGTGGCGCAATTCGATCGTGACGAAGATCACCTTGTAGAGCGAGAAGAAGATCGGGATCTGGATCAGGATCGGCAAACAGCCGGATGCCGGATTGACCTTGTTGTCTTTATAGAGCTTCATCATGCCTTGCTGCATCGCCTGACGGTCTTCGCCGACCCGCTCTTTCAGCGCTTCCATTTCTGGCTGAAGCTCTTTCATCTTCGCCATGGAGACATAGGACTTATAGGCCAGCGGCAGTACGATCAGCTTGATCACAAAGGTCAGCGCGATGATCGCCCATCCCATGTTGCCGATCATGACGTTCAGTGTGTGCAGCAGCCAGAAAATCGGCTTGGTCAGGAAGAAGAACCAACCCCAGTCGATGCTGTCAAGGAAGCCTTCAACGCCTTCTTCTTCGTAAGCGCGGATCGCGTCCCATTCTTTAGCACCGGCAAAGAGGTGGGTGGTGATCTCTGACGTTGTGCCAGCCGCAATTGTCATCGGCGCCAGAACGGCCTCGGCCTGATAGATGTCGCGGTTAGCGAAGTACCGTGTTTCTGAGCGGAAACCTGTGCCTGGATCAGGGATCAGGGTTGTCATCCAATAATGGTCTGTCCAGCCGATCCAGCCTTGTTCAGCGACGTCGATCCGGCCTTCGTTCTCGGTGTAATCAACGATGTCGTCATAGTCGGTTTCTTCCAATTCGCCATCGCTCATCCGGACGAGACCTTCATGCAAGATGAAGAAGTTCTTTAGATCGGACGGTTCACCATATCGACGCAAAAGGCCGTACGGCCGCGCCGTGATGTCGGCGCCGTTGTTTTCAACGCTTTGCGTAACGGTGAACATGAACTCTTCATCAACAGAGATCGTGCGGCGGAAGGTTTGACCTTCGCCGTTATCCCAAACCAGCGTGACCGGTGTATCGACGGTGAGGGTTTCACCGCTTTCCAAAGACCAGAGTGTTTCTGGTGTCGGGACTGCAGTTAGCCCATCAAGGCCGATCCAGCCGTAAGCGGCGAAATATGCCTCGCGTTCCCCTTCTGGCTTGAGCAGTTTGACGGTTGGGGAGCCTTCTTCGATAGTCTCTTGATACCCAAGCAGGGACAGGTCATCGATGCGGCCACCTTGTAGGGAAATCGAGCCCAGAAGCTTACCAGTTTCTATGTCGATCCGGCCTGCTTCGACCACATCTTCGGACGGTGCGACGGTGGTTGTTGTCGTTTCGGTTCCGCTTGCGGTTGGCAAGGTGGCGTCACCGGTCTGGGTTGTGACAGATGCATCTTCAACAGGTGGTTGCACTTCTTCTGGCGGGAATAGCCAGAACCACACCAGAATAACTAAGAAACTCAACGCAGTAGCGAGGATTAGGTTTCTATTCTGCTCGTCCATGAAAGGAACCACCTAGTTGCTGAAAACAGTGGGGTTGGTTCAACCTGTCTGGGGCGAAAAGGTCAAGTAGATTCGGGGTTTTTCCCATTCAACTCTAGCCCTGCAAAATCAAAGAGTTTCGGGTCAAGAAGGTGACTTGGCCGCGCGTTCATCAAGCTGCGGAACATAACCTGACGACGACCGGGGCTGTTTTTCTCCCAGCCGTCGAGGATTTGTTTCACTTGTTGGCGTTGCAGCCCGTCTTGGGAGCCGCAGAGGTCGCATGGGATGATCGGATAGTTCATCGCCCGCGCGAATTTTTCGCAATCCTCTTCGGCCACATGGGCGAGGGGGCGGTAAACGAAGAGGTCGCCTTCTTCATTCACTAGCTTCGGCGGCATCGTGGCAAGGCGGCCACCGTGGAAGAGGTTCATAAAGAAGGTCTCGAGAATGTCGTCGCGGTGGTGGCCCAATACGACCGCCGAGCAGCCTTCTTCGCGGGCGATGCGATAGAGGTTGCCGCGGCGCAGGCGGGAACACATGGCGCAGTAGGTGCGGCCTTGTGGCACCTTATCGACGACGATGGAATAGGTGTCTTGGTATTCGATACGGTGGGGCACCTGCATCTTTTCCAGAAACTCTGGCAGGACGGTCGCGGGGAAGTTCGGCTGACCCTGATCGAGGTTGCAGGCGAGGATATCGACGGGGAGAAGGCCACGCCATTTCAGCTCGTGCAAGACGGCGAGCAGGGTGTAGCTGTCCTTGCCCCCAGACAAGCAGACCAGCCAACGGGCATCGCGTTCGATCATTCCGTATTGTTCGATTGCCTCGCGCGTATAGCGCACGATGCGCTTGCGCAGTTTTTTGAACTCCGTAGTCGTCGGAGCACCGTGAAACAGCGGATGGATGTCTGTGTTGTCGTCGAGCATAGCATGGCCCTAGCGCGAGTGGCGCAGTTCTCCAAGTGGAAAGTGCTGAAGTGGTCCGTTTGCGGACGTCGTCCGTAGAAGAGGAAAGAAGGAGACCACCCCATGCGCTTGATCCTAGCCTTTGTCGGCCTGACACTCGCCGCTTGCACTGGAAAACCGTCATTTGACGACCCGACGTTGAGTGATCGCAAGTTGAACCTTGAGGAATTCTTTGTTGGCGAATTGGTGGCTTACGGGCAGTTTCAGGACATTCTGGGCACGGTCCGTCGCAGTTTTGTCGTAACCATCAATGGCAACTGGGATGGTGAAACGCTGACGCTGGTTGAAGACTTCGTTTATGAGGATGGTGCGACGGAGCAACGTATATGGTCGCTGGTGAAGACTGGGCCTGATAGTTGGCAAGGTACGGCGTCGGGTGTGATTGGCGTTGCGACGGGGGTTGAGCAGGACAATCGGTTCAACTGGCAATATGAGATTGATTTGCCTGTGCCGGCCGCAGATGGGACAGTTGAAACGATCCGCGTCGTCTTTGACGATTGGATGTGGTTGCTTTCAGGCGACCGCTTGCTGAACCGCGCTTATGTGAAGCGGTTTGGGGCTGACATTGGTGATGTGGTTATTTGGTTTGAGCGGTGAAGTTTGCCGGCAGAACCGCAGCTTAGTCTTTGAACCTGAGGTTCTGAAGACTGCCATAAGCTTAGTTGGTTATGTTGGGATTTCCAATTGGTTCATCGCATCCCGGAGAGCGGCATCAGATCGCATTTTTCTGCGGTGCGGTGTCATCAGACGGATTTCTAAAGGAACTCCAAAGCGGTCTGAGAGCACTTGACGCAGCAATCCCGCATCTATGAGTCCCGCAGCGCAAAGATCTAGACAACCTGTAACACCCAATCCCTGACAGGCAAAGCTCCGCGATGCTGTCCTCGCCCTTAAGGCCATCCAGCACAATCCTGATCTTCTCTTCCGCAGAATACTGTTTGCGCGTCGCACGGCGGATGTCCTTAACGACCTTCTCACCGTGGCTCTTTCGTGTTCCGGGGTTCTGTCTCATCTCCACTCCTTGGTGGTTACGATGTGCCAGAAACCCTCTCTTATCAAATCA